>Ga0209795_10002431_pt1 | contig 10323 bp, 16 predicted proteins | sample AgamicOrMarz_FD_187166 | JGI IMG/M metagenome (GOLD analysis project Ga0209795, IMG submission 187166) | Agave microbial communities from Guanajuato, Mexico - Or.Ma.rz (SPAdes) (version 2) | ecosystem: Host-associated > Plants > Phyllosphere > Phylloplane/Leaf | place: Guanajuato, Mexico...
TGTTTACATTTGAAGATAAACAATTTGTAGTGGTGGTGAAATGAGTGGGTTAGCCTGTAACTTTTGGGTAAGAGTTATAGGCTAACCAGTTTAAGCAGACTGATATTTATAAAAAAGGCTTAATATACGGAAGACTCAAACCAAAATAAATAACGAATGACATAAGCAAGTAACACCCAATAACACTTCTCCTAACTGGTTTAGAAGCTTTTTTGAGCCAGCCCCAGTGTTTATCATCATGGTCAAAGATGAAGTAGTCCAAGATAACAGATAAAGTGATAATGGCAGCAACTATTAATAAGCTCATATGTATCCTCGCTTTCAGTTTATAAAGTAATTTCCTGTTTATAACAATATACCCTATTATCCAATTAATTACAAATAGATAAAAGTACTATGAATGGTTTATTGTAACTACTATATTATGGTGAAATTCACAGAGTATAGTATAATCATTTTTTTAGAAAGATGGGAAGAAGTTGGACGTAGTAAAAGAGATAAAGCTATTAAAATATCAAATAAGTCTCATAAAGCACATGATTAACGTAGAGAAACATCCTTTTTTATGTTTACAATTGATCATGAATTTGAAGAAAACCAAGTAAAGGCATTTTTAAAAATACTAGGTGTGTTTAGCTGCCGAATAAAATGTGAAGAAATTTCCGTATTGTATCAAAATGATCAGCTGTTCTCTCCATTTAACTTTCCGTTAGATAACGTATATGCTTCAGTACAACCTACTTTAGAGGAATTAGAATTGTATGTTGCTAAGATTTTTTATCAGGAATTTGAATTAGAGTATTTATTGTGCAGTTTAAAGAAGCAGTTCATTCAAAAGGAAGTTTGCGATTTTTTCTTGCAGCGTTTGAAAACAGATTTGAAATAAATAATTTAATAATGTGTTTAAACGTGGAAGTTTCAAAGGTAGAGGAGGTTAGGTGAAGTGGCACGAACTATCAATTTCTGGTCATTTATCTTTACACTACTGTGCATGGGTTTCTTTTTCATCGCTTTTTATTATCCAGCATTATTAAATATCAATCTTTGTTTAGCAATTATTCTATTTTTTATTGGTATCGCAGGGTTCTTCGGAATAAGAAATTTGGCATCGGCTCTGAGAAGTGTTCTAACAGTAGTAATTAGTACTGGGTTAATTCTAGTGACAGGATTTATTATCTTCATCGGCAATCTTTTTTCATAGTACATACATAAGAGGTACAGCGAAAGGTTCTCGTGTAGAGAATCTTTTTTTATGTACATGCAATTATCCAGAAAATAAAAATGAAAATATAAAAACCTTTTGACAACAAGCTTCGTCTAAGAACAAGAAAGGAGAGGCAGAAGTGAAAGAACTGACCGTAGAATGGATACAAGTACAAGACAAAGAACTAGTTATAGATGAAATTATGGATCGATATGGACAAGAAATCTTGCAGCTAGCTTACTCATACGTAAACAGCGTAGCTGTTGCGGAGGATTTAACACAGGAGATTTTTATTAAATGCTACAAAAATCTTTACAAGTACAGCGGTAGATCCAAGTTTCGGACGTGGTTATGGCAAATCGCAATTAACCACTGTAAAGATTTTCTGAAAAGCTGGTACAACAAAAACATAATACCGGCGACAGACTATTTTCCAAATCATATAAGTGAAAAAGAAAACATAGAGGCCGGCGTTTGTTTTACAGCTAGAGGAACTATATAGGTCTTTTCATTCTTTATTAAGCAGGCTACAGAAATAATCACAATAGTAAGCCCGCTCAAAATTACCTCTCATCCTTTGGTGTAGCTGCTCGGTTTTCGTATATTTTCTCAATAATTTTGTACGTAACTCCAGTTAAAACGGACAGTATTAGCACCTTTCCTATAAGGTTAAGACCATAGTTATATTTTAGGTAGTCTAATAGCATTGCATATACAAAGACGCAGATACCTAATATGACATGTTTCATAAATAACTCCTTTGTTATTGACTTAATACGTCTATATTTTAACGTATAGAAGAGGGCTAAATCGTTAGCCCTCTTTTAAATAAGCTTGTTAAGTGACCAGCTATTTTTTAAATCAGTTATTTACATTCAAAAGAATAGTCATTGGTAATTGGATTATGTATTTTTAATATGGCATCTCCACCGTTATCGTAACATTTTGAGGTGAACGTTTTTATTTCTGTACTATTAAAATAGCTAGAACAGTTAATCAACACGGAGATTACTAGTAGTAAAGTAAGTAGAACAATTACTATTTCTTTTATTCGGGATTCAACGACAGATTTAATTTTTTATTCTCCTTTGCAATTTATATTAAAAGCTATAGGCGTAGTAACAATAAATTATAATAAATGTTTAGCTTTCAAGAGCTTGATCTTCGGATAGTCGAAAATCAAGCTTTTATTCTTTCATATAGAAATTTTAATAATTCTATCTAAACTGCAATCTTCTTATATCTTCTAATTTACCTGTTTTATTCGTAGTCAACCGTCGTTCCCGCAAACATAAATGTAATAATTCCTAACACAAAGAACAGCTGAGAAATTACGCCTACTATACTGCAAATCAGCCCGGCAATCGCGAGTCCTTTACCGCCTTGATTGGAAGCAGCTATTTCGTTTGATGCTTTTTTGTAGAGGATAATGCCGATAATACCTGTAATAAACCCGATGATTGGAATGAAAATGGACAGGATACCTAGAGTTAGAGAAACAATAGAGTTTGTGTTTACTTGAGGTTTTGTATTAGTTTCCAACAGATTCACTCCCTGTAAATTATATTTTTTGATTATACCATAAAAAGGAATATAAACCTTTTATTTAGAGTATGCGGGAATTTTTAGATATACACGAACCCGTCTATAATTCTATGCGTCGTTTCATCAAACGTATGAAGGTATGTACAAAAAGAAACTTAGCTTTTTGACGTTCTCCTATAGGTAAACTTAACAGACAGGGGAGAACAGGGCTATTTATCAACAAATAACTCAAACAAAGAAACACCAACAAAATTTTATAAACTGAGCAAACAAGATCTCAAAAATATAACCGATCTCATTGGTAATAAAGCTTAATTTGTGAGGATTTTTACAAAAGTTAATTGTGTCCTCTATATACATGTATTATAGTAAAAGATGCAGTTTTAAAATGAGAAAGGAGATTATATGGGGAATTTGTTTAAACATGCTTCAAACGTATCAAAAACCGCTTTTCTTGCTACACTGATTTTGTATATCATTATTATAGCGTCTTTTATTCCGTCAATTGTATTTGCGGGGAATGTATTTGCTATACTAATCAAAATAGCAGCAGCACTTGTAATCTTAGTGACAATCCTAGGGATGATTTATTCTTTCTTTATTAAAGGCGGCCAAAAATTTCTTTTTTTATTGTTACATGCCGCTTCTTTATTCATTGTCTTGTTTAGTATCTCTGCTTTTATGATAGCTAAAAGCGCTGAGTTGACATAGTGAAGAGGAATTACATATGCAAAAAGGCAGGAGGAATCCTGCTTTTTTATTTTTAGCTATATACGTGCAATCGCTCTGCTTTTATACTACCTGACCTCAATGTTTATTACTCTATCTTCCTGTTCTTCTCATGGTTGCTTGGTCTTCATTCTGCCACGTTGATTTGATTAAGCTTTTTCCCATCCTTATTAATATTCTAACTTTTATAGCCGCGCCGGAATTGTTTAACAAGAAAAAAGAAGGAAAAGAAATAAATAGGATATGTGATAATTTAGAAATAACCATAACCTTATCAGTGGGTAAGTTTTTTAAATTTTTATCCTGTTATAAGAGAAAGGAGGATAATATGACGAAAGGGTATAAGCATGCGCTGACCTCTTTTGCTATAGGTGTTTTAAGCTTTGTATGTTTTATGATTTATAGTAAAGTAGCAGCAAATGCCAATCTTCAGTTGAGTCAGGCGTTGTTTATTTCAATTAGTATAAGTATTGGTTCAGTTCCAGGATCCTTTTTTGTAGCGTATCAAAAGAACAAAAAGAAGAGAAAGTTTCATAGCTAATTTGCTTATCAGATGCCTAAAAGTACTACTTTCAAGGCTGTTTTATAGAGTTGTTTTGCTTGCTATATTTATAAATAGGCAATATAGGTTTTTCCTAGACCCATCTAAAAAATAACTAAAAGAATAAATTATAATAATTTTTAAGAAAATTTTAATAACTTGCTAAGAAACTTCTAATTTCCTCTTTATTTTTTTGTAAGTTGTCTCCTTTAAGATAGAAGTAATCGAGTAGCCCACCTTATTTTGAATGATTGAAAGCTTAATAAGGTTGTATGACGAAAATACGAATGGGTAACCTCACTACTTAAAATGGAGGCTGATGTACACTTATGAATCTAGAGGTTTTTCGAAATTACTCCTTGCAGCATTTGAAGAAAGATATACTATCGGGTATTGTTGTTGGCATTATAGCTATACCTTTAGGGTTAGGATTTGCGATAGCTTCTGGAATATCGCCTGTTACAGGACTTTATACAACGATTGTAGCGGGCTTGCTAATTGCTATTTTAGGTGGATGTAGGTTTCAAATTGCGGGACCTACCGGTGCATTTGTTCCTGTTTTATTAGGGATTGTGTTGCAATATGGCTATGAAAACTTATTAATTGCCGGCTTTATGTCCGGAATTCTCCTCATTATCTTTGCGCTATGTAAAGTAGGAGCTTTAATCAAGTATTTTCCGTCCTCTATTATTGTAGGATTTCAGTCGGGAATTGCGCTGATTATCTTTAGCGGGCAGATTCCAAACTTCCTTGGATTACACGCTATTGAAAAATATCAGTATTTTCATTTAAATATAAAAGAGATCTTTGGTAATTTACACTTCATCAACATCTATAGTATCGCTACAGCAGGATTGTGCTTAGCTACGATTTTAATTGTTCTTTACTTTTCACCTAAGTCGTTGGGAATGTCCTATTTACTTGGAATTATTGTATCAACGGGCTTGGCATCTTTTTTCTTTGCAAATCAGTTTGAAACCATTGGTTCCATTTACGGGGAGATACCTCGTCATTTCCCGGCGCCAGCGTTTCCAGATATAACAGTGGAGAGGGTGGTAACTCTTTTACCTTCTGCATTTGTCATTGCTATACTTGTAGGGTTACAATCTTTACTGACAGCTCGCGTTGCAGATGAAATGACAAAATCAAAGCACAGCAGCAAAAAAGAACTGATTGGCCAGGGAATCGTAAACATGGTAACGCCGATGTTTTCAGGTATTCCCGCGGCAGGAGAGATTGCAAGAACTGTTACCAATATTAAAAACGGCGCTTCATCTCCAATTGCAGGAATCACGCACGCTATCTTTGTGTTGATTGTGCTGCTAGTGCTCGCTCCGTACGCTTCATACGTGGCGCTTGCCAGTCTCGCGCCGGTTTTGATGGTCGTAGCGTGGAATATAAGTAAAAAAGAACAGTTTGCAAAAGTTATGAAAGAAAGATCATTTCATTCGCTGGTTCTACTCACGACCTTTTCATTAACTGTGTTTACAAACTTAACAATAGGAATAGCCGTTGGATTATGCTTGTCTGGTGCACACTTTATGATAAGAAAGAGCAAAGAGAAACAAAAATTATTAAGAAAAACGGGCTAACGAACGTATAACATGCTTCATCGACGCCAAAAAAACCCCTACTTAGCAGGCTTAAAGTGGGGGTTTTTAATCGTAACGAAAACTAGATCTAAATTACTTTCCTTCAAACCAACAGCGAGCGTTATCAAAAAGCATATGTTGAATCTGCTGTTCGGTTACGCCTTTTCTTTTTAATTCCGGTACGACTTCTTCTAACACAAAGCTCATTGACCATTTTGGAAAACGTTCTTCAATTACGCCTTCTGGAAACCAATCCATTGTACAGCAGTAGTCTTGTGATAGAAACATGCGGTTTGAGTATCCTTGTCTGGCTAACTCAATGACCGTGTTATTTCTATTTTCAGTTGAACATTCTCTTGTCAAACCGTAGCGGTCCATTCCAATAAAAGCCCCTTGTTTTAAGATGTTTGAAATATACTCAAGATTATCCGTATCTCCCGTATGTCCAATCAGAATTTGATTTGGATTAGCACCTTCTTCAAGTAAGATATCAAGCTGCTTTAAGCCTGTGCCGCTTGCAGGATGTGAATGGGTCATAATTGGCACGCCCGTTTTTTTATGAGCTCGTGCTACAGCGCGCATTACTTTTTCTACATCCGCGGTTACGCCAGGTGCATCTGTAGCGCATTTTAGAAATCCTGCTTTAATCGACGTGTTTTGAATGCCGACTTCGATGTCACGAACAAACAGATCCGCCATATAATCAATGCTACGAGTTTGAAAGTGGGTAGGGATGTAGTTATACGTATAAATTCCTGTAGCTGCAATGATTTGAGTGTCCGTTTCACGGGCAATTTTTTCAATAAAACGAATATCGCGCCCTTGTTCCATCACCGTAGGATCACAGATTGTTTTGACTCCGAGTTTCTTCGCGCGATTTACTTGTTCTACTGCTTTCGCGATTTCTTGTTTCTTATCATATAAATGAGGAAACTGTGCGTGAACAGATTCAGAACGAACGCGCATATGCTCATGGATTAACGTTAGCCCTAGTTCGGACGCGTTGACTGGGCCTGTTACAGAATTGATAAATGTCATAGTATGATTCCTTTCATAATATACCTGTAAATTAAAAAGCGGGTGATTAGGTACAGTTTTAATTTCATCTGGTTTGTTTCTATATATAGACTTTCTATTATAAAAAATACATATTGCATTATACAACATATATACGGTCTTACACAACACAAGGGCCTTTTACTTACTATGACAAAAAATCCTTCTTTCCAAGCAGAAAGAAGGACCATTCATATTGATGATTACCCAGCATTTACGCTGTAATTATCACCGTTTAATTTACGAAATTTTAGATAGCTGCCAACTCTCCAAATAACAATATATATAAAGGCTAGCGTCATCGTTAAGACCGCGAAGTCTATCGAATCTAATCCTTTAAAGTACTGACTCAAAGCCATTCTTATGAAGATAATAGCGATAATCACATATTTAAAATTCTTATTTGGCTTTGAATAAATGAAGCCGTCTTCTCTTACTTCATAGTCTGTTTGGCTAAGCATAATGAGTCCGAATATAACACCTAATACACCAGCAATCATCATTTCCCAGTAGGGAGGTAAGTGAAATGGCTGGCCTGGTATGTGCATCATCTGACTTAGACTAAGTGAAAATGCAATTAATATGAACAAAATAGGAGCTAATATACCAAGTCCATTCCTTTTAATGGGTCTATGTCTCCTTTTAATCCTTCTCCAAATAATGAATCCAATAAGAGCGATAACCAATATATAAATAAGTAGCATTTCCATCATCATTTTTCCTCCTTTTTTATTTCGATGTTCGTACAATCCACTATTTAGTATAAACAATAAAAAGATGGAGATAAAAGTGCATTCTTTCATTTTTTACACATGAGAATTCTCATTATTTTTTATGACTGCCGTTTTAGTTTTTTGTATATGCCTCATTAACTGTTTATCTCTTTTTTACCACAATATGTTAGAATTATAGAAAGCGTAGTGTAAACAAATTTTGTTTACACGCTGCCATAGTTATAGAGGTGAATGAGTTGAGGTTAGGAAATCAGTTACAAAAGTTAAGAGAAGAACAAAAAATGTCTCAAAAAGAGGTTGCTAAGCAGCTAAATGTATCGGTACAACACATACATAAGTGGGAACATAATCAGAGCTACCCTGAAATTCAGCATCTTTTAAAGCTAGGGGACATCTATGGAACAACCATTGATGAATTTATTAAAAAGGATGCTGCGTTACAGAACAAAATAAACATTAGCGAAGAAGAAAAAGAAGACGATGATGAGCTGCTTCACCCAGGTTTTTATATTGGAATTGGTATTATGTTTCTTGGTACTTTTCTTAGCCTGATTATCGGCAATCTTATGATTATGATGGTAACCAACATCGCTGGAATGTTAATTACTTGTTTTTATAAAGATATCTTAAAACTTTTAAAAGACGTCAAAAAAGATTTTTATGAACAAGGGTAAAAGGGTAAGCAGCGTAAGCCATCCGATGAAATAGCAGAAAAATAATGAGGTGTACCGGGTGAAAGAATTAAATGTGAGTTTTATGACCATATCTTTTTTATGTTTAGTAAGCTATTACTTATTTCGAGTGGGAGCATACGCTTTAGGCAGCAGATATATACACAAAACGCCTGAAGGAAGTGTTTCCAATTGGGCGCTTAGTGTGCTTGTTAGAGGCGGTAAAAAAATGGAGTTCAGTGATTATGTCACGTGGGCAGGGTTTTGTGTATTTTTGTACCTTGTGTAGTTACATTAAAAAAGTAAGGAACTATCTTCTTATTTTAAAGGGAAGAAGCGTTGTCTCACATGGTCTTTGAGCTCAAATGATAAAAGGATGAAAACATATAAAATCCTTAAAACGAATAGTATAGGTTATCAATGAAACCTAAAGCAGAAAAGTGGTGTAGTGATGATCAAGTCAAAGCTTTTGTGGAAAGTTATTGGCCTAGAAATCTTAGTTATCTTTTGGTTTTTGGTAAACGGTGCATACGTGAGCATGACGCATCCTACTACACATTATCTTCAGTTTTTAGGAATCGTCCCTTTGGCGATTGGAATAGCATTTTATCTAACAAAAACAAAAAAGTGGCCGTTCTTCTATCATCATTCCTATTTGCCTTTACGCACAGTTTGAATATGCTAAGCGGTCAATCGGTAGCAAATACAATTTTTCAAATTCTATTTGCATTTGTTATTGGGTTAGTACTGGCTTTGCTGATCGTTAACGGTCAATCAATTGGCGTTACGATTGTATTTCACGGCTTAAATAATTTTCTTCAGTTTACAAGCCCTGTTAAAGCTAACGATTCTTTACTTATTAATTACGCGCTGCTTTTATTTTTAAGCGGATATGCCTTCTATTTATGGAATCGAAAATCTACTTTATCTGTTTCTCATAATCAAGTTAGTGGCTAATCCAAAAGAGCACCTAATACCTTTATTAGGTGTTTTTTAGTGTTTCGAAGCAGGTATTAATCTATCCAAAGCTGAATAACTCTTATGACTAATGCTACTAAATTTAATTTGTTGTGATCTTATTGAACGCAAAAGGGGAGAAAGATATGTTTGAAGAAAAGGTAGGTATTATTACGGGTGGAACGTCGGGGATTGGTTTAGCAACAGCGGAATTACTCGCAAAAGAGGGCATGCATGTTGTGATCGCTTCTAGAAATAGTGAAAAAGGAGAAGAAGCTCTTTCTATATTAAGAAAGTGGTCTCCTCGATCTCTTTTTATCAAAACCAATGTAACGAATAGTCAAGATGTTAAAAACCTTGTTAGCCAAACATACTCTACATTTGGAAAAATTGACGTGGGCTTTAACAATGCGGCTAACACTGAGGCTTCCTCTAGTGCTACCCATGAATTCAAAGAAGAGGACTTTGACCATTTGATCAACGTTACGTTAAAAAGTGTATGGCTTTGTATGAAGTATCAGCTGCAGGTAATGACCAAACAAAACAGCGGTGTTATTGTGAATACATCGTCAATGGACGCTATTTTATGTTCAGCGGGGACTGGCGTATATGCGGCTGGGAAAAGTGGTGTGATCGCTTTAACAAAGTCTGTTGCTTAAGAATATGGCCATCAAAATATAAGAATTAACTCTTTTTGCCCAGTTGCATTTCGTACGCCTATGCTAGAAGAAAGGTTTTCAAATCTATCTTCAGAGGAAAAAGCAAAGCTTAATGAATCCTATCAAAGGCTAAACGCACTAGGCAGAATTGGTGATCCGCTTGAAGCCGCAAAAGCAGTAAAGTGGCTTCTTTCTGATGATACATCTTTTGTTACGGGTCAAAACATTATTGTAGACGGTGGGATTGGATTTAGGTTTGAGTAAGTTTGGCGGGGTTAAAGGTACTGTTCCTTACTCTGGATAGATGACATCCTGGTAACTAATTAATAGTGTACAAAATACTTTAAAGGGAAATTACTCATAATTAATAGAAATAACCTTTTCTCAGACCAAATTCGCCGGTAATTATGTTCATAGAGACAATAAAAAGCAGACTGTCTATAACAGTCTGCTTCTTGTATATTACTATATTACACGTGCATTAACACAGAAAATATTGTAGCAAAGACTTTCTTTATAACCAACTAAGCCAATAATCTATTATTCTTCTGATTTTGAAGATAGCACTTCTTTTTTTAGAAAGAAGCATAAAACAAATGCAATGATTGTAAGCACAAATGCGTAAGTATAGATAT
>Ga0209795_10002436_pt1 | contig 10313 bp, 10 predicted proteins | sample AgamicOrMarz_FD_187166 | JGI IMG/M metagenome (GOLD analysis project Ga0209795, IMG submission 187166) | Agave microbial communities from Guanajuato, Mexico - Or.Ma.rz (SPAdes) (version 2) | ecosystem: Host-associated > Plants > Phyllosphere > Phylloplane/Leaf | place: Guanajuato, Mexico...
GACCTCACTATTTTAACAGTAAAAACTCCAAATACAAGTGCTAATATATAAGGATAAAAAGCGGCTACTTCATCTGATATCCGAACGCTATACAATACACTCATTACACCAAATACAAGTTGTGTGCCAATAAAAGAAGCTGTGTACCCTATCATAAACTTCTTCCAGTCTTCGTTTGTCCCATGCCTACTCACAATAAAATATCCCACACCTAGAAAGAGAAGTTCCATCATATACAACAGATAGGGTTTCTGTTCTAGCGTACCCTCTACTACAACCGAAAAACCTTTCACAAAGAAAACGGTAAATAAAAGCGCTAATTGAAAGCCAATATTTCCTAATAGCCACGCGGTAATGAACTTCATTTTACGAGTCACTTTATCACCTCTCTCCTCACTTGGCTTCCTCACAAACGGATTCAATCCTTGCTCCATTTTTTACCTAATAAAAAGGAATAAACCTCACCAAAGATAAAAACAGTACATATACCCAATTTTGCATTTGGCTGTTTTATGCTATTGAGAGTTTTCTTCTTTTTTTCTTGCTAAATCTTTTGTTTTCCTGTACAAAAGATTCGTTTTGGTATGGAGGTAATGCCTTATGAGTGGTTGGAAAGTGATTAGTATTTTATTATTCCTTTTATTGATAGCCCTTGGTTGCATGTCTGTCTCACATAAAATGGATAACAAAAAAGATGTTTCTACCTATATCGAATCGGTAAACAAGTGGAATAAAAAACAAGAAGAACTTCAAACGGAATATAAAGATAAAGTGTTGGATGAGACGGATGCTAAAATAGCTCTTCAAAAATTATCCTCCATAATAGACGAAAATGAATCGTTAATCCGTCGTACACAACAATTTAAAACAGATTATGCTGAACTTCAAGTAGCATTGGTGACGTATCAACAAGCCCTACACAACATTTCAGATGCGTACCAAGACTTTTACTATGCAATTGACACTAATGAAGAAACGATAGTCAAAGACGGAAAAGCATCATTAGATAAAGCTGACGACTTCTTTCGCTCACACGAAGAACAAATTGTATCTTTAGCGAAAAAGAACTTTATTCACTTAGAAGAATAATTTTTTAAGAAGCAAAGATTTTGTATGTTTTCATCCAATTAAAAGATGACTCTTATGAAGGGGGCATCTTTTTTATGATGACACTTAGAGATTTACTGCCAAAACATAAAAAGGCCGAACGCGTTACCGTGCTTCACGAGCACAATGGTCTATACATGAGATTTTTAGTTGAATTTTCTCGTATGCCTTTAAAAAAACGCCGATTTGAAATTGAATTGGTGAAAGATGACCATCAAATTACGATTCGCTATTTTCACGGACCTGATGACAGTCCTGATTATCCTCCTCTTCAACGCTTTCTTGCTCGCATGCAAGGTCATATTACCAAACACCCTGAACTTCGTCTTCGAGCTGTAACAGGTGCTCTCAAAACGTCAATAGAAGCAGTCAGAGAAGAAACAGATAACAAGTCCGTTGATGTTCATGATATGACATCTTTCTTTGTTGGTTTATTGCTAGCGGTTTCATGCATATTCCATATCCTAAATGCTTTTAATGTTACTCTAATCGGCTTTCAAGTTATGGGAATACTCTTGTTCATTGGCTTATTGTTTATGGCAGCTACCGTATGGTTTGAAGAACGTAACGATATTCACAACAGTACATTTTGGACATTTTTATTTGTCAGTTTGTTGTTTGTTGTTGGTTTAACTATCGCACTAACAGCAGGATTATTCTTGGCCCTTTGTGTATCGTGGATATTGCCTTGGTGGGGCTCAATCGGTGGTTTTCTAGCTGTTCTATTTGGTTACCACTGGATTGTAAAAACTGTGCGCAAAATTGGAGATATAAATCGTAAATATTCATCAGGAGCATAAAAAAAGAGGTTGGGGGTTCCCGACCTCTTTCTATTTATTTACACAGCTGATTTTAATAATTTTGTTGCTTCTTTTTCTACTTTTAAACGAGCATCATCAGATAATGTTTTAGCGGCATCCGTGAATGCCTGAACTAAGTAAAACAATTTTCCATCATTTTCATTTTCATAAGCTTCTTTAACTGCTTTAGTAAACTTATCAGAGTATTTATTTCGTGTAGCAATTTTCTCAATTTCTTGATATGGGTTTTGAACTGTAATCGTTTTTGCATTTTCTAAAATTTTGATGGTTGCATCTCCGTGTTCTACTGCGCCTGCAATAGCGGCAACAACATCCTCACGTAGTTTTCCTTCTTCGATATGGATGTGACGTTGATTGTAGATTTGACCTGCAGGTGCCCATGCCATTAGTCCGTTTGTGCACACTAGACGATATACCATCGGAATGACTGAAACACCAGATTTTGCAACTTCAGAATTTCTAATATGCACAGCTACTTTATGAATATCTCTGTCACCTTTTGGTGTATAACCAATTTGTGTAACTTTATCTTCCATGCATAATCTCATATTAAGGTTGTCACCATCTTCATGGAAGAAATCGATACTATATCGTTCATTATGAAGTTCAAAATAGTCATGTGCCGCTTGTGCAACTGTTAAATTGTTAATCTTAGAGTATTTTGTAGATACAATACCTCTTATTTGAGAAGGCTTTTCATTTTGCTGGCGTAATCGTAACATGACATTACTATCTTTTTTTACTTGCTCTAGCCAACTATTTACATTATATTGACGCTGAGATTCATTGCATTTCTTATAATATTCGTATGGAATTCCTAATTTAGTACATAGTGTTTGTGTTCCCCAATCTGTTAATGAAAACTCTTCATGATTGCTTAAAGATGTAATGGTAGTTGCTCTTGACATACGTAATTGACTAAAATCAACGATTTCATCATACTTTAACTTTAAATCTCGGTCCAATCTCTTTAAATGAAATTCTAATCCATTGTTTACTCTTGTCATTTTAACATCTTCCTCTCAAGGGTTTATTGATTACAATCATTATTCTAACAGAAAATAAATTTAATATTCTAAAATTTCTAACTTTTTTATTTATACTTTTTCTTTTTCGCAAACCAGTTGTACATTTAAAAAACTGTGATATAAAACAAATAGACTGTTAAGAAGGAAACTATAAAAAGATATACCATGTAAGAGAAGAACCGATGTTAGGTTTTTATGATTTGAGGAATACCTTTTATTGTTATTGGAGGGGTTTTATGAGCGATTCACATCACCATCATCACCATATTAACGATAAAAACAAAAAGTTGTTTATGTGGGCCTTTGGGTTAACTTTATTTTTCGCATTATTAGAAATTGTTTATGGATTTATTTCAGGCAGCCTTATGGTTATTGGAGACGGAATACATATGGGCTCAGATAGCGTTTCTTTATTCTTAGGATTATTAGCTACTTTTATGGTAACCAAAGTAGCTACATCTCGCCGTACATTTGGTTACAATCGTTTTGAACCAATTGCAGCCTTTGTTAATGGATTAACCCTTATTCTAATTCCTATATACATTATCTATGAAGCTATCATGCGTATTATTAATCCAGTAGATATCAACGCTTCTCAAATGTTAATCGTAGGAGCTATTGGATTATTTATTAATGGGCTAGTTGGATTTATCTTAAGTAAAGGCGAGGCCAATATTAATATGCGAAGTGCGATGCTGCATGTTATAGCGGACATGATAACCAGCTTAAGTGCTGTAATTGTAGCTTTGTCCATTATGTTCTTTGACACATTATGGCTGGACCCAATTGGAAGCTTGGTTACATCTATTATTATTATTCGCGGAGGAATTGCCATTACTAAGGAAGCCTTTAATATTTTAATGGAAGGTACACCTGACCATCTTTCAGGCGATGATGTTCGAAATGTTGTGATTAAGCATGTAGATACCTCATCTATTGCAGATTTAAAGCTGTGGTGCACCAATGAGGAACATGTTTATTTAATTCTTCGTCTGTCCACCTCTTCTCGACCTTCATCTACTCTTCTTTATTCCATCAAAGAAGATGTACAACAAACTTTATCTATTCCATCTACACATATCTTTATCGAATGCCAATTACAATCAGAAACAGAGAAAAAAGCCGAACTGTAAAATAGCAGTTTGGCTTTTTTTATGTCGCAGGTAAAACAAACGATACTAAATTTTACACAACCTATTTTTAAATTTTCCCAAAAAGAAAAAAGCGAAACATTTTATTTCGCTTTTCCTAACTTACCAACTCAATCAGAGGACATACAACAGGTTTTGTACAAAACGCCTTTTGTACATTAATAGTATATGAGGATAAAAAAGAATTATGATACTTCTGTTAGATTTGAAACTCCTTCCGCTATCTACGCGACTTACTTATGAAAGGCTTTCTCCAAAACATAACAAAATTTTGTTTATGATTGAATACGTTTCTTGAGCTTTTCATAAAAGACATCACTGAAATATCGCTTAACATTAACTAACCTTTTACAATGCTCTGCGAAGGTAGCGGAATCTTTATATAACAGTTCGCAACTTATTAATGAACCTTGAAAAACTCGCCAAATGTCTCTGAAAATTGGACAATGATTGCTGAAACATTAGGACATATTACATATGTAATTATCGTTTATTACATTTTGGTACTCGTTGCTTGTTCCTTCCACCACTCCATTATCGAACCATCTACCACACTTCTATATAACTGTTTTCCTGCTATTTCCTTTAAACGGAAGTGAATATGAAAAAAACTCCTGATGCGGTTAATTTCCGCTTTGTTCCTGCATATCATAACGAATATAGGAGGGTATATGAATGAGGAAGCGCGACAAGCAAAAACAACTCATTTTAATGGCACTTGCCTCACTTCCAATTGTAAGTGCAGGACAACTTGAATTGTATTTTCAAGAATACAAACAACCAAACAGGCGTGTATCTGAAGTGTTGAACGAGTTGCAATGTGAAGATTTGGTGGAGGGGAAGAGTCGCGAAATAGGAGAAAGTAAAATATGGCGATTATCAAAAAAAGGCCGCCAACTTATGGAAGTCGACCGTCACCCAATGATGATGACTTTACAAAACGTCAATCACATGTTGAAGATTGGGGACATCTTTTTTGCATTAGAAAAATCTGATAACCTTCAATGCTTTTATCCAGAGCCTCGATTGCCATTTACTAATCAAAAAGGTGTCGAACGAACCTACTGCCCTGATGCTTTTTTTGTTTTTAACAATCAACCCTATTTGTTAGAAGTCCAATTATCCCCAATGGCGCGAGCAGGGTGGGCATTTAAATGGGAAGTAGCTGAACAATATGTAGAGACTGATGCCATCTGGTCTTCTCAATTTTCAAATTGGTTATCCAATTCATTCCCACCTATTCTTGTACTATCTTCTCAAAAAAATTCCATTATCCAACAATCAAATTCCTTAACTCTTTATGTTCATGAACATTTGGAAGAGTTTTTTCCAATGCTAAAAGAAGTTTCTATTCAAAAACAAACGGAAACGGAGTTTAACAAGTTAAATAAAACTGAAGTATTAGAGTTTCTCCGCGCCTTTTCACAGGATTTAGAAACCTCCAAGCAAAGCTATCAAGACATGGCACTCGGTAAAAAATTTGAAACAATTCCCTTATTATCCTGGGATGGTGTAAAGAAATATGAGCAAAAAACAAAAGACTTGTACAAATAGCGGACAATTCACGTCCGCTCCTTTTAAAAATGCACAAAAAAAGAAGCGGTTGCTCAGGCCGCTTCTTTTTTCTCTTAACTATACTAAATTAGTGTTGTGTATTATTATTATACCCGTTTTTTCAAATAATATGCGCCTTATGCTAAAATTTCTTGTTTTTGTTTGGGATGAATGTCTTTGTTGTTGAATTGGATTTGAATATCTGAAGTATTAGCTGTAGCAGTACGAGGTGTTTTCTTTGCTTCTAATGCGTGATTCTCCTGTGCAGCCTTTAATTGATTGCATTCATCGATGGCTTTTTCTAATTCTTTTTCTTTTTCATAGAGCATCCGTTTTAACTTCTGATTTTCAAGCATCCAATAATCTTTGGGCATGCTAAGTAGGTTTTGCAAACGTTCGTTTTCTTCTTCTAATTTTGCAACGGTTCCTTTTGCATCGTAATCCACATCTTCATTATAACTTTCAATAAATGCTTCAATATCTGCCATTTCAAATCGATAGCCTTTTTTCTTGGATGTCATAGTCCCTATAATACGACCGTCGCGTACCATTTTCATAAAAGTATAGTAGTTGTCTGTAATACCCTCTTTTGCTATTTTCGCAAAAGCTTCATCTGTGGTAAGTTTCATCGTATCTCTCCTTTATTTTGTTGTAGGTCTCAAGACTATCGTATGTACACAAAATCATTTTATTTCTATTGATTTCTTTTTATTTAATTTTATTTTATTTATTTTCTTTTGATTTTAAGAACAGAGGCCTTATAAGGTAAGGGTTTGATTGAGTTTATGTATAAAGTTAGTTTAACGTCTTTATCTAGCATAACATCGCTTACTTTCTCATTGATTCTTCTTTGTATTATAAATTCCTAAAAAAAGGCGCCACTAGGCACCCTTATTGCGGACACTCACGTTTATCCGCTCTTGTTTTATAGTATATATGCTGTTCAGCCATTAAGATGTGATTATCATACATAGCTTGGGCTACTAATAATCGTGCATGATTTAAAGCTTCGAAATATACATCATCCCGCACAAGTCCAACAATGCTGTATTTGTAGCCATAAAACATTTCATTAGTACTGGTTAAACCATAAACTTGGTACGTTTCTGTTTCCTCTCCTTCTAATAACAAATGAGAATGTTCAGCATTTAACGTAGCACATACCGATTCTAGTACTTCTAATACACGAGCTGGATTTTCTCTAAAGCTAACTACGACATCCACAATGATACGCATTTTATCCATGTTAAAGTTTTGGATTTCACGTACTTCTCCGTTGTTAAAAGTGGTTAACCTTCCATCCCACTCGCGAATTTGTAAATACAACACACCAATCTCTTCAACTCGTCCGCGCATCTTACCGTTAATCATGACCAAATCACCTTGTCGAATTTGCTTCGTAGAAATACGGAAAATCCCTGCTATTAAATCTTTCAACATATTTTGAGAAGCGAAACCGACGATTAATCCTAAAATTCCCGCTCCAGCGAGTAACTTATCAAAATTAATAAAAGGACTAAGTGCATATACAATGAATACTCCGATTCCTAATGCAGTTAATGCGTGATTTGTTACATTAAGAATCGTTTGTTTGTTTTTTTCTTGCCCTTCCTGCTTCTGTTCCAAAACGCGTTTTAATGTTCGTTTAATTAAAGCAATAACAATGTAAATAACAAAAAACGCAATCGCTAAATATATAAAATAAAACTGATTAATTTCTCCGTTTCCACTGATTTTCCCGCTGACTCCGCCAAGAATTTTACTTGTATCCATTCTTTTCACCTCTTCTTAATCAACTTCTTTCTTTAAAGAGGTGTTCCTTTACATAAAAAAAACCTTGCAACTGCAAGGCTTACGCTCCTTCAACTTCAGCTGATAATACCCCTTTGACACTTTTAACGTCTTGGTATACATCAGTCGTATATCGTGTTTTCTCAGTCATGGCATCTAAATTCATACTACGATGACCATTTTCTAAATCCTTGATACGAACATTTTTCACTCGTAGATTTAACCCTTTAATGTCTTTTAACAATTGTGTGAGGTCAGCGTCGTCTTGTAATCGAATTTTAATGCGTAACTGCTTCATTTTTAACCCTTGTGGTCCTACCCAAGTAATAACAATTGGAATAAGTTCAACGAATACAATAATAAGTATAACCACAACTAATGCTGCCATGTAAAAACCAGCTCCAACTGCAATTCCAATACCTGCCGCAGACCAAATAATAGCCGCTGTTGTTAACCCTGAAATGGCCTCATTTGAGCGTCGTAAAATAACCCCTGCTCCAAGAAAACCGACTCCTGATACGATTTGAGCTGCAAGTCGTAACGGGTCCATTGGTCGAATATATGCTTCCGCATATCTAAGACTTGATTCGACGGATATTACTGTAAGCAAGCAAGCGCCTAGACAAATAACAACCGTTGTCTTCATACCAACAGGCTTTCGTTTTACTTCCCGTTCAATTCCTAACAAGAAACCCAGAACTACTGAGATTCCAAGTTTCATTAAAATAACACTATCAATTTCCCAACCCACTTCGTTCACTCCTCTAACTTTGCTGTTTGTTTTGTTCAGTGTATATGTTTACCAATTGCTTAGCAATCAGTTCTTCACTATTTCTTACTGCTAGTTTCTCCAAGTTTGTGGTTAATTCTTCACGATTCTCTTCGGAATTCCATAATTTTAAGATACTTTCGTTAAGAACCTCTTGAAAATTCGAGTCTTGTTCCACCATAAGCGCTGCATTTTCTTGTGTGAAAAACAAGGCATTTCGTTTTTGGTGGTCTTCCGCTGAATTAGGTAAAGGTATGAAAATAGAAGGAATTCCTAAATTAGCAATTTCAAAGATGCTGCCAGACCCGCTACGCGTAACAATAAGCTTCGCTTCTTTATATAAATCCATCAAATCGTCCTTATAAGGAACAAGGGTTAAATTTCCTTTTACCCCTTCTGCCTCTGCATATGCTTTGGTTTTCTCGTATAAGGTCTTTCCAGTTTGGATAATAACAGGCACTTCGGGATTCTCTAGTGAGAATTGCACGCCAGCTTCGTTTAAAGCAAGAGAACCTCCGCTACCTCCTAAAAACAAGACATTTTCCCCTTCGTTTTCAAGTTTTTCTGTGAAACGAACAGGATTTCCCGTTACAACAGCTTGCTTGGTTTGATAGATAGGGAATGTATGGAGAATACAGAGAGCCTTCTTACTTGCTAGTCGATTCACTTTCCCCATAACCGTATTTTGTTCATGCAAAATATATGGTATATGGAGCTGTGATGCTGCTGTCACAACAGGAAATGATACAAAGCCGCCTGTTGAAAATACTATGTCTGGTTGAAATTCTTTTAAAATTTTCCTTGCTCTTACTACGCCCTGTATGTTTTTCCATAAAAAGTGAATTGGACGACCGCCTTCCATTCCTCTTGAAGGAATTCCTGAAAAAGGGAGCGCAAAATAAGAGGCCAAACGTTTATCAGGAAAGAACTCATTTTCATTTCCAATGTATAAAATTTCGGCTCCGTGATGTTTTTGTAGATATTGTGCAACAGTGGCCATCGGATAAATATGACCGCCTGTTCCCCCTCCTGTTACTGCTATACGCATGCCCTTTCACTCCTCGTATGTATTTAAAAAAGAACCTAGTCCACTGCATGAGTGCGCTAAGTCCTTTCTTTTATTTACAGTGATGATAAGTCACTTGGCAGTTCACCACTTGATTGTAATTCCTCAACAAGTTCTTTTACCTCTTGTTGAGTTGAAACATGTTTTAGTTTTCCCATACGGTGAAGAGTATCCAATAACTCCCAGTCTGGACGCCATATTCCTGCGCTAACATTTAACTGCTCAGGCTTGTATACTCTCCATAAATAACCTTCTTTGTTTTGTAAATTTACATATTCTACATCTTCAACTGTTACTGTATTGATAAAACTTCCAAAGAAACCTTTCAACACTTCACTTGCGAATTTACATTCTTGAGGGGTTCCGTTGAGATTGGCTATTGGAAGAATAGTTGGTTCGTAGTCGGGATGAGTGGGAATAACGCGGAGAGATTTATCATTAAATTGACAAATGAACTCTTTTACTACAGCTTTGTAATTTTTCATTTCTTTGTTAAATAGTTCAGCATCTATTTCAAATGAAAAACGTTTTTTCTTCACCGTCATTTTTCTTAGACTAGGAAAGACCGTTTGTTGGTCATCACGCACCCAATAGAGGAATCGTTTATATGATAAGAAGAATCCATCTTTTGTTTTTTTATGAACAATTTCACCTGCTTTTAAACTCCCTGCTAACACCCCTACCGCATCTTTATGAATATAAATGATTTCAAATGGAAAGTTTTCTCCTAATCGATATAAGTTTGCCCGCCTGTTTTCTGTCACCAAACCTTTCCCAGAGCGCAAAGCTAAATAAGAAGTACGGATATCAGTATTATTTTTAATGGATTCATGTGCTTCTTGTAATACTTGCAAAAACCGTTTTTCTTCTTGGATATAGCGCCATGGACTTGGTGGAAAAAAATCATAATCTTCGTCTACATGTGCATTTTTGGGCATAATTTCTGTTACTTCCGTACTTAATGTAGCATACGAAACTTCATCCCATTCGACAGGTTCGATTTTAAACTGTTGGTTAGTTTGAATT
>Ga0209795_10002437_pt1 | contig 10305 bp, 7 predicted proteins | sample AgamicOrMarz_FD_187166 | JGI IMG/M metagenome (GOLD analysis project Ga0209795, IMG submission 187166) | Agave microbial communities from Guanajuato, Mexico - Or.Ma.rz (SPAdes) (version 2) | ecosystem: Host-associated > Plants > Phyllosphere > Phylloplane/Leaf | place: Guanajuato, Mexico...
CGTAATTTCCCCAACGCTCAGCTATTTCCAGGATGTTTCCCCCATTCTGACTTAATTGAGGCAGGATGGAATCGTCAACCAAATTAATGATCTCGCAATCTCCGATTATCCTTGCTGCTAAACCCTTTAACGGCTCAATCGTGACGGGGGTAGTATGAATAATCGCTAGTTTCTTTTTCATACATGATATCCTCCTATTCAGGTGATGAAATGCTTCAAGTATTATTTAATTAATACAATTAACCATCATGGACCCCCGTGATGGTTAATTAAATTTTCATTTAAGAAAGCTGCAAGACACTGTTAAAAGGTAAAGCCTCTTGTGCTGCATAAAGCACGAGCCCTACACACCAGGAATGAGATAGCGTTAACATCATCCCTTTCGGCTGGAAACAATTCGTGTTATAAAAACGCTCGGTAACCATTCCTTTGTAGGCATTAAAATCGCCATCTTCTCTAGCAATAAATTGCAAGAAACAAGCAATATGATCACGTGTCCGATCCAGATAATATGGATCATCGGTATATTCCCATAGCCGGAGCATTTCTGGAACACAAAATAGTCCATAATTATGTAAATGCTGATTGGAGGGCGAAGCCTGGTCAGCACCCCGTGAGCGAAAATCATATTGATGCAAAAAGGTCTTCTCCGGAAATGCGAGATTATAGGTCCACCGGAATGTCATTAACCAATCAGCTGACTGTTTGGCGAGCTCCAGCCACTTTTCATTTTTATTATTTTCATAGAGTAGGACATACGCAACCACGGCATTATAAGCATCTTCTGATGTTGGTGTTAAATGAACATCTTCTGGAGCCCCATAAATATATTCGTCTAATACGAAACGTTCATAATAATGACCAGCCTTTTCTGCTGCAGAACGGTAGCGATTATTATCAAAATAGCTGCTTCCTTCCAATAATGAAGCAATCCACAAAATGCCGCCTGCTCCATCCCATTCCTCTACATCACCTGATTCACAATGATAATAGGAGCCAAAATTCCCATCCGTACATTGATGATCCACAGCAAAGTTTAAATTGGATTGGACGGCTTTTTCCCACTCAGGATGATGAATTCCCAACTGCTTTTCAGACCGAAGTGCACGTACCAAAAACAATGCTGCTTCAGCAATGGTTCTAGCTTGAAGCCACGTATTCTTTGGATTCCAACCAGTTCCCCAGCCCTTTCCAAGTACCCATGATGCCCAAAACGTACCACTAGGGGCAATTGCTGAAGCCACATTATCGATGACATCGATGGCAGCATCAACATACTCTTGGATGCCTTTTTTTCTTCCGTAAGTTAGCAACGCATAAGCATAAGGCACGCCGCTGACCCAGCCAACATGCATATGAGGGCGGTCTCCCATTCCCTTCACATTGTTATTAAATTCACGGTCGAAGGCAGCTGTTTCAGCAAGAATTCGATGTTCTGGCATGTAATGCCAACGATATAAGCCATGTGCGGTTAATTCTGCTGCTTCCTCTAGACTCATCCAAGGATTTAAAGGATACTCTTGTTGATGAAGCTGATACATCTCACGAACAAATGGATCATACGAATGCAAGTCAGGAGATGCCGTATAGATTTTTAATTGTAGATGGACGGTTTGACCTGGTTGAAAGGTATATAAAGATAGATCCTTCGGCTTTGGAATCGGTTCACCAACAAATGTGACCGGCTCCTCCTTATATGGAAAATTGACCCAGATTGAAGTTGTGGACTCATTTCCGCGAAAACCAATTCCGGTTAGCCCGAGTTCAGACATTTCCTCTACACAAAGGGCACCGCACATTTCTTCATTCCAGGCAAAAACAGCTGGAAGTGCAGCACGATCGGAACGGAATGACCAATGGTCCGAGACCATCTCCTCATGACGGCCACCCCGGTAATCGTACCTAGGATATTTCCGTGTATTATGTTCAAAGCGATTCTCTTTATAAAAAGCCCCAGGGATCATCCAGGTTGGCTTTCCGCTCCCCAATAAATCAGCGTTAAACTGTAATCCATAATCCCCTGAAACTCCCTGGTTATAGCAAACTGTTAAATCTACTTGAATATAGCCGCATCCTGTTTGTACATGCTTCCATTGTGATTGAACAGAGAAAAGATCTCCTGTTCCAGATACATGGAAACACTCCGCTTCTTCTTTGATCTCATCAATGTTGATTTTCTCGACAACATTTTCAGAGTTATAGATTTCGAGAAGTGAATCTAGCCGAAGAAAGGCAAGATCGCTCTTTCGTTCCGAGGAATAGACTTGAAGCTCCGATTGTTTCGTCTCATCCTTTTTTTCCTTGATACATGTTGCCATTGGAATCACACCTTTAATTTGTAAAGTTCTAAAAGATTTTCTCTGAAAATCCGACCGGCAAACTCTACCGCTTCTTTTTCCGTTAACATTCTGTCTTGTACTTTTTCAACTAAAACATCGCCAACAATTTTTCGAGCAAGCTTTTGATGTGCATAAGCCCCTTCGACAAAATTATAATCACCGCCAAAGCCGAAAATTTTATTTTGAGGAACCATTTCAATCATTTGGTGCAAAATTTGTTTGGCAATGGTAGGGGAAATCACATACACCCAAGTAAAATCTGCATACACATTAGGGTAATTCTTAACAATACTCAAGTATTCTTGATGGTATGGGATACCGCAATGGAGCAGAACAAAATTAGCTTCAGGATATGCAGCTAACAGTGGAACTAAATCAGATACGTTCGAGTTAGTAATGATATTTCCATTACCTGAAACACTTGTCTCATGATGACCCGTATGAATCTGTATTGGTAATTGATATTTAATGGAGCATTGGATAATATGATGAATCAAGTAATCTTGTAGAACAGTCGATTCTTGCTGCGACATAGGTTCACTTATAATAGAAGAAAGTAGGCGATTAAAGCATTGTTCAGCCTCAAAAAATGTAGGCTTCGTCGTTTTTAATGTCCTCCAATAGGCATGACCTAATTTAGTAGCAATCATTCCCTCGGAAACAAATTTATTTAATAAGGCATCTACAGCATGAAGATAATCTTGGAAAGTATGTACTGTCCTCCCAGAGTCTCTTTCAATGATCTGAACATCCTTAAGGGTTCTCAATTTATAAGCATAGTCCAAAAACATGATGGGACGAAAAAGGGAAAAATCAACCTTGGTTGTATATGCTAATGTAAAAGCTACGTCAATTCCCGCCTTGTCTTTCAACACTTTCGTATACCATTGTTCATCATTCGTTGCGGCTAAAACCTTTTCATTTAACGTTAGTATGCCGTTAACAGACCAATCATCCATTCCGTATAAATCATGCACCGCCGTTTTTAATGTTCTGGCGTAGGTTGTATTCTTCGTTTTCTGATAAAACGTTAAAAACTGTTCAGCCTTCTCTTCTTCACTTAGTTTAGAAGCCTGGCTTAAAATCCCGCGTTTCATTCCAGCTGTAATTAAGTCCGAGTCTAAATAGTGAAGGAGACCAAAAAAATCCACTTTATTCTTCTTTCGGATTTCTTTTGGGTCGATGTGTTCATGACCATCAATGATGCGAATTTTATTAAGTTCTTCATGTATACTGCTCATCGTACTGCCCCTTCCAATAATAGAGGATGACCATCAGCATCCCCCCACTTTAGGGGGATTTCAGTTTCAAGTCATCCTCTTCCAACAACCGACTACTAATTAATCTACTTTAAGTTCTGGGAATGTGTTTTTTACTTCTTTCTTGAAATCCTTAATCACTTCTTTGATATCTGCATTATCTTTTATCCCTTGCCCGGCAACTTTTCTCCATTTACTTAATACTTCTTCACCATATTTATCAGGCTTATATGCAGGGATATCCTTAACTGTTTCGTAGTAAGGTTTTAGGATATTTTGATCACCAAACATTGGTGATTTGAAGGTTTCTAAGTTATCTTTATAGACAGTTAAAAGACCTGGCATGTTTCCGGTGGCTTCTAAATTATGCTGCTGCCATTCTTTGCTGGCGATAAACTCGATAAATTTATAAGCTAAATCTTTATTAGGTGATTTTTCATAGATGGAACGATAGGTACCACCCATATAGAAACCTTTTGGCGTTTTTGCGACGCCAAATTTGCCATTCGCTTTATTATCTTTGTTATCAACCATGAAGCCGGCCCATGCAGGCATAGCAGTTAAAACAACACTTCCGTCATTAATGGCATTGCCCCAGCCAGCTGAGAAGAATTCCAACTTTGCATCGACATTATTATTGAAAATTTCTTTTTGAATTTCATAGTTTTTCTTCCAAGCAGGATCGATTGTTAACTTTCCATCTTTTACCCATGGCTTCGTATTATAGGCTTCGAGGTTATAAACATCGCCAAAGTGGGAAATTAAATGTACTTTACCATTACTTTCTTTATTCACTTTCTTTCCTAACTCAATAATTTTGTCATAGGAATCAACCATTTCACCGATTTTTTCCGGGTCATCTGTACCTAAGTATTTTTTGGCATTTTCTTTGATATACCAAAAACCGCCTGGTGAAGAGTGATCAGAAATCGCTTTTAAGTCACCCTTTTCATCTCTTCCTAATGCTTGTACATACGGGACATAATCTTTCACTAGATCTTCCGCCCCCATATCCGAAAGGTTGGCTGCATATTTAGAATTGATAAACTTGTCAATATAGCCTCTTTCTAAATCAAAAATATCCGGAACATCTTTGCCTGTTTGCAGTACGTTTAAAAGCTTAGTTTGATATTGATCACCTGGGAACACTTTCACTTCCACTTTAGCATCTGGATATTTCTTCTCAAATTGGGCGGCCATATCTTTTACTTGACCGAAAAAAGTCCAAATGGTTAACTTACCTTCAACTTTATTGTTATTACCTTTATTAGTACTTCCTGTTGCCGTTTCATCGTTTTTTGAACAGCCAGAAAATAATGATAGAACAAGAACAGCAGCAAATAAGATGGAAAGCCATTTTTTCATATAGATTTACAGCCCCTTTTTCTGGTATAATGAAGATTATTATTTTTTCTTATCAATCCGTTAAGTGGCTAAGACCGTCAATTCTTTTACACTTAATCGTGGTTGCTAAGTAAAGCTTTTCTTCAGTGGAGAATTTTTTTCTTCACTGAAGGATTTTTCTTGAAATGATGTTTTTCCTGTCATCACCTCCACCAAGCTAACTATTATTCTTACCCCTTTAAGGCACCTGCCGTCACTCCACTAATAATCTTCTTCGAAACGATCGAGAAAAAGATCAAGACTGGAATTACTGAAATAACAATCCCAACATACATTGCCCCAAAGTCAGTGGAGAACTGAGACTTAACACTTGCTATCATAACTGGGAGCGGTTGCAATTCATTGTCAAAAAGAATAATCATCGGTGTTAAGAAGTCATTCCACTTTCCAATGAATGAAAAAATTCCTAACGTGGCCACCGCTGGCATTAATAACGGCAATACTAAACGATGGAAAATCTTAAGCTCCCCGCAACCATCAATTCTTCCGGATTCGAGAATTTCAGTCGGAATACTAGAATCGCACATTTGTTTCATGAAGAAGATCCCAAAAGCGTTTGAAATCGATGGCAGAATGATCGGCCAATAGGTATTTAACATATGGAAGGAATCCATCAGCTTAAAGAATCCGATAATTCCTAATTGCCCTGGAATCATCATCGTTCCCAATACAGCTAGGAACAGAATGTTCTTGCCTTTGTAGTTATATTTTGAGAATCCATAACCTGCCAGTGCCGAAAAATATAAATTTAATGCCGTTGAAGTAATAGTTATAAATAAACTATTAGCAAAACCTCTCCATATCGGCACCGTATCGATTAAGCGGTTATAGTTATTCATAAACTCTGTCCCCGGCAGCAAAAGTAACTTTCTAGCAATCTCTGAATTCGTGTGAGATGAAGTGACCATCATGCTATAAAAGGGCAACAAACAGGTGAATGCGACTAAAATAAGGAAAATATACACAGAAAATTTAACTAATAACTTTTTCATATTTCTCTCTTTCCTCGGTTTACTATCACTTAATGAAATGCTTTTGGCTGCTAGACTAGTATCCGCTTTCATAATGATCTCCTTTCATTTAATTCTGAAAGTCTCCGCTTTGTAGTGTATCGCTTTTTTATTGTTCAACCTTATTCATCTTTGAAAACTTCATAGAAATCACGGAGAAGATTAAAATGATGATAAAGATTGCATAGGCGATTGCGGCACCATAACTGTAATCAAAATTTTTGAAAGCTGTTTGGTATAAATACATAACCATGGTCAATGTTGAATTATCAGGACCATTCCCCAGCATTAATGGGGCATCAAATAACTGAAGTCCACCGATAATCGACGTAATAAAGGTAAATAACAAGACTGGCTTTAATAGTGGCAAAGTAATTTTTGTAGCCACTTTCCAACGTGTAGCCCCGTCAACTGCGGCAGCCTCATACAATTCTGGTGATATGGACTGAAGTCCAGCAATAAATACTAACATATTAAAGCCAAAGTATTGCCACATAATTACGAGCGCTACAATAATCCTTGATAACCATGGACTATTCAACCAGTTCACTGGATCATCAATAATACCGAGACCCATCAAAAACTTATTAACACTTCCCGTCTGCCAGTCGAACATTAAGCTGAACAGGACGCCAAGTGTGACTGGTGTCACGATATGCGGAAAATAGTAAACCGCTCGAAAGAAATGCTTTCCGCGAATAAACTTTTCATTAAGAATCATCGCTAATGCTAATGCAAGTACCAGTTGCGGAACAATCGAAAGGACCCAAATAATTAAAGTGTTCCCGATTGCCTTGTAAAAAAAAGTATCGTGCAGTAAACGCGCATAATTTGCAAGCCCTACGAAAGTTGGATCTGAGAAACCGTCCCATTTGGTAAAACTCAGATAAAGAGAATAAATAATCGGCGTTAATCCAAAAACAAGAAAGGTGACGAAAAATGGGAGTACAAAATAGAAACCATATTGCGATTTGTTAATAGATGAATTCTTCATACTTGTCACAGCCTTTTAATCTTTTTTGTCCCATCAATATACGATTTACTAGCTATGGATAAAATCTACCAATCTTTTTAAAACAAATTGATGGATTTTTTCGTGATGCACTTAATTGGGAATGGACTCAAATACTTTTCTGCATGAATCTCGAATGATTAGTTGCGGTTTTAACAAATGTCGTTCAGGAGTGTATGCCTCACCCTCCTCCATTCTTTTAAATAATTCTAGTGCTGCCTTTTTCCCCATATCCAAGAAGGGTTGTTTCACCGTAGTCAAGGGTGGATATGTCCAGCTTGCTAGTGTTATATCATCAAAACCGGTAATCGATATATCCGCTGGAACATGATAACCGCGCTCTTGAACCGCTCTTAATGCCCCGATTGCTGTTTCATCATTGGAAGCAACTACAGCTGTGAAATCACCAACAGTCATCAAATGATTCATGGCACTATATCCCTCTTCGTTGGACCAATTCGTTGGAACTATTCCATTTGGATCAACTTCTAATTCCAATTTTTTCATTGTCTCAAGATAACCTGCTAAACGTTGTTCCGTTGCAGCTTCACCAGAGGGTCCCGAAATATAAGCAATTTTCCTATGACCGATTCTATGTAAGTATTTAACAAGTTCTGAAATACCGTAATAGTTATCCACATCGACTGAAATTAAATCATTTACATCGGCCGAATCACCGAAGACGACAACCGGAATACCTGCTTCGGCTATGTCCAACAGATCCTGTTTATCCCTTTTTGTAAAACTAACCATTATAATTCCATCTACATGTCCCTCAAAAAATATATTTTGGAAATGAGATTCCTTAGATTTGTTAGAAGACATGCTATAAAATACACAATTGAACCCCTTTTCCTTGGCAATATCTTCAATTCCTTTAAAAATCATCGGATAAAACATATTGGAAATACTATCGACCACAATTCCAATCGTTTGTGTTTTGCTTACAACTAATCTCCTCGCATTTTCATTACGATGATAGTTTAATTCTTTAATCGCCTTTTTGAGCGCTTCTTCTGTTTCTTTTTTTACTGGCAGCCCATTTAAATAACGTGAAACCGTACTTTTCGATGTATTTGCCAGTTTGGCAACATCCTTAATCGTTGGACTCACTGCTATACCTCCTTTTTCTTTACTCTTTTGAAGTAGGAACGTTCCCACAATAACTCAAAAAAATTTGACAACAAAATTTAAACTTAGCTTGTCTCCCCAGAATATAGCGCCCTATGTAAAAGCCCATTATTCGCTTTTTTCTCAGCTGTGCCCGGCTTTTTTTATAGGAATTTCAGTTTGTCTTCCTCATTAACATAAATATAAATTAGGAAACGTTTACATTACCGTTAAAAATTTTTTCGAATCGCTTCATCACGATATAATGCAGATTAAAAAAAATTGAAGGAGAACTCCAAAATAGGAACGTTCCCATTTTGGAGTAGAAAGTTTTCTGTATATTTAAATACTAATCCCTTGGCCCACTTTTGTCAAAACAATTTTTACATATTTCGCAACAAATTTTGCATGTATTACCCCTTCTGTATTTTACGAATCGTTTGGTATATATACCACATCCACATATAGCTAATGACACTTCCACTAAAAAACAGAAAAAGCACAGGCACCTTCAGCAAGAGAAGATAAATAACATAGGTAATAATAAATAGACCTGCTGTTTTTAGTGGTGTGGAGACACTATATAAAAAGCTGTACTTGAAATAATCGAAAAAGCGATAGCGATAATGAACGAAAATCGGAAAAAAGTAAATGCATGTGGTAACAAATAAGTAAATGATTAATAGGGTTATTATTTTTAATATAGAGCTGCCCATTGTTGTACCAAAGGTAAAGAAATCGTAATCAACATACAATAACCATCCAATGGCAGACAAAATCAACCCGAGTCCGTTTACTCTAACAAATTCTGTTTTATAAGTTTGCCAAAACGTTTTAAACACGGGTACATCCTCTTCTCCCATTATCCACTTGCGAACAACAGAAAACATAGCCGCCGTTGAGGGAAAGATTCCTAGTAACCCCAGCCCCATCAAAGTGAAGGCAATCCATAATAGTTGGAGATAGGCAAATTGCATCACCAATTCCGTGATCATATAGATAAAACCGCTAAATCCCCTTTTTTTCATTCATCATCATCCTCTAATAGCAGGAAATTTTGCTAGCAACTGATTGATAGAAAACCTCCCTCTTATTAACCCAATCCAGCCATATTAATGAGTACCGAATGGATACTTTCATGTTCTCATTAGATTAGATTTTTTACAAATGTTATCAGCACTTTTTTATGAGAAACTATCAATCATAATTATGCTGCCCTAACAATCATGTAAACCATGAAAGATTTCTTTAAGTGAATCATAAGCCCTTACATAAACTTGATAAAGCTTTTCGTACTTTTCATGCAACGCTGAATTTGGATAATAAACCATCTCATGCTGATACAAGCCCCACTTTTCTGCCACTTGACTTAGAGTGTTATAATCACCAGTCCCAACCGCAGCAAGCATAGCTGCTCCATATGCACCGCCGCCACGACTGTTATTTCTAACAACGGGAACATTAAAAATATCAGCTGCTGACTTTACCCACAAATCATGTTGGGCACCGCCGCCTGTTAACACCAGGTACTTACACTTTTGTCCAATGGTTTCTTCTACAATTTTAAAAGATTGATATAAAGAAAAGAGCACCCCTTCCACGACAGCTCGGGACATTTCAGACTTTGTATGCTCATTAGTAAAACCGATAAAAGTGCCCTTAGCTCTTTCATCCATGTATGGTGACCGCTCACCAAATAAATACGGCAGGAAAAGTAAATTTTTCGAACCCGCATTGGCCGTGCTTGCCAAGTCAAGCAATTCCTTTATTTCCAATTCGCTATCAAAAATGGATTCCGCTAACCATTTAAAAGACATTCCAGCCGACAATGTAGCACCCATCAAAACCCATTTACCGGGATCAGCATGAACCAATGTATGAAGTTTACCACTTTTTTCCATAACCAGCCGGTCCGTGCTTACAAACAACTGACCGCTTGTCCCAATAGTACATAACCAATCCTTTGGATGAATAATTCCGTTCCCTAATGCCTGGGCTTGTGCATCGCCACAACCACAAATCACCGGTGTACCTTCCTTAAGTCCAAGAGTTTCAGCTGAGGTCCTTGTGATGGAGCCTGAAAACGATAGGGAAGACTTGATCTCAGGAAGCTTGGAGCGATTCAGGTGAAAAAGGTTACTGATATTTTCTGACCATTTTAAGGTGCGAAT
>Ga0209795_10002439_pt1 | contig 10295 bp, 11 predicted proteins | sample AgamicOrMarz_FD_187166 | JGI IMG/M metagenome (GOLD analysis project Ga0209795, IMG submission 187166) | Agave microbial communities from Guanajuato, Mexico - Or.Ma.rz (SPAdes) (version 2) | ecosystem: Host-associated > Plants > Phyllosphere > Phylloplane/Leaf | place: Guanajuato, Mexico...
TATAGCTTGGACAATTCATCTTTCTTCAAATCGTCCATATCAGCAACTTTTCCTTCAGCTACTGCAAGAAGTTTCTTTTTATCATCAAGTTTATCCTTCGCTTCCTGATAGGTTTCAAGAACAATTTCATCAAGAACATACATCGTATATAACTCTTGTACTTCTGTTTCTTCTTCATGAATTTCTTGTTTTAATACTTCAGCTTCTTCTAGTGCTTTTTGTGAAGCAACTTCAAAACGCTGTTTTACTTCTTCGACTTTTTTAAACAGTTCACCCATCTTCTGTACTGCTGCTTGTTTTGTCTTCGCCATTATTCAGCACCTTCCTTTTCATCTTTTCCTTCTTTCATTTCTTTCATCATTTCTGTTAGATCAGTAACAGCTTGTGCTAGAACATCAACTTTTTCCTCAACAGAAAGGTTTTCAACGTCTTTTTCATCTACATCCTTCTGTTCTGTATCTTGTGTTTCAGCTTCTTTTGTTTCATCTTTCACTTCTTCAGAACCTTTAGTTTCAACAGCTTTACCTTTCTGTTCCTCTGTTTCTCGTAATTCGTTATATCCTTTAATTAAATCTAGTAATGGATTAGCCATCTTATAAATCATCCTTTCAATTTGTGTAGTTTAATCAATTAATCAAAAACCGAATTTTTTATCTAGTTCACGTTCTTCTTCAGGTGTAAGAGATTTAGTTAATTTTGTAAGCAAGTACGACTTTTTTTCTTCTAATGTTGTTTCAGGTCTGTGACTTGCAGAAGCAACACCTTTATTTAAACCTAGCTTTTCAGCCTGAATTCTTGCTTCAGCTTCAAAAATATAGTTGAATGTTTCAGTGAAGATTTTCATTTCTTGTGTTGAAGGAGATGCCTTATCTGCATAACCCATAATCTTCTTTTTCATCTTCTTGACCGCCTGTAATTCATCTTCAGGAATAAGCACGTCCGATAGTTCATTGATGTACCTTTCATATTCAGGAACTTCAAGCCAGCCATACCACGTCTTTGTTGAAAGACTGTTTCTACTGCAAAAATCATTTATTGTAAAACCATCTTGTAGTCTTTCAGATATATAAGCCTTTGCTAGTGCAACCTGTCTTGGGTTGATTCCAACAGGTACTTCCACATCATGTAACGTTTTTTCTTTAGCTACTTCAGCCACTACTTATCACCCTTTCTTCTTTTTTTATCTAGCAGACTGTAACTGTTTCACGTTCATAGCGATAATGTTTAGGAACGAAACGATTAATTACTTTCTTTGTGTACTCTGCATATAAATCAGTGTCAATCATTTCATCAAGCAGTCGAATACAAACAGCTTTATTAACTGTTTTTTGATTCAATTTATGATGAAGTTCGTGTACATCAACAATTAATTTTGCTTTGTACTTCTTGTACCGTTTAGCAAAGGTTTCATAGTGGTTTTTTTCATTTTTGCTTGTATACACCAATTTAAAAGACATTTCCATATCGTTAATATTCTGAAGAACGTCTGCAAGGATTAAATCAACAATTGCTTTCCGTTCCTTAAAGCTTCCATCTTCAATACTTTTCTTCACATATTGCAAATCACGTTTTATTAGATCAGTACTCAATTACTCCACTCCTTTCTTATTTTTCCTAGCCTGTTTCAGCGTTGAACTAATCATTAGTAAGTCACTATCTGAAATTCCTTGTAAGTGAAAGAAAGTTCGCAGTTGTTTTGATAGTTCAGGTGAAATCTGTCTTTCACCTAGTTCAATTTTTGAAATCAAAGTCTGATTAACATTAGCTTCTTTTGCTAATTCACTTTGCTTCCACCCTAAACAGATTCTAAATAGTTTAATCATCTCGCCAGTTAACATGAAGTTATCAACTCCTTTTCAATGTTGTTTATTAATGAGGTCTTATCATAAGACTTAATAGCAAAAATAAAAAAGGCACTGGTATAATAACCAATGCCACTTTCTATCTTTAACGTTTCCTTCTTTAAAGAGATAGAAAAAAAAATAATGGAAATAGAAGTTCTCAACGTTCACCACGCTAAAATAATGGAACTACACAATTCTTTGTTTAATACATTTTTTATAGTTACAAGAACTCATTCTGTTTATCGTTTCAAGACCTATCACCCTTGCATATATTAGGGTCTTAATAACGTATTAAAGTAAGACGAAAATAGTAATAATTGATAAATTTTCTTAGTTTTGTTTATGGAGATAAGCAAAATCAACCTGTTATGTATTGCGGATAACCCTTCTGAAAAGTATCAGGGCCAAAATTAAAGTTCATGAGTTATTTATCCTTAGTTCAGGGCAAACCACCCCCTGTCCACCGTTGGGGTGCTTACTTGCATTTTTCCGTAAAGTTGAAAATTAATATTCAAAAACAAATAGTTATCTGAATAGAAGCTTTAACTTTATTAATCAAATGAATTTGTCTTTTCTTTAACAGAAGTAAATGTAATTCAGAAACACGAAACTTTTTAGTATTAGTTTGTGAATTAATCACATAATTAAATGCTGTTAAATCAACAATCTTTATTCTTCATTCAATCTTAAATCATTCAATAACTTCGTGTTCCGTAATGGAATATGAAACGCAGTAAAATCTTGTGGAAAAATAAATAAGAACGACTGCTAAACACAATCGTCTCAAAGTTTCTCTTTCTTTTCTCGTTCTCGTCTTTCTATAAACTTAGCTATAATGATTAACAGAAACATAAACACTACTCCTAGAAGAATCAGCATAATAGCCCCATTACCTTCACCGAATAGTTTCACGCCTATTTCACCTAAAAAAGTTAGGAACCCAAGAGGAATAGACAATAAATAAAACCAAATTGGTGAGGTAAGAAAAAGAAAAAATAATACAATCCACACTCCACAACCCCAACCGTTACCTTTTAAATAATAATACTTCCCCATCTGTTTACCACCTTTTTACTGATATACAAATTATACTATTTGTTTATTGTATATAGCCCGATGTTTTAGCATTTATAATAGGCGATACTGCTTCATTTCTTGTATATGGATGATAACTGTATACACATATTGCTTCCGATAAGATAGATTATGTAAACTAACAACTCAGATAAAGTACTGATATATCAACGTTTATAGCCTTTTAACGTAAAAAGTGTTTCTTTAATTTATACGTTATTTCATTCACACCAAGAATATGTAGATATACCAAGCATTCCAGCCGTTCTCTTCTTTTAGCAAATTACCTCGGAACAAAGTTGCACTAACGCAAAATGCATAAACTAAGCACTTAAAAAACACTGGTTTCACCCTTATTAAGGCATGAAAATAATTGGCTTTTCATTTTCTTTTCCATCCATCAGGTTTAATTCATGGACTTTTTAGCCTAAGTGACTACTCAAAACCAACTCTACTTGTTCACATTTCCGTCACATTTATCAACAAAATCAATATAGTTATCCACAATACTGAGTTCCTTTATATAATTCCTATAACAGATAACCGTTATAAAGTTCAAAACCTCCTTGTCGGGTAAACCACCCTCCAAGCATTTACTAAATTAAAAAGTTATCTGTTTTAATTCTGACATATTAACCTTTGTCAGCATTCTTTTTAGTAAAACTTTCTTTCATTTAATTAGGAAGGAGTGGTTTTCTCCTTCTGCAAACGAGTGGAAACGAGTGAAGCAATATAACGGTAAAGTTGTATTATTCTCAATTCAGTGTTATTAATTCCATATAGTAATAGACACAAGAACCGCTAAAAACCTCTTCAAACCTTACTCTTCCAAGGGTTGTAACCATTTTTATAGTGCACTCAAAAAGCGACCAACTAACTTATTTTTGCACTCAAAATGCAACCATGACATTTATTATGACATCCTCCTTACCTCACTTTTTTCATAATTTACCCGTCTGAAATCGATACAAATGTTGTTGAAGGGTTGTGAAAACATTACAGTTCACTAAACTTCAATGAAAGGGTGTAAATCAAATGAGTAATGACAATTTATACATAGTTACTGGAGACGGAGAAATAAGAGAAAAATTTGATAGTAACACTTACTATATTAGAAATAAAAATCAAGATGAGTTCGTGAAGATGAAAGTAAAAGCTAAAAAGGATTTTGATGAGTTTAATGAAGATACAGGAAAATTCATTTGGTCTTATCCTGAAAGAATTCAACAGCTAATTAAGTCCAATGAATTCTCAAAATCAGACATAACCATGATTTTCTACCTTGCCACCTTCATCAATGGTACTGGCTATTTAGCGTATGATAATAATATAAAACTTGATAAGAAAGGTCTACAAAGCAAACTTGAAATAGGAAGAACTCTTTTCGGAAAGTTCCTTAAGAAACTCATTAAATATGAAATATTGATGCCTTCGGGAAATTATTTCAAATGGAATGAAACCTGCAATTTTTACGGTTCAACGAAAGGAAAAGCCAAACCGAAAACTCTAGTAAGAACATATGTAAATCAAATTCGTGAATTATATGAAACTAAAAATGAGAAAGGAAAAAGAAAATATTCAGCTATAAATCTCTATCCAATCTTTGCTTTAGTGCCTTATCTTCACCATTCAAGTAATATTGTATGTAAAAATCCTAACGTACAAGACATTGAAGATATTGAATACTTTAACCTAAAAGAAATTGCTGAACTACTGGATTTAAGAGACAGCAAAAGAATGGTTGCATCCTTGCATTCATTAGTATTAGATAACCAAACTACTTTTATCAAAGTTGAAAGCAAGAATGAAGCATATTTAAAATTAAACCCGAGAATCTTTTGGCGTGGAACTAATGTGCCTGACCAAAACTTAGTTGCTGAATTTGATATGATTGATAACAACCGCAAAAAGAAGTGAAAACTAGAAAATACCCTGAAATTCCATTAGTGATTTAGAAGACAATTAATGAGAAAAATCAGGGTATTTTTATTTCTAGAATTCGAGATTTTCTAGTTGTTTGTGCTGTAACTTTAAAGTTGCATCTACACTAGCTAATAAATTATAAAACATCCAAGGGTAAAATACATCCTTATCATAATTAGGTTGCTGATCTGGTCTGTTATGTCTAATATTGAAATTATTCAGTAACTTGAACAAATCCGATTCATCCTTCTTGTTCAACTGTAACATATTAGTTTTTTGTAATTTCTCAAGAACTGTTCCAAGTTCAAATATTGCACTTTTTTTATCTGACTCATCAGCTTTATAATGAAAAAATTTCCTTTTTGCTACTCTTATTACATTTTCCGATTCTGTATCGTTGATAAATCTCTGTTTTGAATCAAGCAATTCTTCTAGCCCATTGTCTATTAATTCCCGAATATAACCTTCTTCAGTAAGTTCAAAACCATTTTTATAATTATTTAAGATTGCATTCATTTCTGTTCTAAATTCTTTTTGACCAGACTCTTTATTATACTCACTATATTCATCGAATCCAGTACTAACCGTCACTGGCTTAGAAACATAGTCATAGAATAACTCTACTAAGTCAAACACGTCATCTTCAGTATAGTACTGATCTTCACTAATAGGTATCATATCCTTTTTCCCAATTCTTTTATAAACAAACATTTCTAAATTATTTACCATTTCACCACTATGCCAATTGCCGAATTTATCTCTATAACCTATTAACTCTTCAAATAACCTTTTACTGTGTAATTCGTGATAGGTCTGTACAAATAATGCACATAGTTCATCTTCATTATATTTTTCACGCTGTCTTAGATTGTGCCTCTCAGAATAATATTTTTTATTACTCATTTCTAATCCTCATCTCATAATAATTTATATTTAACTGCTATTTTTTGAATCTATACATAAACCGAGAACTAGCTAACTTTGCTAATTTCCCCACCTAATATAATAGCATAATTAACCAATTTCCTTATTACTAAAAGATATATAAATGTACTAAAAAAGCCTCACACTGTGAGACTTTAAAGATTAAGCAGTTGTTTTTTTAGTTCGCTTCTTTTTTTCTTTTTCCTCTTCTTCTAGTTTCTTCTGATACGTTGGAAACCCTTCACTATGTTCATGTAGTAAGTTTTCATGGTAATACCAATTGCGTGAATCCAATTTCTCTATAGAACTCGATATATTTTCCCAATCCATAATTAATTCAATAGCCGAATCTTTATACTTACCGTCATTTCTAATTGTATAATCTATAAGACCTTCTACGACTCTTTTATACCAATTTCTTTTATTATACTTGTCAACACTTGGTTCATTTGGGACCTCTAAAATATCGTCGAGGATGATCTCAGTAATACAATCAATTCGTTCCGTATAGCTTTCTAACATTGCTAAAATTACTGGTTGATCCTCTAAATACTTTTTTATCTCTCTCCTATCGTTATAGTACCCAATCTGAACATCAATAAGTTCCTCAATAATTTGCTTCGCTTCTTTCATGATGTAAACCTCCTTCTAGGTTGCATGTCCTACATTGTAGCAATAGCTTATAATAACAAGATAAAGAACAGTTTAAAAAGAGATTACATTATTATGTCTAAATATATCATGAAATTATTTCAGCCAATTGTATATACATAAAAATTTATTAATCAATTAGAGTTATTTGAATTTAAGAAGCTTAAGTATTTTTCAGAGTTCAAAAATTGTTTTGCTGCTTGTAATTCTGTATAAGGAATATCTAACCTATTCATCATTCTGTGCAGAACAACGAATTCAGACACACCGATTTCCTTTAACAATAAAACAGTAATAAAAGCTTTTAATCTATAAATTGTGTATGTTAATTCCTTACTAGAGGATAATGTAAACTGTTGTTCTTTGCCATAGTGTGTAAAACGATTACGAGTTTGTACTGCTTGCCTAGTAAAAACTGCTATCTCTGCATCATTACCGATTAAGAAATCCTTTGTTTTTTCGTCTAACTCTTTAAATAAATAATCAAATCGATTCTGCAAAATGAATTTCTTATCTTCTTTTAAGTTCACTTTCAGAACTTCATTGTAATTAGGAATTGTCTCTTTTAACAGTTGTTTTGCCATTTCTAATTTAGTATAACTTTCAGGACTAATTACTTTCTTCGTGTCTTTACGCATCCAGCTATGAAATATTTCTACTACTTGAACAGCATTTAAGAATTTCATTTCTAAAAACTTGTCCATATACCAATCACTGAAATATATACCTGTCAGAATCTTTAAATCATCATATAATGTAAACCATTTGCTAAATATTTGAGAAGCGTTCTTTTCAATATCAATATATCTAATTAAACACTGCTTCATTTGTATATTAGGTAATTTCTTTTTAGGTCTATTGATAATAAAATAAGTGCATTTTCTTTTTCCTTTCTCACTAAAAAATTCTATCCGTTCATTAACATTTGGATGCCCTGACATTAACATAAGTAATTTTTTTATTTTACTTATATATTCCAGATACCAAGTAATGCTTTGACCCTCTTCTGCTTCTAATAAGAACCCTCTTTGATAATCGTTATTTTCTCCTTTGATTTTCAGCCTTTCCTTGTCTAAAAATATATTTATAAAGGTTTTATCTTTTTGAGGTATCCATTGATTGAAATGAGAGGGCAGGAATGTACAGGAGAAAAATTTCGTACTCTGTAATTCTTCATGCAATCCTCCTATTAAGAACGAATTAATACTGTATGATTCAGGAATATCTATTATTGAACCTTGTTTGTAATTATCTAATACTCTCATATCATATAAAGTACGAATGGTATTGAAGAGAGTTATTTCTTCGCCACTCTCGGCTTTTCCCCATATGATTTCTTGTATATTAACATTAGGGTTTTCAGAGATAGAACCTTTTAATTCAAGTTGAATAATTTCTTGTTTAAAATGCAGAACCCCTTCAACCTTTTTATTTACCGTAGGTAACCACCAATAACCTTTTATGTGGAACTCTTCAAGCATTGTTTTATTAATAACCGTAGAACTGAAAATATAAATCCTTCCCTTCCACTGTTTTTTGAATATTAATGTTCAACATCCCCAAGATTCTTAGCAATCTTGTTCAACAATTCTTTTACTTCTTTATTCTTTTCTTCAATCTTCGTTTGCTTTTCAGATATCATTTTGAAACCACGGTTTAAACTATTCTCTAACTTAGCTATATTAGTATCTATTTTCTTAAATTCATTTAGCTTTATTTTGGTTAATTCATCTTCCTCTTCCCTAAACCTCTCTACTTCACCACTGATTTGCATTAATTCTATATATATTTTTTTCATTAATTCTTCTTGTTGTCTTTTTTGCTTTTCTGTATCCTTCTCCATGTTACATTCCTCCTCAATGAAGGATAACATATATCATCCAATATTTGTTAAGCACACTAGCTTACTTTTGTTATAATGCTTGTATATTTTCTTTGGTTTTGCCAACATGGATTGAGAATAAGGAACACGGCTTGGCTATAAATTGCCTACCTACAAAGACAAAAATAAAATGTCAATGTAAGTAGTAGGCGAATTAATACTTTGCACACCATGGTGTATCGAATTAAGGTATCCGTTTATGTATTATCTCTGTTATCGCTAGTGTTTCCACATAACAAGCTTACTGTTTCAGATGTCCCTGACAGTTTCATTATCCTGTAATTTTACGCTTTGGCTTTTCAATTACTTAATCCTTACCTCATTGTTTTAGAGGACTTAGAAAAGAAATAAATACTTATAGCTTGTCCTACGCAACCATAGTTGCACACCCTTCCTAACGACAGCACTAAGGTAGCTTTCACCTTTCAGATGCAACAGCAACAGAGAACTGTTATATGCACCCTAGACTTAATTATTGCATCGGCTAAGTCATAACCTATCAAGTTTATTTTGACAACGTGTTATTTGGCTTTCCACGTTGGAACAGAGTCTAAAAAAGACAGCACTTAAGAAACCTTGCATTATAAAATTTTTTTGTTAAAATGAAAGGGAATTAACTGTTCGTTATTTAGTTTTAGTAATTGCTGATTAGAATTGTTTAACGTCCAGTGAACGCATTTAACTCTTTGAGTCACCTATTGGCAGTAGGTGGCTTTTTTGTTTATAATCGTTTATCAATTACTTTTAAAGGTGAGAACTTTTCGTGACTATCTCTTACATCCGTACCAAATAGGTTCACATATGTTTTCACTACTTCCATGCTGGTATGTCCTAGAATAGTTTGTAATTCAAAGATATTAGCACCTTGTTGAACACTCAATTTGGCGAACGTGTGCCTAAATGTATGACAGCTGCATCTTACACCTTTAATCTTTGCACTTACTCCGTATCTCTCAATTCGTTGCTGTATTGCACGTCTTGTAAGAGGGGTTTCGTCTATAGTGACAAATAAGCTATCAGTTTCTACATAGCCACGAATAGCAATGTACTTCTTTAACTGGTGCTTCATTTCTTTCTGAATAGGTACTAGACGTTCTCTATAGCTTTTAGCATTGCGAATGACAATTAAATTATCTTCCCAGCGTATATCAGCTAACGACAATCCAACTAGTTCATTTACACGAATACCAGTCTCTAGAAACAACAGCATAATTGTATAATCACGAACACCTACAAACGTTTTAAGGTCTGGTTGCCGTAATAATTTATTAAGCTGTTCTTTGGTAAAGGTAGGAATAATTCGCTTACGGTCTTTTAACAGCTTTGTATTTTCCATTGGGTTTTTAGAAATATGTTTATGTTTATGAAGGAAGTTAAACAAGGCACGTAAAGCACGTAAACGTGTGTTAATAGACACTACTTTCAAGCCTTTATAGTTACGCATATAAAGAATTACGTTTTCTTTAATATGTTCTTCTGTAACGTTGTAAGGCTTTAAAAGGTTAATATCTATTCCTTGTTCTGAAAGAAGATTTAAAAAGGCATTTATTTCGTTGCAGTAGTATTTGATGGTATACGGTCTTAAATTACGTAAATCACAGTCTTTTACGAATAGATCAACTGCTTCTTTAAAGGTTTCTACATACGATTTCTTACTTTTACGTATTATAGAAAGTTCAGCATCACTTAAAACATTCTTACGTCTAGCCATGACTGTTTCCTCCTAATAGGTTCATAATAATTTGTTCACACGATTAGAAGTGATACAGATAAAACAGACTGTACTGTTAAGAACACAAAAAAACGTCCTCCACTACTGTGAAGAACGTTGATATTACGGTATATTCAAAGTTAATTACTATTATGTATTGGTAAAGCTAAAGTACCGATGGTCGGGGTCGAACCGACACTCCCGAAGGAACACGATTTTGAGTCGTGCGCGTCTGCCAATTCCGCCACATCGGCAAAATAAAAAAGGCAAGTTAAAATTATAAATG
>Ga0209795_10002442_pt1 | contig 10287 bp, 7 predicted proteins | sample AgamicOrMarz_FD_187166 | JGI IMG/M metagenome (GOLD analysis project Ga0209795, IMG submission 187166) | Agave microbial communities from Guanajuato, Mexico - Or.Ma.rz (SPAdes) (version 2) | ecosystem: Host-associated > Plants > Phyllosphere > Phylloplane/Leaf | place: Guanajuato, Mexico...
TTTTCATTTTATTTATCCCCCTGTAAAATGTTTGTAATCTCAACTTCAACTTTACCTTAGTATGCAAGTATGTATTTTCTTCATCATAACACCTGTAATTATATTTAGAAAACTCAAAATATATAAATCCCTTTTTACTCCATAAAAAAAGGGCCCACTATGGACCCAAAATTTATCTGAGGAGGTATGCCCTAATAAAATGATATTCATTCTGACGTTTCTTGCATTGGACAAATGCCTTTCCTTAACAAAATAGGCTTCAGAAAGATATCAGCTCTGGCTCTCCCTTATGTAGGATAAAGCCTCATCAACATGTCCTTTTACTTTAACATTTCTCCATTCTTTAACGAGCTTGCCTTCCTTATCAATAATAAAGGTTGATCTTTCAATCCCCATATATTCTTTACCAAAGTTTTTCTTTAATTTCCATACTCCAAAAGCTTCTGCTAACTGATGTTCTGTATCTGCAAGTAGAAGGAAAGGTAAACCATATTTCTCTACAAATTTCTGATGACGGTCAACTGGGTCTGGACTTACACCCAAAATAACGGCATCCACCTCTGTAAATTGTTGAATTTGATCGCGAAAATCGCATGCCTCTGTAGTACATCCTGGGGTCATATCTTTTGGATAAAAATATAAAACGACATTGGTGCCATGGAATTTTGATAGATTTACGGTCTCGCCATTATTAGCCTTCAACTCAAAATTTGGTACTTGCATTCCAATCTCAACGGTCATCTTTTACCACTCCCAATGTAATGATTCTTCGATGTAAGCGTATCAAAGTTCACCATGATAAAACAACTTTCCTGCATCACTAACCTACTTTTCCCAATCAAACATAACCCGGGCCACAAATGCTGCTGGTAATGTATAACCAATCAAGGCCTCTGTAACGGTGATGATCCTTCCTATACCGTGTGGAATAACATCACCATTTCCAACTGAAAATAAGGTCATCGCACTAAAATAAAAACTTGTTTCAAAAATATTCTTGTTATAATTATTTACCTCTATCAGCAACGACATGCCAATTAACTCAAAAAGTAAAAATATTAGGCCAAAACCAATGATGACAGTCAAATACACAGAGCCTAAATATAAAAAATTATCAATAGATACCAACTTACCTTTAACTGTATTTGGAATAAAAAGCGTCCTTAAACTCATGAAGATGCAAAAAATGACGACTGGAAGCAAGAAAAAAAACATGACAAACCACCTCTAAATTTAGCTTTTGGTAGTTTATTTCTATGCTCGCTTGGACAATAAAATATCAAAATCTATTTAATTGCCAGCACCTCTATATTTCTTTACACCTTGATTCCAAACCAAAACGGAAATCACGAAGAAACTAATTCCAATCACTGGCGTTAAAAATGAGTACCAAAACCATTCTTTTTTCCCAAGAAAGAAGGAAGCAGGATAGACACCAACAAAGGCAAATGGTAATACCCATGTTAATATAAAGCGAATTAGTTTATTGTAGATATTAACTGGATACCTGCCATAATTGCTAATATTGTACATCATCGGCATTAAAGACGTACGTGCATCTGCCCAAAAGCTAATGCAGGCAATCATAATGAATACTCCTCCATAAACAAGGGCCCCGCCGATGACAAACAGAATAAATAGAAACGGATCAAACCAATGTACTGTGAGACCTAGTCGGTTTCCGGCATAAAACATGACAACAAGTCCAGTAATTGCCCCTAATAATGACTCCAGTTCAATCCTCTCAAGGATGATTTGAAAGAGACTGTGAATCGGTCTAGTTAAGATACGATCCAACTCCCCCTTTACAATATAGCGCTCATTAAAATCCCATATATTAAAAAAGGCAGAAAAAACAGCAGATGGGACGAGAAAAAATCCATAGATAAATATGATTTCGTCTCTGGTCCAGCCATTGAGTAAATTGGTATGGCCAAAGACAACTAATATAAAAATAAAATTTATGGCTTGCGATAATAGATCAGAAAAAAATTCAACAAAAATATCTGCTCGGTATTGAAGTCTCGTTTTTAAATATTGTGATAGGTATTGAAAAAACATAGAAATATAAAACAACTCTTACCCTCCCTGAATAATTAGTTGTTTTTTAGCCAAGGACCAAAGTAATTGGATTGGAAAGAATAAAAGGATTACCCAAACAAATTGTTGAGTAATTGCATCGATTGCTTGTGGATGAGAAAAACCTTTAGTAACAATCATACTCGGAAAATAACTGATTCCTTGAAAAGGAAGAAACTTCATTACATCTTGAGCCCAGCCTGGAAAAAAGCTAATCGGTAACAACAAGCCTGAAAATAAATCAATGACAACACGTTTTGCTCGAATAAGCCCTGCATTATTATATAAGAAGAAAGTAGTAATCCCTGTTAATAAATTCAACTCCGTATTAATGAAAAAGCTCAGCAAAATGGAGAGGCCAAACAAGCCCCAAACACTAAGATCCCATGTAAATTCAACTGGGAAGACAAAATAAACAATAATCAATCCAGGAGCCGAAAAAAAGAAAAGCCTGAAAATCCCTTCCCCAAGCCCTTGCATAACTTTCATCCCTAGATAATTATAGGGCCTGATTAATTCAACTGCGACTTTACCCTCCATAATTTCTAGGGCCATTTCGCGGTCAAGGTTGTTAAAGTAAAATGCACGCGCCATCCAAGAAACAGCGACATATGTAGTCATTTGCGTGACTGAAAGACCTACAATTTGTTCCTTAGTCCCATAAATAGCAGACCATAGAAAATAATACGCACCGATGTTAATACTATAGATTAGAATTCCAGTGTAATAATTGGTCCGGTATGCCAGCATCATTAAAAAGCGGATTCTAATCATCTCAAGGTATTTATCCACTTATACCGCACCCTTTTCATAAATATTTCGAATGATTTCTTCCGTTGAAGTTTCATTTATTTTGATATCTTTAATTTTAAATTCAGCTACCACTTTAGCAATAATTTGAGAAATAAGTTCATCATTATCTTCGAGTGTGGCTGTAAAGATTTGCTCCTTTTTGTTCAAATCCCATTTAACAGGTATTCCACTGGTGAGATTTTGCACAGCAGTCATTTCAACAGGTTCAAGAAACTGGAACTGGAGCTCTTTCCCTTCTCCCCATTTCTCTTGAAGACTCTTTAGCGCCCCATCATATATGACTTTTCCTTCATCTAACATGATTACTCGCTCGCACAATGCCTCAATATCAGTTAAATCGTGTGTAGTTAACAGGATGGTAGTCTGATATTTCTCGTTAATTTCTTTTAAAAAATCACGAATTTTCAACTTAACGAGTACATCTAATCCAATGGTTGGTTCATCCAAAAACAATAATGGCGGATTGTGAATCAGTGCAGCAGCAAGTTCGCATCTCATTCTTTGTCCCAGCGACAATTTTCGTACTGGCTTATCTAAAAGTGGTTCAATATCTAATGTGTGGATCACATGATTCATGTGGCTGTTATAATCCGCATCTGATACCTTGTACACCTTTTTCAAAAGACGGAAAGATTCCTGAACGGCGATATCCCACCACAATTGGGAACGCTGTCCGAAAACAACGCCAATGGTTTGGACAAATTTCTCCCGTTCTTTATGTGGATTCATTCCGTTTACGGAAATTTCTCCGGATGTCGGTGTTAATATTCCCGTCAGCATTTTTATAGTGGTTGACTTCCCTGCACCATTTTCACCGATATACCCAACCATTTCGCCTTTTTTAACGGAGAAATTTATATCATTGACTGCAGGAACAACTTTATAATTTCTTGTTAATAAATCCCTAAATGCTCCTTTTAAACCTGTTCGACTGGAATATGCCTTAAATTCTTTTCGTAAATTATTGACTTCAATTACATTTTTCATTTTCTCCCCCCGAAACAATGACCTAAAGAATTAGTTTAGCCAAATAAGGGTGATAAAACAACAACCACGTACTTCTCCAAAATATCCGAATTGTGAAAACAGACATAAGTTATCTAAAAAAGTGCTAAAATGGGATAGAACTGATTGAAGGAGGGAAAAATGTGAAATTTATTAATTCAGAGAGATTACATAATGAAGCACTTGAACATATCGTTGGAGGAGTAAACAGCCCCTCTCGTTCTTATAAAGCCGTAGGCGGAGGAGCACCGGTTGTCATGGAACGGGCTCAAGGGGCATACTTTTGGGATGTCGATGGAAATCAGTATATTGACTATCTCGCTGCCTATGGACCGATAATCACAGGACATGCTCACCCACACATTACCGAGGCCATAAAACGCGCAGCAGAAAGTGGTGTCCTATATGGTACTCCCACACCACATGAAGTTAAATTTGCTAAAATGTTAAAAGAAGCAATTCCTTCAATGGAAAAAGTCCGTTTTGTAAACTCTGGAACAGAAGCGGTCATGACAACGATACGCGTAGCTCGTGCCTATACTGGCAGAGATAAAATCATTAAATTTGCGGGCTGCTATCACGGTCACTCGGACCTCGTCCTTGTCGCCGCAGGCTCCGGACCATCTACATTGGGGACCCCAGATTCTGCAGGTGTACCAAAAAGTATTGCACAAGAAGTAATTACGGTCCCTTTTAATGATATAGAACCATTTAAAGAAGCATTAGCTAAATGGGGAGACCAGATCGCAGCTGTTTTAGTGGAACCTATTGTCGGAAACTTCGGGATTGTCGAACCAAACCCTGGTTTTCTTCAGCAAGTTAATGATTTAACCCATGAAGCAGGGGCGCTCGTGATTTATGACGAGGTTATTACTGCATTTCGCTTTATGTACGGCGGTGCCCAAAATTTATTAGGGATTGAACCTGATTTAACAGTCCTTGGAAAAATAATCGGAGGAGGCCTGCCAATCGGTGCCTACGGTGGCCGGAAAGAAATTATGGAAACTGTTGCCCCACTTGGACCAGCCTATCAAGCGGGAACAATGGCAGGAAATCCTGCTTCCATTCTTTCAGGAATTGCCTGTCTCGAAGTGCTAAAACAAGATGGAATTTATGATTACTTAGACCGTTTAGGTGCAGTTCTTGAAGAGGGTATTTTAGAAGCGGCTAAAGAAAATAATATCGAAATAACAATAAATCGGTTAAAGGGCGCTTTAACTGTTTATTTTACAAATGAAAAAGTTGAAAACTATGTTCAAGCAGAAAATACAGACGGAGAAACATTTGCAAAGTTCTTTAAGCATATGCTCCATCAAGGTATAAATCTGGCTCCATCTAAATATGAAGCATGGTTTTTAACGATCGCACATACCGCTGAGGATGTTGAGGCAACATTACATGCAGTAAGAAATGCATTTTATTTACTCGCGAGCGAATAAATATACAGTTTTTATGCACAAAAGGAAGTGGAAATCACTTCCTTTTAACTTTATAATTTCTTTGGAAACGCTTACAACTACATATCCCCCTCGTGTATCCATCACTTATTAACCACTATTTTCTTATCCAAAATAATGTATATTTATTTGATTTCTGAAAATTCTTATGATACTATTAAATTATTATTTTCATATTATCCTTTAACAATATACCTCGTTAAAGTGACAAAACAACGAATTCCAACTACAAAGATGATATACACAAACTTTAAGTTTTATAGGAGGTGAAATGGCCTTAGCGGACCCCTGCTAAAGCCTAATATGATGACACAAAATTGGACCCCTTCCCTTTTCAAAGATTTCCACAAACAAGAACATGATGCCTGCGGAATAGTAGCATGTCTTGAAAAATCTAAGCGCCCAACTAGAAAAAATATTTTTGATTGTATAGACGCCCTTGTAACAATGAATCATCGCGCTGGTTTTATTAATGGCGAAGGCGACGGTGTCGGCATTCATACCGATATCCCAGTGGCGCTTTGGAAAGAAAAATTGCTCCAGGCAGGCCAAGAACCCACTCTTGCTGAAAAAGAAGAGTTTGCTGTTGGTCATGTTTTTATTAGTCAAAAGGTAAACTGGCAAACGACTAAACAAGAATTACTTAAAAAGTTAGAAACCTATGACTTTGATTTAGTTTTTGAAACAGACCAGGTAACAGATGTTTCAGCACTTGGCCCAATCGCCATCCAAGAAAACCCTGTTTTCTGGCAATTCGCCTGTCTTTCTTCAAAAACTGGCCAAGAATTAACCAAGAGCCTGTTTGAAGTATTAGTTGATTTTGAAACAAACGATCAAGTCCATGTAGCTTCATTAAGTCAGAACCATGTAGTTTACAAAGTAATGGGAGCTGGAGATATTCTTCCTCGTTACTATCATGACCTTGCAAATCCACTTGTTGCTTCAACCATGACACTTGGGCATAATCGTTATTCTACAAATACATTATCAAGCTTTTTCAGAGTACAACCATTTAGTGTCCTCGGACACAATGGAGAAATAAATACCATTGCAAAACTTAGAGATGAAGCAAAAATGATTGGTGTTCCGCTTGTCAAAGATGGCAGTGACTCTCAGGATTTAAGCCGGACGATGGAAACATTAATTTGCCGCGAAGGTTTTTCATTATTTGAAGCAATGGATGTTTTATTCCCGCCAATCATCAATGAAATAAAGGCATATCCTGAAAATCTTCAAGATTTATATACCTACCTGAGAGAAGCTTGGGGACATTTTGCTCAAGGTCCTGCTGGTATTATCTCAAGATATGGTGATGAAGCAGTATTTAGTGTGGATGCTCTTGGTCTTCGCCCGTTATGGATGCTTGAGACAGATAGTTCTTATTTGTTTTCCTCTGAACCAGGAATCATTTCTTCGAGCGAATATGTTAATGATCCAAAGCCTTTGGCACCAGGTGAAAAGGTTGGCTTTAAATGGAATGGTGAAACATTAGAAGTTTACGAGCAAAATCGTTTTCAGACTGAAGTGTATTCCCGTTTTTCTGAAAAGTTAAATATCAGTGAGGTTAGAGCACGATTGCTTCCTCCATCATTAGGGAAAACAGTTACGATGAATTACCCTGACAAAATCCATAATGGACAATATAAAGCATTTGGATGGGAACGAGATCATATCCAATTAATCGAGCAAATGGCGGAAAAAGGTGTGGAACCAATTCGTTCTCTTGGTCATGATGCACCACTTGCTGCACTTAACCCAGAACGAAAAAATATTGCCGATTATTTTAAAGAAAGTGTTGCGGTGGTGACGAATCCTGCGATTGACAGGGATCGTGAAACTGAACATTTTTCTACACGTGTAATAATTGGAAAGCGGCCGACACTATTCAATAAGGAAAATAATGAAACTGTCATTGAGTTAACTACCCCTCTATTATTGGAAGGGAAAGCAGGCTATAGTTTATCTGAGAGTTTAGGTCAGCCAAGTTTTGATCAAGTTGTCTCCCATTTTCAGGAGCAGAAGCTTGTAACCTTTATCTCTACTACATTCAAAAAAGAAGAAAAGTTCGAGCAAGCCCTAGAAAGGCTTGCAAATGAAGCAGTTCAGGCTGTTCAAGCAGGAAAAACAATACTTGTTCTTGATGATGCAAAAGCACATCATGAAGATTCCTATTGGATTGATCCGCACCTAGCAACTTCGGTAATTGATCAAGCACTTGTTAAGGCAGAAATAAGAAGAGACTGTTCTTTAGTTTTACGTTCTGCTGCGATTCGTTCACTTCATGACATTATTACTGTATTTGGTTTAGGAGCAGATTTAGTCAGCCCTTACTATATGTTCTTAACAGTTCTTGACGAGACCTCAAAACCTTTAACAAATCTTTATAGTGCTCTTACTAAAGGATTAGAAAAAGTAATCTCAACAATCGGTATCCATGAACTGCGTGGATACGGACGTCTGTTTTCAAGCATTGGCTTACATGAGGAAATTGCCAATCTATTAAACATTGTTAACTTTTTTGGTTCGAAGGAACTTGAGACAGATTTTGAAGCAATGAAACTTGATGCTTTATCAAGAGCAGAAGATTACCACAACGAAAAGGAAAGAGTCGGAAAGACTTTCCATCTCTTCCCACGAATTTGGAAGGCAATTGGTGAAGTGGCTGCTACTGGTGACTACAATGTTTATCGTGATAAGATCACTGAACAAGAAACGGAGAATCCAACAACGATTCGCCATTTAGTTCAGCTTAAACCTAGCAATAAACAGTTATCACCTGGTGACGTCGATCTTCGCGTCGGTGATCATGATTTACCGTTCCTTATTTCTTCCATGTCCTTTGGTTCTCAGAATGAAACAGCCTTTAGAGCCTATGCCGAAGGAGCAGACCGTTTAAACATGATCAGCTTAAATGGTGAAGGCGGAGAAATTAAAGATATGCTCGGTAAATATCCAAAAACAAGAGGACAGCAAATTGCCTCCGGAAGGTTTGGTGTCAATGCTGAACTCCTAAACTCTTCGAATCTATTAGAAATTAAAATTGGTCAGGGTGCAAAGCCTGGTGAGGGAGGCCATCTACCTGGTTCAAAGGTAACTGCAAAGGTTGCAGAAGCACGTAATGCAACACTTGGTTCTGATTTGATCTCACCATCAAACAACCACGATATCTACTCAATCGAAGATTTAGCGCAGATGATTTTAGAATTGAAAACAGCTAATGATCAAGCAAAGATCGCTGTTAAGGTTCCTGTTGTGCCGAATATTGGAACGATTGCTGTTGGTATCGCAAAAGCAGGAGCAGATATTATCACATTAAGCGGTTTCGATGGCGGTACAGGTGCTGCAAGAATTCACGCACTCCAGCATGTTGGATTACCGGTTGAAATTGGCGTAAAAGCCGCCCATAACGCTCTGCTTGAGAGTGGTCTCCGCCACAAAGTAGAAATCTGGGCTGACGGTGGCATGAAAAGTGCTATGGACGTTATGAAGATTATGCTTCTCGGCGCTAACCGTGTTGGCTTTGGGACCTTATCGATGCTAGCAATCGGCTGTACGACCTGCCGTGGCTGTCATTTAGATACTTGTCACGTTGGTATTGCCACTCAAATTGAATCAGAAGCACAGGCTAAAGAACACGGTCTGAGACGTTTTGTTCCACGCCAATTAGACTTAGCTGTACAAGGAATAATGAATCTCTTCACTGCATTTGCAACGGAGTTAAAAGAACTATCTGCTTCAATTGGAGTTCGCAATCTGCAAGATGCGGTTGGTCGTTCTGATTTATTAGAGCAAATGAAAGGCCAAGGTCAACTAAGCCTATCCTATTTGTTAAAACCATTAGAAATCAGCCAATTTGCTAAAACTGAAGCTTCGAAATCAATTGAAGAAGTTCAAATGCAAGTTGCCGTAGGGGCAGAGTATCTTGATGGCAGTGTAGATCAATTACACTCTTCTCGTGAATTCACTAGTGTCACATCTGAACAACGTGTACTAGGAAGCCGAGTATCCTGTCACCGTGTCCGCGGCAGACTGGATGGTTCTTACAAGCAGCTACCATCAGTCCAGCTAAAATATAAAGAGGGTTCCATTCCTGGAAATGGCTTAGGCGCCTATAACAGTGAAGGAATTGAGATCACCGTTAATGGTGGTGGTCAAGACGGTGTTGGAAAAACATCCTTTGGTGGAAATATCCAGATATTAAAATCTAAAGGTAAGAATGGTCAATATTATAATGGTTCTGTAGGTAAAGGGTTTGGATATGGAGCTCAAAAGGGACTTCTTGTCGCCCAAGGAAATGCTGATGCAAGAGCAGGTATACGTCTTTCTGGGGCAGATTTAATCATTGGTGGTGCAGTTAAAAACCCACTTCCGGAAAAAGAAGCTGGTAACATCGGCTCAAATGCTAATATCAAGGGATTTGCCTTTGAATATATGACAAATGGCCGTGGACTTGTACTCGGAGACCCAGGTCCATGGATCTGTGCCGGAATGACTGGCGGGGTTGTCTATATTCGCCAACAGCCTGAGATGAGATTAACCAAAGAAGCAATTCAGAGAAGGATTGCTAAAGGTGCTAAGGTTTCAGTTGTTGATTTAAATGAGAAAGGCATTCAGGATATTAACGAGTTATTAACTAAATATACTGACTTGCTTGAACAGAACGGTCAAGCTGAAGAGGCTGGGCAACTTCGTGCACTACTAACAAATGTAGAAGAACACTTTGTGCAAGTTATCCCTGTCAAAGAACAAGCTGACCCATCTGTATCTACAGAATGATTGATAAAAATATGTTTAACGTCCGCTGCATAAGCGGACGTTTTTTTATTCCAAATTTTTCTTAACAAATAGCAAATAAATTCATATTATATCTCTTGATTCTCTGGATTAATCCATGTATAGTAAAAATTTGCTTACTAGAAAAACTTCTGCTTCA
>Ga0209795_10002443_pt1 | contig 10285 bp, 11 predicted proteins | sample AgamicOrMarz_FD_187166 | JGI IMG/M metagenome (GOLD analysis project Ga0209795, IMG submission 187166) | Agave microbial communities from Guanajuato, Mexico - Or.Ma.rz (SPAdes) (version 2) | ecosystem: Host-associated > Plants > Phyllosphere > Phylloplane/Leaf | place: Guanajuato, Mexico...
ATGACGTTAGACATGGAAGAGGAGAACACTAATATGACTGAGCTCGGGGGCATAGCGGTCACAGCTGCCACAGCTGTTTCTGCAATAACACCCTCCACCTCAATATCAACATCAAACCCTTCGACATCGACATCGACATCGACATCTACACTGACACCAAACACCTCTACAGTCACTGCCGGACAGCACCTTACACTCGCGGTGAATGAAGAGCGAAAATTGCTTAATAAAAAACGAAAGCAAAACTCGTTGAGCTACATAGCGGGCAAGCTACCCGGCGAAACCCAATCGGAATATAAAAGCAGACGCATCGCCGAGGGTATTCGAGCGAGCCGAATTTCACACGGTCTGCCCATAAAAAAGAAACTAAAGAAAAGCGGAAAGATGTCTCCGCGCTCCTTGAAGTCCTCAGACTCGGAGACTACAGGAGAGACCATGGAAACGGAATGCGAGAATACTCCTGGGGTATCTCCTACCGCTGCCACGTCCGCTCTAACTAACTCGGAGGTGCACAATACCACGACGACAAAAACAACTAATCAGCGAACTAAGAACCACATACCAGAAACGAGCCCTATCGAAACGGAGGTGATCGCGCTGCGGAAACGCGTTGCAAACCTAGAACGAGAGCTCCGCGCCGAGAAAGAAAAACGTGCTGCGGCAGAAAAGGCTGCAGAGAAAAAAGGTCCAGACATACCATCAACCCAACAATTCAGACAGACATCAAACACTCCTGGAATTTCGCCGGAAATGCTAAGCGCCATCGAATCCGTTGTGTTCAGTGCTCTCAGGGGACTGTTCCCGCAAGTTCAGCTTCCTGATCACTCATCGCAGCGGGAACGCCGGCAGCAGCAGCAGCGGCAACAGCCCGAACCGCGACTGCAACAGCAACCGCAACAACAACCGCGACAGAAACAGCAAGAGCAGCCGCGACTGCAACAGCAACAACAACCGCGACAGCAACAGCAACAGCAAGAGCAACCGCGACTGCAACAGCAATCGAGGCAGCAACAGCAACAGCAACAGCAACAACCGCGACAACAACAACCGCGTCAACAAGTACAGCCGCAGCCGCAGCAACAGCAGCAGCCGAATCAGCAGCAGCGACGCCAACGGGGAAAAGGGAATCGGGCCCTTCCAAACCTGGCATCGCAAATTACACCAGGCGTGAGTTACGCCGCCGCGGCGCGAAACTCGGCACCTGAGCCACCGCGACAACACCAAAAACCTGCTGCACCACAAGCAACAACAACACGTACATCAACCGCGCCACCGCGAAATGCGAAAAAGAAAACACGGAAAAGCCGGAAGGAGGATAACCGCGGCGTCCTCTTGATCCCGGCCACACCCGAGTCGGGCGCGGTCCTGGACGAGATTAAAAAACTTGTCGATCCGCGCTCAGTAAACGTCACCAGAACAGTGCAGTTCCCCTCGGGGGCTGCACTGATCCAATGTGGCACCGCGGCTGAGGCAACTCGCCTCAAAGATGCTGCAATATCCAGCTGCCACATAAAGGAAAAGCCAAGGCCAGCCTTCCTGCCGGAGTTCCGTATCCACAACGTCGACGTGGATACTACGGTTGAGGAGCTCCAGGCGGACCTATCCAAACAACTCGGGCATACAGCGTCCGAAATACGGTTTGTGCCATATAAGGACGCTGCTCGCTCGAAGCGAAAACTAGCAGTTTGCTACGCCGAGCGCCAACTTCACGCAGCTGCATCAAAGCGGAGAAATATCCGGGTAGGATGGATCAGCTGCCGCATAGATGCGACAACGCTCCTACCACGGTGCCGCAAATGTAGGCTTCTCGGCCACGTCGAGAAACACTGTAGCGGTGCAGAACGCGCTCCTCCTACCGCAAAGGAGCCATGCATCGATTGTAGGAGCTACAATCAGAGAATCCAACTCGCTCGCCTACCAAAAGGAATGAGGAGAAACGAGAACCATGAGACCAATCATGCCTCGTGCCCAACCAAGCAGACTCTGATGACGAAGTACCAACGAAATCAGCTGCGCAGCGCACCATCTGAGGTGAACACACACCAAGTGGAAATGGAGACAACAACGGACTCCACCGAAGAGGTATCCCTGAGCCAACCGAATGACAGCGCTACGGGTTCTACAAATTAACCTCAACCACGACGCCCGGGCTCAGGACCTGTGCCTTGCAGAAGCGGATAAGCAGGGCACAGACCTGATCCTCCTCAGCGAACCATATGTTTCGCGGGGGAGGATCCGGGCTCCTGGATGGACGGTGCACCACCAAGGGCGGGCCGCCATACTGGTCCGTTCTGGCCACCAATGTACACTGGTCACGACATCGACGGAGGTGCATCTTGCAGCGGTCATCATCGAGGGTGTACTAGTATGCTCATGCTACGCACCCCCACTCGAGCCGCTGCAGGACATCCTGGAAGAGCTGGAACTTCTGCTCGCCTCAAGAGTCAACCCGGCGATTCTTGGTGGCGACTTCAACTGCCGAAGTTCCCACGTCACGGGTTCCCGCTCCAACGCGCGCGGTGAACTACTCGATGCGCTCATCGATTCCCGCGGGCTCTACGTCCACAACATCGTGGACTGCCATACGTGGGAACGATTCCGCGAAGGACGTCTCCTCACGAGTATAATCGATTATACTCTGAGCACATCAGCCACAAACGTCAGTGACTGGAACGTGCTGGAGACAGACAGTCTCTCCGATCACAGGTACATCACGTACACAATCACAGCGGCTATGGATCGACCGACATCCGTAGACCGCTGTCGAATGGACGGAGAGCAACTTCGCCGAATCCTCCAGGATGCCAACATCCGCACCCTGCCTGCTGGATCTGATATTTCAGATATCGACCAGTATGTCGCGTACCTGACCGATCTCCTCCAGAAGTCGGCTCAGGACGCCAGCATTCCGGCTCACCGTGTCCCACCTACAGGACAGTGGTGGAATGAGGATTTGGAGCGACTCCGGGAAATCGTGAGGTTGACCTCCTACCATGTGCGCCGCACACGGAATCCTCTACGGAAGGCAGTGTTTGCGGCCATCCAGAAACAATTGCAACGCGGATATCGGATCGCGATCCGCCGCTGCAAGGAAGAAGGCTGGCGTAGATTCTGCAACAGCTCCGAACCATGGGGCAGAGTCTACAGATCCGTCGTGAAGAAGCATTCGAAGTCTACGCAGGAAGTCATCCAACTGCGGAAACCGGATGGTTCCCTGACCACATCTAGTGAGGAAGCTGCTGTCCTACTACTTGACAGCAAGTTCCCCTTGGCAATCAACGCGACTCCGGCTTGGCCACCGGAGATCGACGTTGACATTCCCGCAGACTGCGACGTCTCAAGCGTCAAAGTTTCGGGAATTGTCAAGAATCTGGACAACAAGAAAGCGCCAGGGCTTGATGGCATCTCGAACAAGGTCATCAAGGTGCTAAACGAAGAGCACCCATCTGTTCTCCCGGCTCTGTTCTCGACGTGCCTGAAGACTGGGTACTTCCCTCGCTCCTGGAAGCAGGGCAGGGTTGTATTCATTCCGAAGGATGGGAAAGACCCGGAGACGACTGACGGATACCGGCCAATCACACTCCTGTCTGGCCTCGGAAAGACACTGGAGAGAGTGATCCAGACCCAAATTGAAACGCACCTCGAAGGCAACAACTACCTTCACGTGAATCAGTTTGGGTTCCGAAAACACCGCAGTACGGAGCAGGCTGTCAACTTGGCCGTTGATACCATCCGCACTTACCGCGCAAACCACCGACTGGTCGCGGCGCTCTCCTTAGACATCAAGGGGGCGTTCGATCACGTCTCATGGTCGGTGGTGCTCGATCAGCTCGCCCGTTATGAGGTGCCAGCGTATCTTCGTCGTATGATCGCGTCGTACTTCTGCGACCGACATACACAATACGGTGGTGCTGAGCGGGTTCTGGAGCGAGGCTGTCCCCAAGGTTCGGTACTGGGGCCCCTTCTCTGGAATGTGGCGTACAACGAGGTCCTGCCCACGGTCTGTGGTACCCATTCCACGGCTGTGTGCTACGCGGATGACACCCTGCTCATCATCGCAGGTGACACCGCGGAAGACCTGGAGGAACGCACGCGAGCAATCACCTCAGCCCTCATCCAATTCCTGGATGGAAGGGGTCTCCAGCTGAATGCTGCGAAGACAGAGGTGCTCCTGTTTGACGATCGAACAGGCCTAGAACGACTTCAGGAAGAAGACAGGACTTCAAGACCGAAGATATGGGTTGGCGACACGAAGATCCGGCCAACTGATTCCATGAAGTACCTAGGAGTCATTCTAGATGATGAGATGACCTGGGGGCCTCACGTGTCCTATATAACGGACAAATGCGCTGACCTCCTCCCCCGCATGGGAGTGGTTTGTCGTAATTTGTACGGTTATTCTTCGTGGGCACGGCATATAATGTACGAGGCCTTGACAACCGCCCTCTACCATTACTGCTCTTCTGTGTTCTACAGCCGGATTCCGTTGCTGGGATACAGGAAGCAGGTGCGCTCTGTACATCGCAGGGTGAACATCAACACCTGCAGGCTGTACAAGTCGGTGAGCCACGAGGCGGCAGCGGTCATCGCTGGGTCGCCTCCACTGGAACTGCGTCTTATCGAGCGCGCAGTACTTTGGAGGCTGAAAAATATGCAACCCGTTGCATATTGGGGCCACCTCCCGAAATTTAAGCATCGGGTATCGACTCCAGGAAACCCAGCAGCAGGCTTTATTGATGAGCACGGCTGCTTCTTCACCCTGAAGGCAGTGAGGGAACACTTCCGCGCTGCCACCATCGCCACATGGCAGGGTGAGTGGAACGCCACTCGTAATGGGGCCTGGACGCGTAAGCTACTGCCTGACGTAGCGAAGCGTCTCGAGAACAACTTCCGGAGCACGTTCTGGACCGGACAAGCGATTTCCGGTCATGGTTGCTTCGGAAGCTACCTGCTGGGCAGACACCGTCGGGAAACCGCGGCCTGCCCATGCGGGCACCCCGAGGAGAATGCTGAGCATGTGCTCGTCACATGCCCGCGCTTCCTCGAGGAGAGACCAGCAGAGCCCCTGAATCCGCTGCTCCCGCATCACCGGGAGTACATGGAGCGGACTATGAGGACTCTGTGGCAGCTGGAGGTAGCGGCTCAGCGGGGACAAACCGCTGGCACGCCCCGAGCCTCCACGCTCCACCAAACACCGCGGGGGTGCAACGAGGGACGATCCGCCGATTCCCAGGATCGGACGCCGCGAATCGAGGCGCACCGTGGGATGCCCTGAACCTGTCTAAGGGCGAGCCCTCCACCTGGAGGGACGAAAACATCCGCGTCATACTGCCAGTGCTGTCTCCATCGTGTTCGCCGAAACCCCCCTTTCCAGTGGGCGAACCCTTCCCGGCTTGGGTGCGGTGAAAGTGGCACGATGTTATGACGGCTGGTGGTACGTCCGCGATTAGAAGCTGCTTGGCTGGACCTGTGTTTGAACTGGCTGTCACCCTTTCCAGTGGGCGAACCCCTTCCGGCTTGGGTCTGATGGCTGGGGAATCACAGGCAAACCTGACAAGCAGTTTCCGTAAGTATAAGCCGCGTAACTATTGTAACCGCGTTCGCGTAAAGCCGCCGCTTTGCTCCTTGGTTGCAGTTTGGATGAAGCACCGTTTGCAGTGGGCGAACCCCCCGCATCGGATAGTGGAATTCGGACGAGCCACAGGACAAGGCGGCGACTTCGTAGTCTGTATATACTTATTTAGTCTTAAGATGTAATAGGTTTAGTCGGCACGTATGGATACTCCTGTGGAAGAGCCACAAAACCTCTGGTACGGTGAACCACGGGAGCCCATACGCGTCATTCGTTAAACAATAAGTTTGTATATAATAGTAGTATTTACATATATATATATAATTTAGTAATTATACAGTAACATATTGTTAGTCTCTCCATTTGTGTGTAGGCTAAGAAAATAAACTTCCCCCACCGGCAAGATTGTCCGGACTGGGGGCCCCAAAAAAAAAAAAAAAAAAAAAAAAAAAAAAAAAAAAAAAAAAAAGGTTAGGTTAGGTTAGGTTAGGTTAGGTTAGGTTCCCAGCCGTCGCATGGGTCACAGGGGTCTGGGCGAACCTCTTCCTGTTTTGATGAAACTGTGCTGCAACAGGGGTCTGACACGGAATGTTCTGCCTGGATGTAACTGTGCACCCTGTGTTGGCCTTCTGTCAAGGCACTGGGCGCGTCCACAGGTTGCGGATAGTGGAACATCCTGCAAAGGATAGCCGCGAATAAATCCATCGGGCTGAATAAGTCCCTGGACTAATAAGCGGCCGCGGACAATGACAGGGTTTTTAGCGGACACCTGAGCAATGATTGGCACCGCTTCTGGTAAAACCACACCAGACACAAGTGGCAACGCCTCCGGTATAGGCTATAAGTCAACAGGACATTACCAGGAGTCTGAGCAGTATGGTCAGTAATGCGGGGTGGATTGTTGACCTCAGGTCCAATCTTCATTGTTTCGGCAAGCCCCCACATATTGCCCTACGCGCAAGCTCTGTTGGTGTCAGCCTCACACATCCGTGCGTGGCGCACTCATCAACTTGGCAGCTCTCGACTTCACCCTCTGGTTCAGTACCGGGTCTCAGGACCTGTGAACTACCTGCACGTTCTAAAGGGGATTGATCGGCGAGGACGGTAGTGGCTGAGGGTTACGTATTTGGGTGTTTGCTGGATTGGGTAATGCCAAACTGTAAACCGAATGGTAGCATCACTCACCTGGTTAGAGTCACGCCTAACTGTAAACTAAGTAGTAGGTGATATCCGGTGCAGAGGTGATCCTGGATAGGGTAACGCCTAACTGTGAACTGAGTAGTAGGTGATCCCGATGCAGGGGAGATCCTGTGCCTTCCTGTTGCGCGGAGTGGCATTGGTGCTTCCCCAGCCGGACCATTTCACGTCCTCATCTGCTGCTCGCTCCAACCCCATCTCCCCTGAAGAGTTACGTCTGGTGCCAGCGGGGACCCCCATCACGTCTGGCTTGCCAGGTTACGTATGGGCAGGGGGGCCCGAGGCGGGCGGTGCGGGCGGGCTGGTACCCACCTGTAAACTTACCCAGTGCACCGTGTTGCTTCGCTGCCCCTAACCGTCTTGGAGTCTAACGCACTGACTCCCGTCATCTCAAGGTACCCGCCGAGGAGATGTAGTCCGCCGTAGGACTGTGGCACCACGTTAGCGTGTCGTTAGGGCCTCCTGTGAGCAACTGGCGAAACTCACAGTATTAATCGCCTTACCGCGGCAACGGTGCTCTACCGCGGTGGACCTTTATTTCATCCGAACGCGTGGGAACGGAATGGATATTGAAAAAAAAACTGAAAAAAAAAAAACCGGATTTGACAATACAACACCTGACTTGACAAACACCCTGATTATGACATCACCACCAGATATGACAATGCGCAACACACCTATTATGACGAACAACCCGACTCCAACCAACCAGGAGTCTGTACCACCGATGAGGATACCATCGCCCACCCCGGGCACATCAAACAACCGCAAGATTGAGACTGCAATATTTACTGCATCAGCGGCTGCGCAGTCGTCGGCATCGTCACACAGTGAAGAAGACGCGCGCAGGCTGCTGAACAAGAAAAGGAAGCAGGCATCCGTACCATATTCGAGAGGGAAACTTCCCGGCGAGACGCCAATGGAATATAAAAGCCGTCGTATCGCTGAAGGAATTATGGCAAGCCGGATCGCCCACGGCCTACCCCTTAAGAAGAAAAAGAAAACAAGAACCGGAGGGAAAACACCATCGACGCCATCTCCCCAATGTTCGGACTCAGAGTCCCAAAGAACTATGGAGATCAGCGAGGAGCCTAACGCCACGACTGCTCCGGCAAATACCTCCGCCACTGCGCCTCCTGCCACGGCCTCTTCATCGAGCCGACAACAGGAGACACGCCACATAGACTCGGAACTGACACGACTTCGGGAACGTATCGAGATACTAGAGCGCGAACTACGGGAAGAGAAGAAGAAACGGGCCGCTGCAGAGAAAGCTGCGACTGCTGCCACGCAGCCTAAACGGTCTCAACAGGCAGCACCCACCATGGGCGTATCGCCAGAGATAGTGGGTGCGATTGAGAACATTGTTTACAATGCCCTCAAGAAGTTGTTCCCACAGGCACAGCTTCCTGCCCAAGCATCTGGCACCAGTGCCCCTTCAAGGGACAAGAGGACAGAAAGGGAGATCCGTCGCTCTCCACCATCAACATCACAACCGCACCAACAGCAGCAGCAGCAACCGCGGAGGCAACCAACGCGTGAAAAAGCACAGCCGCAGCAGCAGCAACAGCCACAGCAAACTCAACCGCGACAACAACAACCGCGTGAAGAAGCACAGCCGCAGCAGCAGCAACAGCAGCAACCGAACCAGCAGCAGCGACGCCAACGGGGGAAAGGGAATCGGGCCCTCTTAAACCCAGCATCGCTAATCACACCAGGAGTGAGTTACGCGGCCGCGGCGCAAAGTACAGCGCCTGCGCCACCGCGACAAGACGCAAAACCAGCTGCACCACAAGCTACAGCAATGCCTACGCCATCCGCGCCTCCGCGGTCAAAGGCGAGGAGGAAAACCAGGAAAAGCCGGAAGGAGGACAACCGCGGCGTCCTCCTAATCCCGGCCAAACCCGATTCTGGCGCGGTGCTAGATCGGCTGAAAAACGCGATCGATCCGCGTAGCGTGAACGTCACGCGGACTGTGCAGTTCCCTTCGGGGGCTGCACTGATCCACTGCGGTACTCCCGAAGAAACCGCTAGGCTTAAACATTGCGCCACCTCTGATCCAAACATAATGGAGAAAACCCCAAGATCTTTTCTCCCGGAATTCAGAGTACATGGCATTGGCGTAGAAACCACCATCGAGGGACTACAAGCAGACCTCATGAAACAATTTGGGCGGACAGCGTCGGAAATCCGCTTCGTTTCGTATAAAGACCCGACTCGTTCTAATTCTAAACTGGCCGTCTGCTTCGCCAGCCAAGAACTACACGCCACCGTAGCTAGCCGCAAGGGAATGCTGGTTGGCTGGCATCGATGTCGCATCGACGCTTCCACCCTCATCCCAAGGTGCCGCCGGTGTCATCTTCTTGGCCACGTGGAAAAGCACTGCTGTGGTGTTGAACGAACGCGCCCTACTGATCAGGAGAAGTGCCTTGATTGTGTGGCCTTCAACCTGAGACTGAAACATGCTCGTCTTCCGAAAAAGATGATGAGAGGAGAGAACCATGGAACCAACCATGGCTCATGTCCCACCAAACAAGCGCTGCTGGCTAAGTTCAAACGGAACCAGCGACGCTGCAATGTCACTGACAAGGGTGACATCACTGCAACCAACATGGAGGCAGAGGTATCTGCACAGCAAGGAGAACCTGCTGTTGCAGACGCTACACCTGCCAATTGAAACACCGCTGTGGTGCAACGCGGGATGACCCGTCGATGTCCAGGGTCAGACGCCGTGAATCGAGGCGCACCGTGGGATTCCCCGAACATTGCCGAGGGGCCTTGCATCCTCCAGGGGGAGGATCGAAAACTTCCGCGTTATGTCGCCAGTGCTGTCTCCATTGAGCTCGGCGAAGCCCCCATTCCAGTGGGCGAACCCCTTCCGGCTTGGGTGTGTGGAACTGGCTGAATGCTATGATGGCTGGTGACACGTCCGCGGTAAAAGTTTGCTCGGCTGGCCCCTGTGAATGAACTGGCCGTCCCCCTTTCCAGTGGGCGACCCCCTTCCGGCTTGGGACCGATGGCTGGGGAGTCACAGGCGAACCTGCCGGGCAACTTTCGTAAACATAAGTCGCGAGTAACTTGTATTAGTCGTTAGTCGCGTTAAAGGTACTGATCTAGTCCTATGGTTGCAGTCCGGGGAAAATGAGCTGCTTGCCGTGAGCGAACCTCCCGCAACGGTTAATGGAACTCGGACGGATCTGCGGATGGGTCAGTAGCTTCGTAGTTTTAGTCGCGAAATTGTCGCTTAGATTTAGTAGGCGCGTGTAGACACTCCCGTGGAAGAGCCACAAAACCTCAGGTACGGTGAACCACGGGAGTCCTATGCGCGCCTTCATAGAATATAATAATCTTAAGGTTGTTAGTTTATAATTATTTTAAGATTATTGTAATTTGTATATATTTTTCATATATATATGCATGTTGTAAAACATATTTTGAATAAATTTGCCCCACCCACAAGATGTTGGGAATGGGGTCCCCAAAAAAAAAAAAAAAAAAAAAAAAAAAAAAAAAAAA
>Ga0209795_10002446_pt1 | contig 10281 bp, 9 predicted proteins | sample AgamicOrMarz_FD_187166 | JGI IMG/M metagenome (GOLD analysis project Ga0209795, IMG submission 187166) | Agave microbial communities from Guanajuato, Mexico - Or.Ma.rz (SPAdes) (version 2) | ecosystem: Host-associated > Plants > Phyllosphere > Phylloplane/Leaf | place: Guanajuato, Mexico...
GCGATCACCTGGAACAACTCGCGGTCGCATTCGAGTTCCTGCTGATACTGCTCTGCTGTGTCGAGCAACAGTTCGATGAGCTTTTGACGGCGCTGTCTTTCGTCGCGCGAAACGGCAGGATTTCTAACTATCGACGACGCAAGTGTGATCAAGGTGTCCAGTTGAGCTACCTGCCGGTCGCAGAGATCGAACGCGGATAGGGCGAGTTTTTCGTACTGGAGTGCGTCGACGGGTGGGCGCGAAGGTGTCTGGCTTTTGATTGGCTTGGTCATGGTGCGATCTCCCTGGTGCTGCTTTGGATCGCCCGGACACGCGCTTTTTTGAGGAAGGGTGAGCGGGCACGTGGCGGGGTTAGCAGACCGGCGTTCCAACAATCCGGCGAGCCTCGCGGCTCCCCCACCACAGCCCGCCCATAGAAAGTATAGACGTGCAGCAGTAGACGCACACCCGCCTGGGCGGATGTGCGGTTGGAACGTCAGGCTGCTAAACCTGGTCGCTGGGTGTCTCCCGGCGACTTGGTGATTATAGGGGAGTGGGACTGTCTTGAATTTGGGGGAGTTGGGGGAATGCTTCGGAATGTTAAATGGGGGGTGAGGGAGGGGGCGAGATCGACCCTGAACCGCGCTTCAAGCATGAAGTAAGTCGACGGCAGCTTCTGGGACGCAACGGCCGTTCGGCTAAGCCTGTCTTTCGGTGATAATAGGCGCGGCTCACGTTGAAAAACGGCGCGCCGACCTATTCACCGACCAACGACAAGCATGGAAAAACTCAGAACCGTTATCGGCAACCTATTCGGTGCAGTCTCGATCGCTGTTGGCCTTTGGATCGCCGCACAGGACAAGGTGTCCGCGGCAATAGCTTGTCTCTCCACCGGCATCCTGATTTTGCTGATCGCGAACATCAACCACTTTGAGTTCATCAAAGGTTTCGGATTTGAGGCACGTACCAAAAAACTCGATGAAAAGATCGAAGAGGCTGATCGGCTGCTCGATCAGCTAAAGCTGGCAAGCCAGCTATTCGCTGACATATCGGTGCAGTTGATGTCTCGTGCTGGACGCTGGGTCGGTCCTATCCCGAAAGGGGACACGCAGGAGCTTCTTCAACGGCTGCGGAGTCTGCTCCAATCACTCGGCGTCAAGCAGGCGGATATCGACAATAGTCTTGATCCGTTCCACCGCATCACGCTCCGAGATCTGTCTATGCCGTGCTTCAATCGTCTTTTCGACGAACTGCAGAAGCGCGTTCAAGCCGTGAATGACGCAATGGGGCAGTGGACAAAAGCGCATACGCCAATCAACCCGTCCGATCCGGAATTCTTGAAACTGAACGAGCAGCTTCAGATTGTGCAAACGCATGCTGCGGAGACGAGGCGTCGTTTTGACGAAGGCGATCCTTACACGCTCGACGCCTTGCTAGAAGAATCGGTCGCAGACGCACCCGCATGGATGGAACATGATCGGAGAGCGTTCCTCGCATCAATAAAGCAGTTGCTCCACGAGTATCAGTTTTACGCAAAACACAAACGGATTAACAATCTCCCAGCTTGGCTTGCTAAGGAATATGGACACTGATTTGCGATGCGCAGGCTACCTTTACTTTCAGGTACAGAGTTAGGATCTCATGGAGCAGGCTTACGCGGCGATCGGACGCGCGGTAATCGCAATGCAGATGTTCGAGGCGGCCTTCGTGTCGATTCACGAGGGTTTCAGGATGACCACCGACGAAGCCTATCGCGAGGCGACGGGCGGCATGATCGACGAGCAAAAATATAGGACCGCGACCGCGAATGTGGTTAAGGCGCTCTCCGGTCGGGGACAAATCGCCGCCGATCTCGAGGACCGGTTCAACACCCTCATCGAGCGGCGCAACGAACTCATGCACCGCTGGTTCATGCACCACGGCTGGCCGTCGCCTGATACGAACAGCGCCGCCGACTATGCGCCCGTCGTCGAACTCGCAGAGTGGGTCAGGACCGAGGCGAACATGATCACGCGCATGATGGCCGGTTACATGGTGCAGCACGCCCATCCTGACGCCGCGGAGAAAGACATCGAGGCGTACCGGCAAGCGATGGCCGAGCTATTCCACAAGCTGCACGTGCAGGAGTAGCGCGGTGAGCGAAGCGAATATCGCAGATGAAATGCCAGAAGGCGAGGAAGGACGGCGCGCCGCCGCTCGCTTCCCGGCCATCTCGTTGAGCGCCGAGTACCTCGTGATGGGCCACTTGCTGCGCAGGAACGTTCTCACGTACAAGGCCCCGCCGATGAACGAGGGCTACGACTTGATCTGCATCCACCCGGACCCGCGCAAGGCACCCCGGCAGTTGCGCGTGCAGGTGAAGAGCCGCTACGCGACCGATTGCGATCGCGGGTTTCCCGTCAAGGGGCGGTCGATCGACGCGTTCGACTTCCTCGTGGTGGCCTTCCTGAACGTGGGCTATTACCTCTCGAAGGCGAAGAAGCACGCGGCGATCGAGGGCGCGGCGGAACCGGAGTTCTACGTGCTGACCCCAGAGTTCATCCGCGCGCACCATCGCACGAGCGGCGGATGGGAGAAGGTCATGCTGCGCGGCCTCGACATCGAGGCGTACAAGGGCAACAAGGGTTTCGACCTGATCGCTCAGGCGCTCGACATTCCGTATCCCTCGAAATGACGTGGGGACCGCTAGGTGTCAAGCATCACCAGTTCGGCCTCGCCGCAAATTTCCCTTGTCGACCCAGAAGAGACAGCCATCTTTCTCTAAAGCAGCCGTTCAACGTTGCGAAGCATGCTTGCAGCCGGGGAGATTAATCTTGCCCCCATGCCACCCGACGAAGGGTTTATTGAGTGATGGCCCAGAGTCCCGTCGCAAACGTCCTTCTTTGACCGACCCCTTGGCGGCTACATCACAGGGGTGGCACCGCCGTCCCGGGCCCGTAACACGATTGCCCAGATCCCGTATGCGAACGAACCGGTCAAGGGGCCGACAAGTCACGTGGTCAAGGTATTCCAGTATCTTACCCTGCATGTCGCACGCCTCGCCGTAGACGACGATGTGAACGCGCCTTCGCGGGTGCAGGTGCACAGGCGCAGGGTGGTCTAGCCTGACACATATCATCGGGTCACAGATGATCCACCGTGTTCCACGTCACGCCGTCAAGCGGATAGTCGGTAGTCACTCCGTTTGCGTACAGAGCAATGCGCTCTTTCGACTGCGCGATCCTGAATCCTTTGCCAACTTCCACTCCGTCCTTTTTCAGTACGACGCACGGTAGATCGGCTTTTGTGCAGCCTCGCGGGAATGTGGCGGCGGTCTGCTGCGCGGCCAGCCTGCCAGCGTGCTCTCCGAGACCACCTGGCAGCGCGAACACGGCGCTGAGCGTTGGAATACCTGCTAGAAAAAGTACCATGCAGCCTGCAACCAGCAACGCCCTGGCTAGGAACCTTGCAAGATGGGGATGCCTGAATCCCTTGCTTCTCGATTCGTCCCATTTCTGGACTTGTGGCTTGAAGCGCTCCGCTATCGACCAAACGGCCATCCAGAAAGCAAAGTACAGGAACATGCCTGCGAGCGGCCACTTGTGCTGGGTAGACCAGTTCAGCAGTATCACCCCCTCTTGGAGGAACGCCAACGCGCCATAGATGAGGTATTCCTCACGTGCAAGCGGATAGGTAGTGATACTCACATGGAAAAAGTCACGCCAGCTTGAGCTATATGCATATCCAAGGAAGTAGTCAATTGCGATCAGTGACGCCCCAGCGATGGCCACTCCCGTCTTCCATATCCATTCTGGAATAAGCTGGGAGAACGACGTGATTTCTTCTTTTTGCATCTGACGGACTTTCCTTTTTTTTGTGGGGCGTGTGTGGAAACGCGGACATGAATACTCCGCTTGTAGGAGGTCAGTCGATGGCCCGTCACGAGTCCCGAACTCCCTGCTTCACTGTCGGCGTATAGCGTTCACCCGTTACCCATTGTTCACATGTGAGCATGTGATCCCCATGCCTCGGCTCGAGACATCTGCTGGCGATTCGGGATCACGGGCGAGCTAACCCTTCTAGAAGGTAATGCGAGCAGGGTTCCAATCCACCCGAAATGGATATCAATCACTGGTGCGATACGCACAGCATATCCTCCACGAGACGATCGCCATCCAAATCAGCCCAACACAACCCGATTCATTGTCGTCCTGGATAGTCGACAAGACCTAATTGTTGACGATCTTCGCCGCGCTGTCGAATGTCCGAAGCCTGCCGGCTAGAGCGTGGCCCGGGTGTTTGTCAGTCCGACTGTGATGCAGAAGTGAAGTCGGTCTGTCGTTCCCAAATTCGTTCGCGTCCACTGCAAGGCAGCGTCGCTGACTGTCCGACGACAGAAATCCGCAGCATCGCGTATCGAAAGATGATCAAGGCTTGTCGTCCCTTGCGGCGCATTGCCGTGACCGAGGCGACCATCGAAAGATTGAATCCATCCCTCCCATCCTAGTATCTGAATGTGGTTGTTCGCACAGTAGTCGATTGCTGCAATCGCTGCATGCAGTGGAAGGACGATCTCCCGACGTGAAATCGATTGCTGGGCGATCTGGGGTGGCAGCATCTGCAACTGTGGCATTCGGAACACTCAGTAGTTTCGGACTACCCAAATTGTCAGCAATCCCACCTCATATGTCGAGCGTCCCTTTGTGGCCAGCTGTCGCCTCACAAAATCGCGCGGGTGCTTTGAGACAGGCTAGCGCGGCGGTTGGCGGCACGCGACCGGAAGCGACCCTTTGTCCTTCTCGAGAGCGGTCATTCGCGAAACTTGTTGTTGCCCCTTCGTCGCCGCGTAGTCTTTCTCCGCCGCGCAGCGCATCGTCGTTTTCAGTCGCCGTCCCCCACCCGCAGGCTTCCACGCCAGACGCAGCGCTATACTGACTCCCCGTCCATAGCGCGAGTAGCCGGGGCAGCAGGAGCGCTGCCCGGCGAACCGATAAAAAAATTGGCTGAACACGATCTCAAACGACTCAAAATCGACCGCGCGCCGGTGACCGCACGCCGTCGGCGCAACTGGACCGGCTACGGGGTGGCCGCGCTGATCGTCGTGGGCGCGCTCGTGGCCGGCTTGCGCTTCGCCAGCCCGCGCACCGTGCAAACCACGTCCGTCGTCTCCGCTTATCCGTCGCAGAGCTACACCTTGCTGAACGCGACGGGCTACGTCGTGCCGCAACGCAAGGCGGCCCTGGCGTCGAAGGCACAAGGGCGGCTCGAATGGCTCGGGGTGCTCGAAGGCACGCATGTGAAAAAGGATGAAGTCATCGCCAGGCTGGAAAGTGCGGACGTCGAGGCGTCGCTGGCGCAGGCGAGGGCGCAGGTGAAGGTCGCACAAGCGAACCTCGCGCTGCAGGTCGCCGAACTGAAAAACGCTGAACTCAACCTGCGCCGCTCTAAGATTCTGGTGCCGAGCGGCGCGATGCCCGCGACGCAGTACGACGCCGATCTCGCGCGCTACGACAAGGCGCAGGCGTCGATCGACAACAGCCGCGCGGCCATCGTGTCGGCGCAGGCGAACGCGCAGGCCGCACAGGTCGCTGTCGATCAGACGGTGATTCGCGCGCCGTTCAACGGCGTGGTGATCGAGAAGCATGCGAACGTCGGCGACAACATCACGCCGTTTTCTCAGGCGTCCGACAGCAAAGGGGCCGTCGTCACCATCGCCGACATGGACACGCTCGAAGTCGAGGCGGATGTCGCGGAGTCGAACATCGCGAAGATCGCCGTCGACGCGCCTTGCGAGATCCAGCTCGACGCGCTCCCCGAACTGCGTCTCGCGGGCCGCGTATCGCGTATCGTGCCGACCGTCGACCGCTCGAAGGCGACGGTGCTCGTCAAGGTGCGCTTCGTCGATCGCGATCCACGCGTGCTGCCGGACATGAGCGCAAAGACCGCTTTCCTGTCCAAACCGGTGCCGCCGCAGGACCGGCGGCCCGTCGTCGCCGCGCAGCCGGCTGCCGTCGTTCAGCGCGACGGACGCAGCGTCGTCTTCGTCGTCAAGGACGAGACCGTGCATCAGGTGCCGGTCACGACGGGCGCGAAACTCGGCGATCTGATCGCGCTCGACGGCGTGCGCGCCGGCGACGTGCTGGTGCGTGCGCCCGACGCGCAGTTGACGGACGGCGCGAAAGTCAACGTGGCGAAGCCATAACATGAGCGGGCAGCAAGCTATGAACCGCGCGAATGGCGCTGCGCCGCTCGTCGAGATATCGCAGCTCGTGAAGTCGTACCGGCGCGGCGTGCAGACGGTGCCGGTGCTATCCAACATCACGCTTTCGATCGAGGAAGGCGACTTCATCGCATTGATGGGGCCGTCGGGCTCAGGCAAGAGCACGCTGCTCAACCTGATTGCGGGCATCGACCGGCCCGATGGCGGCGTGCTGCGCGTGGGCGGGCTCGATATCACGCAACTGTCGGAAGCGGCGCTGGCCGACTGGCGCGCGGCCAACGTCGGCTTTATCTTCCAGTTCTACAACCTGATGCCGGTGCTGACGGCGTTCGAGAACATCGAGTTGCCGCTGATGCTCACGAGACTCACGCGCAAGGAGCGGCGCGAGCGCGTCGAGCTGGTGCTCGAGATGGTCAACCTCGCGAACCGTGCGCATCACTATCCGTCGGAGCTGTCGGGCGGACAGCAGCAGCGCGTCGCGATTGCCCGCGCAGTCATCACCGATCCGACGCTGATCGTCGCCGACGAACCGACCGGCGACCTCGATCGCACATCGGCGGAAGAAGTCCTCGCGATGCTGCAACGTCTGAACCGCGAACTGGGCAAGACCATCATCATGGTCACGCACGACGCGCATGCCGCAGGCGCCGCGAATGCGCTCGTGCATCTGGACAAAGGGGAGTTGACCGATGGCGACACACGCTGATCGGCGCGACGGCAGCCTGTCATGCACGCGCTGAAGCTGATTATGCGCAACGCGCTGCGTCACAAGCTGCGCACTGCGTTGACGGTGCTCGGGCTCACGATCGCGGTGCTCGCATACGGGCTTCTCAATACGGTAGTCGATGCGTGGTATGCGGGCGCCGCGGCCGCATCGAACGCGCGCCTCGTCACGCGCAATGCCATTTCGCTGACGTTCTCGCTGCCGCTCAGCTACGAGAACCGCATTCGCGGCGTGGAAGGCGTGACGCTGGTTGCGCGCTCGAGCTGGTTCGGCGGCGTGTATCGCGAGCCGAAGAACTTCTTCGCGCAGTTCGCCGTGTCGGACAACTATCTGGACCTCTATCCCGAGTTGATCGTGCCCGCTCAACAGCGCAGCGATTACGTACGCGACCGCAAGGGCTGTCTCGTCGGCCGGCAACTCGCGACGCAGTTCGGCTTCAAGGTCGGCGACGTCATTCCCATCAAAGGCACGATCTATCCGGGCACTTGGGAGTTTGTCGTGCGCGGCATCATGGACGGCCGCGACGAATCCACCATCACGCGGCAACTCATTTTTCACTGGGACTATCTGAACGAATCGGTGCGCAAAATGCCGGGGCGGCGCGCGGATCAGGTCGGTGTCTACGTGCTGGGCATTGCTGTTCCCGAGGAGGCCGCCGCGATCTCGCGCAACGTCGACGACGTGTTCAGAAACTCGCTCGCAGAGACGCTGACCGAAACCGAGCAGGCGTTCCAGCTCGGCTTCGTCGCGATGTCGAATCAGATCATCGCGGCGATCCGCGTCGTGTCGTATGTGGTGATCGTCATCATCATGGCCGTGATGGCGAATGCGATGGCGATGAGCGCCCGCGAGCGCACCGTCGAATACGCGACGCTCAAGGCGCTCGGCTTCGGACCGGGTTTTCTCGCGCTGCTGATGTTCGGCGAATCGTTGACGCTGTGCATCGCGGGCGGCGGGCTCGGCATGCTGTTGACGCCGCCCGCCGCCAGTATCTTCCGGCAGGCGACGGGCGGTGTATTCCCCGTCTTCCACGTGTCACGCGACACCGTGCTGTTGCAGGCGGCGTGTGCGGGTGTCGTCGGCGTGGCGGCGGCGATCATTCCGGCGATCCAGGCGGCGCGCGTGCGGATCGTCGAAGGCCTGCGGGCCATCGGGTAGCGCATCGTGGCCATTCCGCTTTCATATATCGCTCGCAACCTGTGGACCCGTCGCCTGACGACGGCGCTCACGGCGGGCGGACTCGCGCTCGTCGTGTTCGTGTTCTCGACGGTGCTGATGCTCGACGCGGGCCTGAAGAAAACGCTCGTCTCGACCGGCGAAGAGGACAACGTCGTCGTGATCCGCAAGGGCGCGGAGACGGAAGTGCAGAGCGCGATCGACCGCAATCAGGCCAACGTGATCGAGATGCATCCGGCCGTCGCGATCGGCGGCGACGGACGAAGGCTCGCGTCGAAAGAGTCGGTCGTGCTGATCTCGCTCGCGAAAATCGGCTCGGGCAAGCCGTCGAACGTGGTGATACGCGGTGTGTCGCAAGCGGGCATCGGCTTGCGGCCGCAAGTGCGGCTTGCATCGGGGCGCTTCTTCACGCCGGGATCGTCGGAGATTGTGGTCGGCAGCAGCATTGCGAAGGGCTTCGCGCGCACGCAGCCCGGCGAGCACTTGCGTTTCGCGCAGCGCGAGTGGACCGTGGTCGGCACCTTCGACGCAGGCGGCAGCGGCTTCGATTCAGAGATCTGGGGCGATGCCGATCAGCTAATGCAGGCGTTTCGCCGGACGAGTTATTCGTCGATGGTCGTGCGGCTTTCAGAGAGCGATCAGTTCGAGCGCTTCAGGAGCGATATCGACGTCGACCCGCGCCTCGCCGACGACGCGAAACGCGAGCGAACTTTTTACAGCGACCAGTCGAAGGCGCTGTCGACGTTCCTCAACATACTCGGCTTCACGCTGTCGGCCATTTTTTCGATTGCCGCGATGATCGGCGCGATGATCACGATGTATGCGTCCGTAGCGAATCGCGTGGCCGAGATCGGCACGTTGCGCGCGCTCGGCTTCAAGCGCGCGAACGTGCTCGCGGCGTTCCTCATCGAAGCGATGCTGCTGGGGCTCGTCGGCGGACTGGCGGGGCTTGGCTGCGCAGCGTTCATGCAGTTCGCGTCGTTCTCGACAACCAACTTCCAGACCTTCGCGGACCTGTCGTTCCGCTTCATCCTGACGCCCGCTATTGTCGGGAAGACATTGGCGTTCTCGGTGACGATGGGGCTGGTCGGCGGCTTTTTGCCCGCGTTGCGCGCGTCGCGGATGAATGTTGTGGATGCGTTGCGGGCGAGGTGAGTGGATGGCGTGTGGGGAGTTGGAATTACTTTCACGAAAAGTCAGGCATTTCCAGAGGCGGCCGGTGACGAGGGGGCCTGGTCCATTGCAGCAACGCTGTAGCAGTGAGTCCGACCACTGCGGTGTACGCAATCATCACGGACCACGGAAACGGTGTGAACCTGAAAGGAGGCGGCAAGTATTTGATGAGTGGCGTGCTCGTCGTTACGTGGGCGAGCAATTGGCAGGTCATCGAAACAGAGAAGATCATCAGGGTCATGCCGCAGTTCCACGCGCGCTGTCCCTTTGGCGAAAGCGCGACTCCAAAGAGGAGCGCGATCGTTGCCGCAATAAGAAGGCTCAAAGGGCGGCCCTGCGGCATTAGGAGCGGTAACCAGCCCGCGCGGCTTGCCGCGAAAGACATTGCAAAAAAATGAAGCAGACACGAGAGACCGAGAGCGCCAATTCGAACCAGATCCCGGACCGTATGTCGCGACGGCATATGATGGCTCTCGACAAAGAAGTCGTAACTCCTTTTGCTATACACCAAGGCAATAAACAGGCCGGCGAAAGGCAGCGAAATCAATGCATTGAGCCGGAACGGAAGCGATATTGTCACAGCGGTACTGGCGACCGTCGTCCATATGTAGAGCGCTCGGCCCCAAGCGCGTCGATAGCATAAAGCGAGGCTCGCGGCCAGACGCTGTAGTCAACGGCCGTTCGACCGGAACCCCACCTACTCAACCTTTCCCCGGCTAAAGAAAGCGCACAGCCAACACAAGCCCATTAGCCAAAGCGTGCGTAACGTACGTGCTAAAAATCGGCCGCCCTTGCTTCCTGGCCTCCACAACGAAGACCGCCGCAAGCACCGCTGCGCCCAGGACAATACTCACGACAGTACGATCCGTATAACCATGCAGGCAAGTGAATGCAATGGCTGAGCAAAGTCCAGCAACCCACCACGGTTGACGGAAAACGCCCCTAACCAATCGAATCGGCAGCCATTGCCCGACTATTGTCTCCACGAATGGCATCGCGACAACGATAACGAACAGTCGCAACTCAATAG
>Ga0209795_10002449_pt1 | contig 10276 bp, 10 predicted proteins | sample AgamicOrMarz_FD_187166 | JGI IMG/M metagenome (GOLD analysis project Ga0209795, IMG submission 187166) | Agave microbial communities from Guanajuato, Mexico - Or.Ma.rz (SPAdes) (version 2) | ecosystem: Host-associated > Plants > Phyllosphere > Phylloplane/Leaf | place: Guanajuato, Mexico...
ATAACTTTCTAAACTTCCTAACCATTTTAATAGGCAGGATTTTCCCATACCTGCTTCCCCCACGATAACTAGTGGGTTTGTTTTTTTTGTTAATTCATCTTGAGATAAAGTTTTACGTTCATCTTTTTCTTGATGCCAAAGAGTTCTTTTAAGCATGGATTTTTCTTAATAAAATTTAGTATAAATCAATATGTATTATAATAATGCTTATGTAAGAAATGTCGAATAAATACATCTAATTTTGAAAGTGTTAGGTTAGATAGTCTAGTAGTGAATTACACTTTTTTCAGAAATCTTTTATCTAGAAAGTTTAAGCTCACGACCAGATTATGTACTAATCGTTCAAAAATAATTAGGTCGTCTGGAACTTCTATAAAGAACTCTCATACTCCACATACCCATCTTCAATTGCAGGAATAATCTCTACAAATTCAAAGTAGGGTACTGTACAAAAATCAGAGTCTCGAATCGCATCAATCACAAAATAATAATCTTGCAGAGATGTGGTCTCAAACACAGCAATATCACTCGCTTTAGTACTAAACGCCTCAACGTCATACCACCGTACTTTTACAGTTGGGTATTTCTCAAAAATAGGTTCAAGCTTTTGTGTACTAAACTCGGCCCGCTTTTCACGAGCCAAAGCCAACCAAGCGGATAAAGCTCTTAAATGAATAAAAAAAGTATAGGTTCTAGACATAACCACTCCCTGACTGGGCCGAGTTGTAGTTCAACTGAAAAGACAGCATTTGCTTGTCATATCAATATGACTCAGTCAGTATATGAGTGATTGCTCACATTAAATACTCGCATTTCGACTCATGTCAGAAACACTTCCAGACCCACGTAAACGGCCGCGTCAAGCACGCTCATTGGCTACATTTGAAGCTATTTTAGAGGCGGCTGCTCGCATTCTGGAGTCTTTAGGCTTTGCTGGATTTAACACAAATGCCGTGGCTGAACTTGCTGGCGTAAGCATTGGTAGCCTATATCAATACTTTCCATCTAAAGATGCTTTAATCGTTGAGTTAATTCGACGTGAGCGAGCTAAGCTTTCAAGTCATATTGTTGAAGCTATACAGCAATATGACGCCGCAGACTTAAAAGAAAAACTAAAACTCATCATACACGCTGCTGTACAACATCAATTGAGCCGCCCCCTGTTGGCACGAACACTAGAGTTTGCTTCTGAAATCATTGGTAAAGACATTGAAGAAGGTGAGCATCAGTATGAGCTTGAAACCATAATTTCTGATTTGTTTATACGTTCTGACATCTCACATGCGCAAACAGCCGCACAAGATGTGATTGCTTTAAGCAAAGGAATGATTAACGCGGCAGGTGTAGCAGGGGAAAGTGATTTAAATCATTTACAACAGCGAGTTGAAAAAGCTGTATTTGGTTATTTGGGTTTAAGCTAACGGCCATAGGTCACTGTTATAGAAGAATTTTTAAATATTATTCATCTTTGTGGGTAATGTTTTTTAACTATGCTATATTTTTTATACGTTTAGAATAATTTATGAGAGAAATAGTTATGTTTAAAAGAAATTTTTATCGTATTTTTTTCTATTTATTTGTTTCTCTAATAACTTCAACTTATTTTAACTTGGTAGATGAGTTCTTTTCTGAGCTTTTAAAGGTGCTTCAGATCGAAAATAGGCCTGCTGTATTTTTAATTGTTGCCTTGAGTATTTTTTTAACAAACCCCTATTTTCAAGAACTGTTTAGAAAAAGAATTAGAGAAGCATGCTTAATAAATTTTATGACTTATCGATTGAATTTTGAAATTTCTAGACTTAAGTGATTTATTTTTAAAATATTTTATAAAAATAAAAAAGCCACTCTAGTAGAGCAGCTTTTTGAGTCTGTTTGTCATGTGACACATAAGTTGTCATTTTCTATTTCAGCAATTCAAAAGTTTAGTGAATCCTACGACATATAATGACAATTTCAACGGAACAACCTGTGTCATTATGAAGAAAGAGCATATAAATTTGTTAAATTCTTTGGAAAATGCTTTTGATACTCGAATTACTTAAGTGTATGTATGTAGGATAGGGCAGTGAGTCATCTTAAGAAGGATTCAAATTAGAGTGGATATTTATCTGCTTTAGAATTAATAGAAATTACATGAAATTGTGGAGAGTTAATCAATAAGTAATCCTGAAACGTGACAAATTATTAAAAAAGTCCAAGAACTAAGAGTTTGGCTTTTTGTTAAAAGTAAGACTATGATTTGTATCGAATAAAAGTGAATTTCATATCAGGCGCATTATGTTAATTTTAGAATAATTTATTAGTGCTAAATATTGTGAAATCAAAAATATTCTTATTTATGTTAGTATGCAGTTATGCATAAAAAAGACGAGTGGTTCAGACTCGTCCCTTTCTATGCCTCTTATCTATGATTACTATTTTCTTGCCGGAATTTCGTAATCTTATGCTTTAGCTTTGATGTCAATTTTTATGTTCATCTTAGTATTTAATGCTAAGACTAAAATTGCTATGGCTAGGATAGAGATCACTATCCAACCATAAAGTGGCATATTGCTTATCAATAAAATAACGTTTGTAATGTTCATAAATTAAATCCCTCTTGTTAAGGTTTCTGTTTCGAGCTTTATTGCTCATTCTTTGTAAATTAGTCATGAGATTCTCCGAGACTAACCAATTAATAAAATTCATATTTTTCATTCACTAAGTGTTAAGTAATCATTCTTCTTCCTCCTGTTCTTCAACTTGCTCTAAATTAATTAAATCTTTGGAATTAACTTCCAAAACCCTTGTTTCTAAAGCGTCTTTTAACAAAATAAGTGCTTGTGACTTATCTTTTTCAAAAAGTTCTAAAGCGACTTTAAATGGATTCAGCAGGACAATAAGGTTTCCATCAAAAGCTTCTTTCGATTTTATGAAGCCCAACTCTTCTAACTTCAGAATTCGAGACTTCCAAGTTGTTACCTTTCTCTCACCAGAAAAACCAGCTTCTGTAGCTAAGACTACTTGGTTATCCACTCTGACAATCATTTCATCAAAGCAACGTGCCCATAGTGAAAAATATGTTTTTGATACTGGTTTATTTGGCGAAAAGTGATCCATTATCAGCATCAAAATCGGCATACTTCTAGGTACACATACAAAGCCTTTATTATCTTTTGACCAAAAATCTGAATCCGTTAATTCCGGCCACAGTTTTGAACGACGTTCTTTATATGTTTTTGCTATTTTTCTTGATCTAGCAATCTTCCCACGTTCAGACATCTTATCTTCCAAGTATCAATCTATAAAAAACATTTTATTAAAAAAATTATTGTAATTCAAATATTTAGTGGTGCTTTAAAAAATAGTGAATTTAAAATTAATTTGAAATAAATAAAATGTATTTATAATAAATTTCACTGTTAAATAATCAAAATGTAATTTTTTTTACATAAATAGATAAAAAATAACTGATTTTTATAAGATTTTTAAGAAAAAACGTTATCATTAGTATTTATGATATCTATTCGTCATCATTATTCTAAATAAATATCTTGGGGGTGATTGTTAAGAGGGGGGACATAATTTTAGAAAAGTAGAAATTTTTATTAAATATAATCAAAAATAAATCATCTTAACCAATGTACTTATCAATTTTGGGCTGATGGCATCACGCATAGGTCATCCTCGATAGTAAGTAATTGTACTTTCCTATCTAGCTGAGATTAGGATTCACACTTAGAAGCTAGATTTTCTACAAATTCTGAGTTTATTTAACATAATGGGCGTTATCTGAAACCCTATTTAAAAATATTTTTAAATCAAATAATTAATAATTTTATCTATTACAAAAAAGTAAAATTTTGATTTTGACACAAATCGGCTTTTTTATGAGTAGATTTGATAGTTCTCGCCAATCATTTTGACTAAAAATTACTCTGTACAACTTGAGTGAGGCATAACTCGGTTTAACATAAAATTTCTTTTTGAATTCAAAATTAGAATAAAAGCTAATTTTTATTACAACAGATATTCTTGTAGTTCTTTTTCAATCGTCTCGCTAATCAATGTTGAATAGTCACTATCCTTAGTATCTAAATGACGCATTAACCACACATCTTGTTTTAATGTTTGCTCAGGTAGTATGGGTACTAAACCCGAAGCCTTTGCAACAAAACAAGGCAGGGCTGTAATTCCTTGTCTTTCAATGACTGCTCGTAGTTGCGAGTGCATGTTATCAAAAGATAAAGCAGGGGCTGCATCTTGGGTGAGTTCACGCATCCATTGTGCTAAGAACGTATATTGAAGGCTTCGGTCCCAACCGATTATACGATGATTCAGTAAATTATTAGCCGTTTCAGCATGTTCTGTGAAACTGGCAAGATAATCCTTACTGCAATAAAGTCCATATTCTAGTTGGCCAAGTCGCCGAATAATGTAACGCCCGCTTTCTGGACGAACAAGTCGAAGAATAATGTCAGCTTCCCGTCGGGAAAAATCAACAGGAACGACACTCGTTGACATCTCTAATTGCAAATCTGGATGCTTCAGTTGCAACGCTGTTAGCTTTGACTGAAGCAACTGTTGCCCGATTAACTCAGGTAAAGCAATGCGGAACAATGATTGTTGCCCTTGATCGTTGTAACGTTCCATCGCTATTAAATGCTCTTCTGCTTTTTCAGCCAAAGAAAAAAAATGTTTTCCAACGTGGGTGAGTGTATAGCCATCACTGTCTCGGGAAAAAAGAATCGCATTGAGACTTTTCTCTAGTTCAGCAGCTCTGCGATGTACGGTAGAAACACTAATACCAAGCAATTTTGCACTGCGGCTCAACCCGCCAGTTCGCCCAATAGCTAACAAAATTTTAGTATCGTCCCAGTTCATACCTTTCCATATTTAGAAAATGCGTTTGCAATAAAAACTATAGTATCCCCGATGTTTAGATTTATACAATTCAAACAACCACTACAAAGACTCAAAACTCATTAGATGAGACGACTATAAACCTTTTAGAACTACGACATTTGGCACAGCAATTAAATAAGATTTTCTGGTTATGGCAGGAGCTATTTCTGAGATCACCATATTAACAACAGAGGAGTTCTGCCATGACGACCATTTATGTAGTTGATGCATTTACCACCAAACCAAATACAGGAAATCGAGCAGGGGTTGTGCTAGATGCTGACCATCTTACAACTCAAGAAATGCAAGATATTGCTGCATTCGCAGGGTATTCAGAAACTGCCTTTGTTTTGTCGCCTAAAGATCAAAGCCATGACATACATGTTCGATATTTTACGCCTACAAATGAAGTCCCGATTTGTGGACATGCGACGATCGCTACTCATTTTTTACGTGCAACTACTGGTCATCAATCCGACTATCCATTAATTGCAAAAACGGGGGCTGGTCATTTACCCGTTTCAATATTTGGAAGTCCAGAAGCATTATTGGTGAAAATGACTCAAGGTCTTGTAGAGTTTTTACCACCTTTTAGTGCGAATCAACGGAGTGAACTTGCAAGTGCACTGAGTGTGAGCGAAAGTGATTTTGCCGACTTGCCAATACAAGTTGTCACGACGGGACATTCCAAGGTGATGGTGCCTATGCTGAGCAGAAGTAAGCTTGATGGATTAACTCCGAACAATGAGAAATTGAAAGCTATTAGCGCTGAAATAGGTTGCAATGGGTTTTTCCCATTTGTCTTGGAAGGTAGTAAGCAAGAACCTATTACCTATGGTCGAATGTTCGCACCTGCAATCGGTATTAATGAAGATCCTGTAACGGGTAATGCAAATGGCCCAGTGGGAGCGTACCTTGTTCATCACGATTTAATCGAATGTGATCAGAAAGTAAGTTATTGGGGATATCAAGGTCTCGCAATAAAAAAACCGGGGCGAGTTTTAGTGACTGTTGAAAAAACAGATTCAATATTACACGTCAGTATTGCAGGCCAAGCCGTTTTAGTTGGTTCAGTCCTTTATTCGGGAAAAAATTGATTATATTTAAGAAATTATGAAATTTTGAGTAATAAAAAAGCCACTCTAGTAGAGCGGCTCTTTTGATTTGATAAGTTAGCGTCACGCGACACATAAGTTGTCATTTACATTTCAGAAATTCAAAAACTTAGCGATTCTTATGACGCATAATGAAAATTTCAGCGACACAACTATTGTCATTTTCAGAGTTTCGCGACACATAAGCTGTCATTTTTTGAAAACAGCTTTTAATAAGCTATTTCTTAGTTGAAACAAAGTTAAAGGCTTTATCTCTTATCTCCTGGACCTTACTAATGATTTTCTTGCGAACTTCATGTTGACTATTTTTTTCAAGCCTAGACAACTTTTCTATGCTGAAGTTGAAGACTGTTCCAGTGTAGTCATTATCTTTAGTGGACTTTCCAGTAAAGCAAAATTCTATGCCACAATCACCAACATTGGTGCCAAATTTGAAAGTATAGATTACGGTCATTTTTATTAAAAAATAAAAAGGGTAATATTGAGGTTCGTGTAATAGAAAGACTTTCCCTAGATCTTTTCCATTCACGTTAATTTTGCTAACTCGGCCTTCCATCCATTCAATTTGAGGATCTTTTGGCAGTGCTCCTGCCTCTTGATCTCGAATAATTTCAAAGTCACCGACTTCTTTATACGTAAACTCCACATCAACAGCAGAGGTTAGTTGAAGGAAGAAACGAATACGATCGATGTTATCAAAGTCTTCAAATTTGATAGAGAAAGGTTTTTCATCCACTGTAATATTTTGGGATTTATAAAATTTACCTATGGCATTGGTAATTTTATCATTTAAATGATCGGTATCTTTAGAGGTTCTATATCGGTCAACTTCGATTTTAAACCCGCTGCTTGATTCTTTTAGCCGAATTTCAGCTGGATAAACAAGTTCTTGTTGAATCCAGTCTTTACTAAAATCAAGAACTCGAACAGTATAAGCAATCTTGAGTTCACCATTAGGCTCTACAGAAAGGGTAGGACTAGAAGCGAATTCACGGCCGTCGCTGAGTTGAATGCCATCGATGACGGATGAAAAATCATCAATTAATGGTGTTTTCCAATCCATTGAGCTAGAGGATAATTGAAATGAGCTTGAGGAGTACTTTTGGCCAGATTCTCTAACAAATGATTTTTCAATCAATTTAGAAAACTCGTCTGGTGTGAGTAAACAGGAGCTTAATAGAGGAACTGTGTCAGCTTTTTCTGAACTACCAATAAAGATGCCTTTTTCTTTAAGAGTCTCAGATATTTCTCCAGGGCTAATTAGATCACTATTTAGAAGAATTCGAAGATGATCGCCCCATAGTATAGCTTTATCGAAATCAAATTGTTTAGCATACGATTGCATATTACACTTCCAATAAGTCCAGAACAGATTGCTTGTAGCAAAACACTTTGATGTCAGCTTCTCTTTCCTGGAAGCTCATTAAAACTTCATCCTTTTTATGTCTATCATCTGCGGGATGGTAATTTTCTAACCCAATGAATATATTTTTAACCCAAGCATCGGCAAAATCTAGAGCTAGGCTACAAAGTTTTTTTAATACTTCTTCTGAGAAGTTCTGTTTTGCATATAAACATAGAGCTGGCTGGTCATCAATCATGAACCTTATGGGGATGATGTCAGAGGCAATAAGCTCTATAGGTAATATAGGGCCGTATCTTTCATCACTTGATATGACAATACTTCCAAGTTTTGGATAGTAAAAATTATAAGTTCCATTTGTAGAGGATCTAAAATGTGTAATAGCATCTTTGATAAATGTTGCTCTAGCCATATCAATTAGATAGATTGGATGCTTTGCTCCCAAATCCATTTGTATTGCACTAAGATCTTGTTTTATATCTCTATCTATTTGTTCTTTATTTCCATGCCACCAAAAAAGTATACCAAAGTGTCGTTTTTGTTTACGACAAGTGAATGAATTAATCGCACTATTGATTTCAGGGCTAATTTTAGAACAATCAATAATACTTTCTAATTCCAATACATATTTTTTTAGTTTGGTTCTAGTACCTTGTGGGCCAGGAGGATATCCTTTACTTGAATTTTTTGTAGATATATAAACAATATCTGTTTTCTGATCATGAAGGTGGTTGTTATAAATATAAAAGAAATCATTTCCATGAGTTTCTTTATCATGTAGTGGCTTATTGCAAGTAACATTAATTCCTCGCATGAAATTCTTCCAACCCATCAGTTTTAGAAGCTCTTCAGTTAACTTTTCACCATTTTCACCAGAAGTTTTCGACAGCTCACCCATTTGATTTCTCCAATACGATACTTATATGAACCTGTTTCTCTTCTTCATCCCAAGTCACGCCTTTAAAAGAAAAATCATTGGGTAACATAAGTGAAATATCTTTACCTAAATTGATTTTACTTAGAACTTTCTGGAGTTTATTCTCGAACTTTTTAGCCGGTAGAATTAATTCTTGAAGTTCGATCTCTCCTTTTAATTCATTTAGTTGTTTTAATTCTGAATCCCAAGTTTCTTTAGGGATATATTTCTCCGATATATTTTTAATATCAATTCCTGAAATTGAGTCTTGCTTAGTACAGAGTACTGATATTTCTTGCCCAAAATTTTGACGTTCAATTGGGTTCTCAATTTTGTTATTCACTGTTGTGACTAGGCCTAAAGCTATTGCTGATTTTGCCCGTTCATTCGGTATTTGTTTTGCTTTAAGGAAGTCTTCAATCCAATATTTAGTTCTATTGCTAAGTCTATCTACAACATAAATTTGATTAGAATCTCCAATTATGAGTGCACCTTTATCAATAAGCTCAGGATTTATGCCTTGAATAACTTCAAGTTGTTGAGTCCCATTTTCGGAGTGTGCTGATAGGTACTGTTGCTGTGATTCAACTTTATAAATACCAATTGCTGAGCTATATTTGTCATTAATCTTTATATTATCGAATAAGATAATAAATAGATCACCAGAAGCAATGTTGGGATGGTGTGTGGAGCTATAAAGATGAGTAGCAAGTCTTTTTGATAACTCAATAAAATCAATTTTTTCAGATGCAAAGTTAGAAATGTGATGAGATAGATCATTTAGAGTAACGTCTGTTTCATGGAAAAGCGTAAATAGATTATTACTACGCACTATTCCACGAAGATAGCCGTACAATAGAATATTAGCGATGTCTTCAGTAATTGATATACATTCCTCGGCTAATATTAGGGATTCTTCTCGGAGTCGATTACCGACTTTGTGTAGGATGACTGATTTGACTCGAGCCTCACCAATTTCCATGTTTTCCTCATAAAATAATTTGATAGAAAGTTGCTTAAATGCTCTTTATTTGATGAATATATGCTAAATATAGCTTATTGATCTATAAAGTTTTTTAAATCTTAAAGCTTTTTTTATTTTTTGTCCAAATGTAAAAATGATGTTAGTTAACTCAGATGAAATTATATTTAAACAGGGCCGGACAGAAAAAATAGTGTGAACATACATTCAAATGTATATTGGGATAGAGTTACCAAAAAATATTGAATAGCCACTAATTGTATAGGTATGTGATAGCACATCTTGCATATTTACAGGTTGTTTAGCCCGACTCCTAGAGAGGAAGTTGGGCTAAATCTAAATTAATTATAAATAGTATATATCTTTATATTTATCTATAATTAATTAAAGTTAATTGGTATTTAAAGGTAATTTAATACTTTCAATTTTTAATTCATTTTTTATATGCTGTTTTATCCCAGGCTGCATAGCCCCACAACTTATTAATCTATCAACAATAATTGGATTGTTAACTAGCCCTACTAAGAATGATAGTTCATAAATTGATCTAATTTCCTGCTGTTCTATCATTGCACTTAGTTCATCTTTTCCCTGAAAATTTACATCATTTGCGGTGAAATCTTTTACTTTGGATAGAGAAACTGGAAAATCTCTATATTTATATTGGGATTTACTTTTAAGTAAAGAATTTAACTTATTCGCTTCATTAATTATATTTTGAGGAATATTTTTATTATTAGCTTTTCTTTCAATTACTGAAATATTATTTTTTATACTTTGAATAATTGGTAATATGAAGTCTCTATTTAAAAAATATGAGTGTATTTGGAAATTATAAGATGTTTTGATTTCACTTTTAATATACTCTGATTTATTATCACTTTTTTTCTTAGCATGACAAGAAAATTCAAAATCTTGAATAATTTGTTTTTCTAAATTTTTGGTTGTTTGGGTGGTAGTATATAATTCTATAGGCTGTTGCTCTAAATAATCTATTAATAAATTAGTTTGTTCAT
>Ga0209795_10002451_pt1 | contig 10275 bp, 9 predicted proteins | sample AgamicOrMarz_FD_187166 | JGI IMG/M metagenome (GOLD analysis project Ga0209795, IMG submission 187166) | Agave microbial communities from Guanajuato, Mexico - Or.Ma.rz (SPAdes) (version 2) | ecosystem: Host-associated > Plants > Phyllosphere > Phylloplane/Leaf | place: Guanajuato, Mexico...
CAAGGCGCGCATAAACGCACGGATAACCGCGTGGACAGGCGCGGTTCAGGCATGCGCCGGCTGTTCCGCCGAGGGCGCCGCGCCTTCGCGGCCGCCGAAAAGCCCCGCCATCCAGCGGCCGATTTCCTCGGCGTTGGTCGCGCCTGTCGCGCGCACCGGCGAGAGCCTGCCGCCCGCGAGCACTGCGATCCGGTCGCAGATGTCGAACAGTTCCTCCAGCTCTTCGGAAATGACGAGGATCGCCACGCCGCGCGCCGACAGATCGAGCAACTGCTGACGAATGAACGCGGCCGCGCCGACGTCGACGCCCCATGTCGGTTGCGCGACCACCAGCACCTTCGGCGCCTGCAAGATCTCGCGGCCCACGATGTACTTCTGCAGATTGCCGCCCGACAGACTCTGCGCGAGCGCTTCGGAACCGCCGCAACGCACGTCGAACGCTTCGATACAGCGCTTCGCAAACGCACGCATCGCGCCCGCGTTGATCCAGCCCGAGCGCACCATCTTCTGCCGATGCCCGGTCAGCAGTGCGTTTTCGGCGAGCGTCATCGCGGGCACGGCGCCGCGGCCAAGCCGCTCTTCGGGGACGAAGCCGAAACCGAGCGCGCGCCGCGCACCCGCGCCGAGACGGCCCGCGGGCTTGCCGCAGATCGTCACCGCATCGGCGCGCACGCCCCGCTTCTCACCCGACAACGCGGACAGCAACTCCGCCTGGCCGTTGCCCGACACACCGGCAATGCCGAAGATCTCGCCCGCGTGCACGGCGAACGACACGTTATCGAGCGAGGTGCCGAACGGGTCGTCGCTTGCCACCGAAAGCGCCTTCACTTCGAGCAGCACGTCGCCGGGCTTGTGCTCGCGGCGCGTGTAATCGGGCAGCGAGTGGCCCACCATCAGTTGCGCGAGCGATGCATGCGTTTCCTGTTTAGGCTTCACATGGCCCGTCACGCGACCGCCGCGCATCACCGTGGCCGTGTCGCACAGTTCCTGGATTTCGTCGAGCTTGTGGCTGATGTAGAGAATGCTGCAGCCTTCGGCCGCGAGCCGCCGCAGCGTCGCGAACAGCTTGCGCACCGCTTGCGGCGTGAGCACGGACGTCGGTTCGTCCATGATGAGCAGCCGCGGGTTCTGCAGCAGGCAGCGCACGATCTCCACGCGCTGCCGCTCGCCGACCGTCAGGCTATGCACGTGACGCTGCGGGTCGATGTCGAGGCCGTAGTCGGCGGACACTTCGCGAATGCGCTTGGACAGCGCTTTCAGATCGAACGGTTCGTCGAGTGCGAGCGCAATGTTTTCGCCGACCGTGAGCGTCTCGAACAGCGAAAAGTGCTGAAACACCATGCCGATGCCGAGCTTGCGCGCGGCCGCGGGACTCGCGATGTCGAGCGCCTCGCCTTCCCAGTGAATCTCGCCTGCGTCGGGCCGCACGGCGCCGTAGATGATCTTCATCAGCGTGCTCTTGCCCGCGCCGTTTTCGCCGAGCACCGCATGGATCTCGCCCGGCGCGACGATCAGCGTGACGTCGTCGTTGGCTCGCACGGCCGGATACTGTTTGGTGATGCCCTTGAGCATCAACCGGGGCGCCGCCTGTTCCGGCCTCGGTTCCGATCCGGCTGCCGGCTGCGCGGCGGCGCCGTCGCTATAAGAAGAGTCGCTCATGTGATTCCGTAGTGCGTCAGTGACTGCGGTCGCCGTGCGTTCGCCCACCTTCCCGGCGGCCGATCCGTCACCACAACCGGATGACAATACCTAATTCGCCCCGCTCAGTCGAGCCGACAAAATTCGCTGAAACCCGCGCCACAGCAAGCTCTGCGGGTATGCCTCCCTTGACGCCGTTTTTCGTTCATATTAAAACTCATATACCCCTGCACCCCGTCGATCAGCCAGAACATATATTTCGGAGAAGTCATGAGTCAGCAACGCGAGGCGATCGATACCTATCTTTTACGCGTCTTGCACACCCTGTTGATGGAACGCAGCGTCACGCGCGCGGCCGTCAAACTGAATCAATCGCAACCGGCCATTAGCGCCGCGCTGCGGCGTTTGCGCGACATCACCGGCGACCCGCTGCTGGTGCGCGGCAAGTCCGGCATGGTGCCCACAGAATACGGCCTGCGCCTGCTCGAACCGGTGCAGAACGCATTGCGCGAAATCGAGCGCATCAAGTTCCAGCAGCACAATTTCGATCCGGCGACGTCGATCCGCTGCTACCGCATCGGCTGCCCGGACTACCTGAACGTGCTGTTCGTGCCGACGGTGGTCGAGCGCTTTCGCCAGGCCGCGCCGAACGCGACGCTCGAATTTCATTCGCTCGGCCCCGCGTTCGACTACGAACTCGCGCTCGAAGACGGCAAGCTCGACATCGTCGTCGGCAACTGGCCGGAGCCGCCCGAGCAACTGCATCTGTCGAACCTGTTCGTCGACCAGATCGTCTGCCTGATGAGCAACACGCATCCGTTCGCGAAGCGCGGCGGGCTCACGCTCGATCAGTATCTGAACGCGCCGCATCTCGCGCCGACGCCGTATTCGGTCGGCCAGCGCGGCGCCATCGACGTGCATCTCGCGCGCGAGCGTTTGAAGCGCCATGTGGTCGTCACGCTGCCGTACTTCAATCTCGCGCCGTACGTGCTGATCAAATCCGATCTGATCTTCACGACGACGCGCCTCTTCGCCGATTACTACGCCAAGTTTTTGCCGCTGACCGTGGTGCCCGCACCGCTCGATTTTCCGCCGATGCAGTACTACCAGCTCTGGCATGAGCGCGTTCACTACTCCGACGAAGTGCGCTGGCTGCGCAGCCTCGTCGCGGAAGCGACCAGGACGTTGATCGACAAGCCTTGAAGCTTGAGTGGCCGCGTGAGCGGTCGGCGGCGATTTCGTGCATCTGCATCCCCGCACGCGGCCGCCTTTTGCCTTCACCTCACACCGCGGCTTCGTAAAGCGCCTTCGCCAACCGGTTGTGCCGCTCGATGACCGGTCCGAGTTCCAGCGTCGTCAACTGTCCGTCCTTCACCACGACCTTGCCGCCGATCACGCTATGGCTCACCTGCGGCGGCGCGCAGAACACCAGCGCCGCCACCGGATCGTGCAACGCGCCGGCGAAGAGCGGCTGACGCAAATCGAACGCGACAAAGTCGGCCGCCATGCCCGGCGCGAGCGCGCCGATGTCGTCGCGATTCAGAACCTTCGCGCCGCCGAGCGTGGCGATCTCCAATGCTTCGCGCGCGGTCATCGCATCCGGCCCAAAGCCGACGCGCTGCAACAGCAGCGCCTGGCGCACTTCGGCGACCATCTGTGCGCCGTCGTTCGACGCCGAGCCATCCACGCCCAGACCCACCGGCACACCCGCGAGCCGCATCCGCTTGATGGGCGCGATGCCGGACGCGAGCCGCATGTTCGAGCACGGACAATGCGCGACGCCCGTGCCGGTTCGCGCGAACAGTTCGATGCCGGCGTCGTCGAGTTGCACGCAGTGCGCATGCCACACGTCGCGCCCGACCCAGCCCAGGTCTTCCGCGTATTGGGCGGGCGTCATGCCGAATTTCTCGTGGCTATAGGCAACGTCGTTCGTATTCTCGGCGAGGTGCGTGTGCAGCGATACGCCGTAGTGCCGCGCCATCACCGCCGATTCGCGCATCAGATCGCGGCTCACCGAAAACGGCGAGCATGGTGCAACGACGACGCGCAGCATCGCGTAACGTCCTTCGTCGTGATACGTCTCGATGAGCCGCTGCGTGTCCTTCAGAATGTCCGCCTCGCGCTCCACGACCGAATCCGGCGGCAGGCCGCCGTCCTTGCGCCCCACGCTCATGCTGCCGCGCGCCGCATGAAAACGCATGCCGATGCGGCGCGCCGCGACGATGCTGTCGTCGAGCCGGCTGCCGTTCGGATAGATATACAAGTGATCGCTCGACGTCGTGCATCCCGAGAGCAACAGCTCGGCCATTGCGGTCAACGTCGAAATTTCGATCATCTCCGGCGTGAGGTTCGCCCACACCTTGTAGAGGCTCGTGAGCCAGCCGAACAGCTCGGCGTTCTGCGCGGCGGGTAGCGCGCGCGTGAGGCTCTGGTACATGTGGTGATGCGTGTTCACGAGGCCGGGAATCACCAGATGTCCGCGCATGTCGAGCACTTCGTCGGCGGTGGGCGGCAGTTCCGCCGTCGGCCCGACCGCGACGATGCGGTTGTCCTCGATATACAAGCCGCCGTCGCGCAGTTCGCGCCGTGCGCCGTCCATCGTGACGAGCACGTCGGCGTGCTTGACCAGCATCGTTCTGTTCGGATTGTTCGTATTGTTGGTTTCTTGTGCTGCCTGTTCCATCGTCATCCGCTTTCTCCGCCTGATTGCTTCCGTGCAAAGTCGTTCGAACGCGATGTGACCGCGCGTGAGCCGTGTCGCCGCGCCGCCGCGTCCCGTCGAACGCTGTTGGCCCGGTTACCCGGCGTGCTCCGCCGTCTTCGGGACGTGTGCCGCGCATAAGCCTTGAGTTGCTCGGGCCTTATTGCTGCGGCGCACAGACGTAACCTTCGACGGCCAAAATAACGCTGGCAACTCGCGCCGTTGCGATAACCATCCTCAGGCCGGCGATATAGTCGGTCATTTTTGACGACGGTACGATCGAACGGGGATCGTCTGCGCAGCAAGGCCGCGCGAACGCATCCGCCGAGGCTTTCAGCAGACTGTCGTTCATGCGCCAGCTATTATCTTTCTTATCGCGCGCGCGCTCGACAGAACAAGTTTTTACAATGGCTGCCACGGCGCTCGCTTCAATTCGCCGACGGGTATGTAGCCACTGACGTGGAGCCTCGATCCGCCGCAACGTATCTGGATCGGGCTGCCGCCGAAACCTCGCAAACACACAAGGAAAACTGCGAATGGGAAAGCTCACTACCCATGTGCTCGACACCGCGAACGGCCGTCCCGGCGCGGGCATCAAGGTCGAACTCTTCGCGCTTTCGGGCGACACGCGCCGCGCGCTGAAAACCACCCTCACCAATGACGACGGCCGCTGCGACGAACCGCTGCTGCAAGGCGACGCGCTGGTTCCGGGCGAGTACGAACTCGTGTTCGCCGCGGGCGATTACTTTGCGTCGATCGGCACCAAGGTGCCCGAGCCGCGTTTCGTGGATCGCGTCGTGTTGCGCTTCGGTATCGCCGATGCCAACGCGCACTATCACGTGCCGCTGCTCGTATCGCCGTGGTCGTACAGCACTTATCGCGGCAGCTGATCGATCGGCAACCGCAAAAGCGTGCGGTCGATTGCAGAAGCGCAATAACAAAGCTTAGAGACGAGTGAAAGACGACGCCGTGCGAACTGAGCGCACCGCGTCTTTCGCCCCGCAGTCCGCGGGGCGGCGTGACGCACACAACGCCGCCGCGCGAGCAACGAATCAGAAGTGGAGGAGTTTCATGGAAGGCTTTATCACCGACTGGTTGAATCTCGCGATTCGCTGGTTTCACGTCGTCGCCGCAATCGCATGGATCGGCGAGTCGTTTTATTTCGTCGCCCTCGACAACAGCCTGAAACCGCCGCAGGACCCGAACCAGCGCAAGCGCGGCGTGTTCGGCGAACTGTGGCATGTGCACGGCGGCGGCTTCTACAACATGCAGAAGTACACCGTCGCGCCGCCGGAAATGCCGGACGACCTGCACTGGTCGAAGTGGCCGTCGTACACGACGTGGTTGTCGGGCTTCGGGCTTTTTACGGTGCTGTATCTGTTCTCGCCGTCCACGTATCTGATCGACAAAAACGTGCTCGACATGGGCCCCGTGGTCGCGGTCGCGTCGGCGCTTGGTTTTCTCGCCGCCGGCTGGATCGTCTACGACTCGCTGTGCCGCCTTCTCGGCAACAAGGACAAGGTGCTCGGCATCTGCGTCGGCGTGTATGTGCTGATCGCGGCGTGGCTCGCGTGCCATATCTTCGCGGGTCGCGCGGCGTATCTGATCATGGGCGCGATGCTCGCGACGATCATGTCGGCCAACGTGTTCTTCGTGATCATTCCGGGCCAGCGCAAGATGGTCGGCGCGATGCTCAAGGGCGACACGCCGAACCCGATCTACGGCAAGCGCGGCAAGCAGCGCTCGGTGCACAACACGTATTTCACGTTGCCCGTCGTCTTCGCGATGCTGTCGAATCACTACGCGATGACGTACACGCATCCGTACAGTTGGGCGGTGCTCGTCGTTATCATGCTGGCCGGCGCGCTGATCCGTCAGTTCTTCGTGATGCGTCATCGTGGCCAGGTGCTGTGGTATTTGCCGCTCGCCGGCATCGCGCTGATGTTCGGCGCCCTCTTCTGGACGATGCCCAAGCCGATGGTGCCGCAGGCGCAAGCGGCGAATGCGCCGACGGTGAAAGTGGCCGACATCGCGCCAGTGCTGCAGCAGCGTTGCGTGGCATGCCACTCCGCGCATCCGACGATGATGGGCAGCGCGCCCGCCGGCGTGTTGCTCGATACGCCGGACGAGATCTCGCAGAATGCGCAGCGGATTTATCAGCAAGCGGTGACGCTGAAGGCGATGCCGCTTGGCAACGTCACGCATATGACGGACGACGAACGGATGAAGATCGCTGCGTGGTTCGAGGGGGGGGCGGCGAAGTGATGGCGAAGTGACCGAGACTTTGCCGGTGTGAGGTTGTTGGAACCAGGTCGCTCAGCATCACGAAGCGGGCTTTTCGCGGAAGCGGGAAGCCCGTTTTTTGTTTGCTGCGCGGTGATGGTTGAATTGCTTGCTGGACGCGTCCTCTGTCGCGCAGGCATTCTGTACGGCCTGCTGCCGGTCTGTACGGCCTGCTGCCGGTCGACGTTGGTTTCACCAGTCAAGGCCGCAGCCGAGGCGCCGGCTAGCGCACGTTCTCAGTGATGCCGCCGCTGGCCAAGTCGAAGCCGACTCGCCCATGTTGACGACCGTCAAAAAACAAAAGAGCCCACGGCATTTCTGCCATGAGCTCCTTACCTTCATCCTGCTCGTCAATCGCCAATAACGCCGGAACAGGAACGCTAAACCGCCACCCCACTCAACGCATCCTCAGTCAACCACAGCGGCTCCACAAGATCCTGCTCGTTAAGATTGAGCCCCTCCCCGCCACGATCGACGACGATAAAGTCGCTCACTTCGCCCAACGCGATCAGCGGATGGTGCCAAACCCCCTTCGCATAATTAACGCCCTGCCAACCGCTCGTCACGAATGCCCGAATCTTCGATTCGTCGAGATCACCCGCGGGCGCGACCACCACCAGATACGGCTTGTCGTTCAGCGGCACGAAAGCCTGGCTGCCGAGCGGATGCCGTTCGAGCATCTTCACTTCGAACGGCAGCGTGCGCGGCTGTCCGCGAAACAGGTTGATCAGCGTGCGGCCGTTCTCGTCCGTCACGTCCACCTTCGCGAGGTCGTGATAGCGGATCGTCGTGCCGAGATTGATCGGGATGTGCTTCGCGCCCTCGAGTTCGATCACGTCGCCGAACGCGGCGAACGCTTCCTTCGTCAATGGTTCGATAGCGAGCGTTTTCATGATGCCAGCGTGCCCCACAAGCGCAGACGCGATACGCCGCCGTCCGGAATGATGTTAAAGCGCACGTGCGTCACCGGACCGAGCGCGGCGATCTCGCTTTCGAAGTAATGCTGCTTGTCCATTTGCAGCTTCTGCTCGCCGAGCAGCACGGGCCAGAACATCGCTTGCGTGATCAGCGAACTGTCCGTGCCGCCCGTCACATACGCGGCCTGAATCGAGCAGCGATCCGGATAGTTGCCCTTGAAGTGCGCGGTGTCGACTTCGATCTTCGAGATCACGCCCGGCTGTGCCAGCGCGACGATCGCCCAGTCGTTGCCCGGTTCGCGACGGCGCCGCGTTTCCCAGCCGTCGCCCATGTTCACGCCGCGGCCCGGCATCAGAATGGTCGACGCCGCACCGAAGTGCTGATTGTTCGCCGCGACCAGATACGCGCCGTTCTCCATCGCCGCGAGGTCGAACTGCTGCGTGCGGCTGGCGCCCGCCCAGTCGACTTGCGGCTGACCGTACACACGCAAGCGTGCAATGCCGCCATCCGGATAGATGTTCACGCGCAAGTGCGTGTACGCATTCGTGTCGCCGACTTCGAGATAGTGGTGGCTGTTGCCTTGCAGAGTGATCGACGGCACGATTTCGGTCCATTGCGTCGACTGGTTCGGCACGCCGTCCACCACGCGCGCGGCTTCGACGGAAGCGGCCGGCGGAAAGTTACCGGTGAAGTGGCTCGTGTCGAGGTCGAGTCCCTTGATCACGCCCGGACGCGCGAGCTTGACGACGCACCAGTCGTAGCCGGTCACGCGCTTGCGGCGCGTTTCCCAGCCGTCCATCCACTTGCCGTGCTCGTCGTACTTGCCTGGAATGAAGACGGCCGGCTCCGGGTTCAGCATGCGGTCCTTCGGCGCGAAGAATTCGTCGCTGGCCTCGAGCGCCTGCGCGCCCAGGCGCGGGTCCGCCAGATTCACGTAACGCCGCGTGAATTCGGGTGCGTTGGGGTCGAGAGTCGGGAGTGCCATCTTTGTCTTCCTTGATGTGTTTGTTAGTGCGAGAAAACGTTCCGTGAAGCCGCGCGTTGATTCAAACGTCCATTCACGCGCTAATCAGGTCTTCGAGCCGGAAACGTGCGATACGGTAGATCTGATCGAGGCTCGCGCGCAGTTCGTCGGCGCGGCTGTTGTTCACGCGCGCCTCGAAGTTCGCGATGATGCCGTGACGGTCATAACCGCGCACCGCGAGAATGAATGGAAAGCCGAACTTCTCGCGATACGCCGCGTTCAGCGCAAGCAGCTTGTCGAACTCTGCCTGCGTGCATTGCGCAAGGCCCGCGCCGCTTTGTTCGCGCGTGGATTCCGCGGTGAGTTCGCCGCGCACCGCCGCCTTGCCCGCGAGCTCCGGGTGCGCATTGATCAACGCGAGCTGCTTGTCTTCGCCCGCCGTCTCGACAATCTTCGACATCTTGCGATGCAGCTCGTCGATGCTCGCAAATGGCCGCTCATTTGCGGCGATTTCCGCGACCCACGGCGAGTGCTCGAAGATGCCCGAGAGCGCCGCGACGAATGCGTCGGTGGAAACGGTGTTGAGTTGGTCCAGTGTGTATTGCATCGCCTTCATGCCGCCGCCTCGCGGTTGTTTTGCTGATACGGATGATGTTCGCGCCAGTGCCGCGCGATGTCGACGCGCCGTGTCACCCAGACGCGATCGTGCTGTTCGATATGGTCGAGAAAACGCTGCAGTCCGCGGAAACGCCCAGGGCGTCCGAGCAGCCGGCAGTGCATGCCGATCGACAGCATCTTCGGCGCTTCGTCGCCTTCTTCGTAGAGCACGTCGAACGCATCGCGCAAGTACGTGAAGAAGTGGTCCGCGGTGTTGAAGCCCTGCGGGCTCGCGAAGCGCATGTCGTTGGTGTCGAGCGTGTACGGCACGATCAGTTGCGGCACGGTCGAGCCGCCTGTCACTTCGACGTCCATCCAGAACGGCAGGTCGTCGCCGTAGTAATCGGAGTCGTATAGAAAGCCGCCGTATTCGGCGACGAGCCGATGCGTGTTCGGACTGTCGCGGCCGGTGTACCAGCCAAGCGGCCGCTCGCCGGTGACGCGCACGATCGCCTGCATGCCGAGCCGCATATGCTCGGCTTCTTTTTCCGGCGATACGTCCTGATAGTGAATCCAGCGATAGCCATGACACGCGATCTCATGGCCGAGTTCGACGAATGCACGCGCCACTTCCGGATGCCGTTCGATCGCCATGCCCACGCCGAACACGGTGAGCGGCAAGCCGCGCTTTTCGAATTCGCGCAGGATGCGCCACACGCCCGCGCGCGAACCGTATTCGTAGATCGACTCCATGCTCATGTGACGCGCCGGATACGCAGCCGCGCCGACGATCTCCGACAAGAACTGCTCCGAACCGGGGTCGCCGTGCAGCACGCAATTTTCACCGCCCTCCTCGTAGTTGAGGACGAATTGCACGGCGACGCGCGCTCGCCCTGGCCAGTTGGCCTGCACGGGGTGGCGGCCGTAGCCGATCAGGTCGCGTGGATAGTTGGGGTCGAGTGGCATGGTTTGACGAATGCGTAGTGACGATACGAGTGGGCTCGCGAAGCGCGCTGCAGGATCGGTTGAAGCCTTGTGCGGCGCCGTCGCGATAACCGCCGCGACGGCCACCGAGATGGCCACCACAGCGGCCACCACAAGGCAGCGCACAGCACGTCGCACGGCCCGCGGCGAGTTGGACCAGTGTAGCGAAAACGCTCTGGTGCGCCCATAC
>Ga0209795_10002454_pt1 | contig 10272 bp, 7 predicted proteins | sample AgamicOrMarz_FD_187166 | JGI IMG/M metagenome (GOLD analysis project Ga0209795, IMG submission 187166) | Agave microbial communities from Guanajuato, Mexico - Or.Ma.rz (SPAdes) (version 2) | ecosystem: Host-associated > Plants > Phyllosphere > Phylloplane/Leaf | place: Guanajuato, Mexico...
CGACTACGGAAACCGTGAACTTTACTATGTTTACGACTATTTGGTTGATATGTTCTTTTCATTATATGACACCTCCCTAAAGGATGCTATCAAGTTAAGTGACAGTCTTACTCATTATAATAACCTCACCATAAAATTGTCAACTGTTCTTCGTATTGTTCTCATTTCCAAATTTTATTGAACATGAATTGGCTCATTTCAGAAATTCTATTTATGAAATGATCTGATCGATCAAACGAGAATAATTAATTTTTCCCAGTCAAAAGATATTCAACTGCCACTCTCAAAAGTAATCATTTCCTTGTGGATATATTTTCGACATTTTTTTCGCTATCCACACAAGATATTGACAGGTTTTGCACAAAATATCTACTTGTGGACAAATACTGCACACATATTGTTACAGTTGTGGATAAACTACGAAAAGGCATTGCGCCGCAAGCAAATATTTGATATTATATTTGTGTTTTCACTCTGAATAACTTTATCCACAGAAATACGTTATCCACAAATTGTGGATATCATGTGGATAGTTTATCCAAGGGTGCTGTAAAAAGTTGTCCACAAGAGGTGGATATTGTCGAAACTCCACTTTACTTCCTTATTATTTATTATCCACATTCACTGATTCGTATATTTATAAATTAATAGGTTGTACTGCAAGTATAAACCCCATTTCACAACGGAAAAGGACGCGGTGAGATGCGTTTACTCCGTCATAAACTATTTATTGGAGTTAGACAGTCAATGCCACAAGTGTGCTAGTTTTCATACATGTTTTTATCAAAGCAAAAAAAGGAGGGATATTATTTGGAAAATATTGCGGATCTTTGGCATGCTGCATTGGCCAATATAGAGAAAAAGATTAGCAAACCAAGCTTTGACACCTGGCTAAAGTCTACCAAGGCCCATTCCCTTCAAGGTGATTTGTTGATCATTACGGCTCCCAATGAGTTTGCTCGTGATTGGCTGGAAGAACGTTATTCGCAGTTAATCGCCGGAATTCTATATGAAATTACCGGGGAAGAGCTTTCTGTTAAGTTTATTATTCCGCAAAATCAAAAAGAAGCAGAAAATGATGTGCAATTACCTCCCAAAAAGGTAAAAAAGGACGATGACCATGGGGAATTTCCTCAGGGTATTTTAAATCAAAAATATACCTTCGATACATTTGTAATTGGCTCAGGCAACCGGTTTGCCCATGCTGCCTCGCTCGCTGTAGCCGAAGCACCGGCAAAAGCATACAATCCCCTCTTTATCTATGGAGGAGTGGGATTAGGAAAAACGCACTTAATGCATGCGATTGGCCATTATGTTTTAGATCATAACCCTGCGGCAAAAGTCGTTTATTTATCATCTGAAAAATTTACTAACGAATTTATTAACTCGATTCGTGACAATAAAGCGGAGAATTTCCGCAATAAATATCGAAATGTTGACATTTTACTTATAGATGATATTCAATTCTTAGCTGGAAAAGAATCAACCCAGGAAGAATTTTTTCATACGTTTAATGCACTTCATGAGGAAAGTAAACAAATTATCATCTCAAGCGACCGGCCGCCAAGAGAAATTCCGACATTAGAGGACAGGCTCAGGTCCCGATTTGAATGGGGTTTGATAACGGATATTACGCCTCCTGATTTAGAAACAAGGATTGCTATCCTTAGAAAAAAGGCAAAGGCAGAAGGTCTGGATATTCCGAACGAAGTCATGCTCTATATTGCCAATCAAATTGATTCGAACATTCGTGAGCTTGAGGGTGCACTAATCCGCGTGGTTGCCTATTCATCTTTAATCAATAAGGATATCAATGCCGATCTGGCAGCAGAAGCTTTAAAGGACATCATTCCTAGTTCCAAGCCTAAAGTGATCACAATCTTGGATATTCAGAAGACGGTTGGGGAACTCTTTAGTATTAAATTGGAAGACTTCAAAGCAAAAAAACGGACAAAGTCGCTCGCATTTCCTAGACAAATTGCGATGTACTTATCTCGTGAATTAACGGATTATTCTTTGCCGAAAATAGGAGAAGAGTTTGGCGGGCGCGATCATACGACAGTCATTCATGCACACGAAAAGATTTCTAAACTTCTTCAATCCGATGCCCAGCTGCAAAGACAAATGAAAGAACTTCATGAACTTTTGAAGGTCTAAAACACGACTGAATTATGTGCATAACTTCTTGGTATTTACACACAGTCTGTCCACATGTGGATAGGCTGTGTTTCCGTTGAAATAATGAGTTATCCACATACTAACAGGCCCTACTAGTACTTCTACTCTTTTTTTAAAAAAATATATTATGTTTTTAATAACAAAAATATGCTTAAAACGGAGGATTATATGCGATGAAATTTATCATCCAAAGAGATCGATTAGTTCAGAGTGTTCAAGATGTTATGAAGGCTGTTACATCAAGAACCACCATCCCTATCTTAACGGGGATTAAAATTACAGCGACAACTGAAGGTGTTACCCTTACAGGAAGTGATTCAGATATTTCAATTGAATCTTTCATTCCTAAAGAGGATGCTGGTAATGAAATTATTGAAGTCAAACAAGCAGGAGCGATTGTACTTCAAGCGAAAGTCTTTAGTGAAATCGTCAAAAAGCTACCGACTGATTCAGTAGAAATAGAAGTACTAGGCTCTCTTCAAACAGTCATTCGCTCAGGGAAATCTGAATTTAACTTAGTCGGTCTTGATGCAGAAGAATATCCTCACCTGCCACAAATAGAAGAAAATAATAAATTTCATATTGCCACCGATTTATTAAAAGCGATGATCAGACAAACACATTTTGCAGTGTCCACCTCAGAAACACGCCCCATCTTGACAGGTGTAAACTGGCGCGTTGAAAATGGGGAGTTAAACTGTATTGCAACAGATAGCCACCGTCTTGCCCTAAGGAAAGCGAAGATAGAAACGCCAAATAACGAAAATTATAATGTCGTTATTCCAGGAAAAAGCCTAAATGAACTTAGTAAAATTATTGATGATAGTAACGAACTGATTGATATTGTTATCACTGAAAATCAAATTTTATTTAAAGCAAAGCATTTGTTATTTTTCTCAAGATTGTTAGAAGGAAATTATCCGGATACATCGAGATTGATTCCAAGTGAAAGTAAAACGGATGTGACTGTTAATACAAAGGAATTTTTACATGCAATCGATCGTGCATCCCTACTAGCAAGAGAAGGAAGAAATAATGTTGTCAAACTTTCGACAATTGAAGGTGGACTCATTGAAATTTCTTCAAACACTCCAGAGGTTGGGAAAGTTGTCGAAGAGATTCAAAGTGAAGCGATTGAAGGAGAAGAATTAAAGATTTCCTTTAGTGCAAAATATATGATGGATGCCTTAAAAGCACTTGAAGGGACAGATATCAGGGTGAGCTTTACAGGGGCTATGCGTCCTTTCGTTATTCGCCCGCTTCATGACGAAACAATTTTACAGTTAATCTTACCAGTCCGAACTTACTAATTTTATATACTTAAAACTCCATGCCACCAAACTATGGTGGCTTTCTTTTAGTTTTCTTTGTAACTCTGTCGATTTTTTAGTAAAATAAAGTATTGAGACCATTTTAGAAACGAGGGTGACGATTTGCCTGAAAAAATTAAGCTTGATACAGAATTTATTACCTTAGGTCAATTCTTAAAACTGGCTGATGTAATACAAACTGGCGGCATGGCAAAATGGTTTTTAAGCGAACATGAAATATTTATTAACGGTGAACAAGATCAAAGAAGAGGAAGAAAGCTGCGCTCCGGTGACAAAATCAGGATTCCTGGCTTTGGAGAGTTTGTCATTACCGAGTAAATTACAAAGTAATTTATTGAATAGCCCAGCTAAAGGATGTTTCCTAATGTATATTGAAAAATTAGCGCTCACCAATTATCGAAATTATGAAGAGTTGTTCGTAGAATTTGAAAATAAGGTAAATGTTATTTTAGGTGAAAATGCCCAAGGAAAAACAAATGTGATGGAATCCATTTATGTTTTAGCAATGGCTAAATCACATCGTACTTCCAATGATAAAGAACTTATTCGCTGGGACCAAGATTATGCTAAAATAGAGGGTAGGGTTCAAAAACAACACGGTTCATTACCTTTGCAACTAATTATTTCAAAAAAAGGAAAAAAGGCAAAATCCAACCATATTGAGCAACGGAAATTAAGTCAATATGTAGGGAATATGAATGTGGTTATGTTTGCTCCTGAGGACCTTAACTTAGTAAAAGGCAGCCCGCAAGTCCGCAGGCGTTTTATTGATATGGAAATTGGACAAGTTTCGCCAATTTATTTACATGATATGAGTCAATATCAAAAAATACTTCAGCAGCGCAATCATTATCTGAAAATGCTGCAGATAAAAAAACAGACAGATCAAACGATGCTGGAGATCTTAACGGAACAATTTATCGGGATGGCTGTGAAGATTGTCACAAAAAGGTTTGAATTCCTGCGTCTCCTGCAAAATTGGGCCAAACCTATCCATCAAGGAATATCGAGAGGTCTAGAAACGCTCGAAATTACCTATAAACCGTCTGTAGAGGTATTAGAAGAGCAAGATTTGTCGAAGATGATAGCATGCTTTGAAGAAAAATTCAGCAAGGTTAGAACGAGAGAAATTGAGCGAGGAACAAGCCTTTTTGGTCCCCATCGAGATGACCTTATTTTTACTGTGAATGGCAGAGATGTGCAAACCTTTGGTTCACAAGGTCAGCAGCGTACCACAGCATTATCCTTGAAACTTGCTGAAATTGAATTAATATATGCTGAGATTGGAGAATATCCAATATTACTTTTAGACGATGTTTTATCGGAATTAGACGATTACCGGCAGTCTCATTTGCTTAACACGATCCAAGGGAAAGTACAGACCTTTGTGACAACCACAAGTGTCGAAGGAATAGATCATCAAACATTAAAGGAGGCCTCAACATTTATCGTTGAAGCCGGAAGGATGAAGAAAGTTAATTGAGGTGAACCATGTATATCCATATCGGGGAAGATATTAATATTAGAGCAAGGGATATTATTTCTATCTTGGATAAAGAGAGTGTTAACAATTCGCAACTCGTTGAAGAATTCCTCAAGTCTCGAAAGGAAAAGGTAATCAATCTATCTAAAAACCCCTTTAAATCAGTCATTGTCACTAATGACAATGTTTACTTATCCCCGATTTCTTCTGGTACTTTAAAGAAGCGTTCAAATCAAATGACTATACATGAATTTTGAAGTTTATTACATGTTTTATAATGATTATATAGATATATTTTTGTCAGAAGGTGCAGGTGAACAAGCATGACTTTGGAACAAAAGGCTGTGGAACAAGCATATGGTGCGGAGCAAATACAGGTTCTTGAAGGACTTGAAGCTGTTCGAAAAAGACCAGGGATGTATATAGGTTCAACAAGCGGTAAAGGGCTACATCATCTTGTTTGGGAAATTGTAGATAATAGTATTGACGAGGCATTAGCAGGTTTCTGTGATGAAATCAATGTCATCATTGAGGAAGATAATAGCATTACAGTTAAAGATAATGGCCGTGGGATTCCTGTTGATATTCAAGAAAAGATGGGCAGACCTGCTGTTGAAGTAATTATGACTGTTCTACATGCAGGTGGTAAATTTGGCGGCGGAGGTTATAAAGTCTCTGGCGGACTACATGGTGTAGGTGCATCCGTAGTTAATGCCCTGTCTACGGAACTAGAGGTTTTTGTCCACCGTGATGGAAAAATCCACCGTATTAAATTTGAACGCGGTGCAGTTGTTACGGAATTAGAAGTAATTGGTACTACTGATAAAACAGGTACAATTACTCACTTTAAACCAGATGGTGAGATTTTCACAGAAACCCTGGTTTATGAATATGACATTCTTGCTACTCGTCTTCGTGAACTTGCATTCCTTAATAGGGGAATAAAAATAACAATAGAAGATATGCGTGTTGAAAATAAACGGAATGAATACTACTACGAAGGCGGAATTAAATCCTATGTGGAACATTTAAACCGCACCAAAGAAGTAATTCATGAAGAACCGATTTACATGGAGGGAGAACGCGATGGAATCAGTGTGGAAGTCGCACTCCAATATAACGAAGGTTACACAGAGAATATCTATTCCTTCGCTAATAACATTCATACGTATGAAGGCGGAACACATGAATCCGGCTTTAAAACTGCTTTAACAAGAGTCATCAACGATTATGCCAGAAAAAATGGCTTGATTAAAGAAAATGATACCAATCTTTCTGGGGAAGATGTTCGTGAAGGTATTACAGCGATTGTCTCTATTAAACATCCTGATCCCCAATTTGAAGGACAAACCAAGACGAAGTTGGGAAATTCTGAAGTAAGAGCAATTACTGATGCCGTCTTTGCTAGTACCTTTGATAAATTCATGTTGGAAAATCCAGCAGTTGCCAAGAAAATTGTCGAAAAGGGCCTAATGGCTGCACGTGCAAGGCTTGCAGCAAAGAAAGCCAGGGAATTGACCCGTCGAAAAAGTGCATTAGAAGTTTCTAGTTTACCGGGTAAATTGGCTGACTGTTCTTCAAAAGACCCTGCAGAAAGTGAAGTGTATATCGTTGAGGGTGATTCCGCTGGCGGGTCGGCAAAGCAAGGTCGTGATCGCCACTTTCAAGCAATTTTGCCACTTCGGGGGAAAATTCTTAATGTGGAGAAAGCCCGTCTGGATAGAATCCTATCTAACAATGAAGTTAGAGCGATGATTACAGCGATTGGAACCGGAATTGGTGAAGATTTTGATATTTCGAAAGCACGATATCACAAAGTTGTTATTATGACTGATGCTGATGTGGATGGTGCCCATATTCGGACGCTCCTTCTCACGTTCTTTTACCGTTTTATGAGAAAAATATTAGAAGCTGGTTATGTTTATATTGCCCAGCCGCCGCTATATAAAGTTCAGCAAGGTAAACGAATTGAGTATGCCTATAATGATAAAGAACTTGAAAAGATTTTTGCGATGCTGCCAGCTTCACCAAAGCCCAATATCCAACGATATAAAGGTTTAGGTGAAATGAATCCTGAACAATTATGGGAAACAACGATGGATCCTGAAGAAGAAGTAATGCTGCAGGTCAGCCTTGAAGATGCCATTGAAGCGGACGAAACCTTTGATATGTTAATGGGTGAAAAAGTAGAACCACGCCGTAATTTCATTGAGGCGAATGCCCAATACGTGAAGAATTTAGATATATAAAGAAAAGGTGAAAGGAGGTAACAAGTATGGCTGACACACCAAATTCTCAAGTAACAGAGATTAATATTAGTAAGGAAATGAAAGCTTCCTTCCTTGACTATGCGATGAGTGTTATTGTTTCTCGCGCCCTTCCAGATGTTCGAGATGGGTTGAAACCTGTTCATCGCCGTATTTTATATGCAATGCATGATCTCGGAATGCATTCAGACAAGCCCTATAAAAAATCAGCTCGTATTGTTGGGGATGTAATCGGTAAATATCATCCACACGGTGACTCTGCCGTATATGAAACAATGGTTCGGATGGCACAGGACTTCAACTACCGTTATATGCTTGTCGATGGACATGGAAACTTCGGTTCAGTCGATGGTGACTCTGCTGCTGCCATGCGTTATACAGAATCGAGAATGTCCAAAATCTCGATGGAGTTATTGCGAGATATTAACAAAGATACAATTGATTATCAAGATAACTATGATGGGGAGGAAAGAGAGCCGGTCGTTTTACCAGCTCGATTCCCTAACCTCTTAGTAAATGGAACAACAGGAATCGCTGTTGGTATGGCAACTAATATCCCGCCGCACCAGCTTGGGGAAGTAATTGATGCTGTTCTAGCGGTAAGTCGTGACCCGGAAATTACAACACCAGAGCTTATGGAAATTATCCCTGGTCCGGATTTTCCAACAGGTGGAATCATCTTGGGCCGGAGCGGTATTCGTAAAGCCTATGAAACAGGCAGAGGATCCATTACGATTCGTGCTAAGGTAGTCATTGAACAAAAAACAAACGGTAAAGAAGTTATCATTGTTAATGAATTACCTTATCAAGTAAATAAAGCGAGATTAGTTGAAAAAATAGCTGAATTAGCTCGGGATAAAAAAATTGAAGGCATAACCGACCTCAGAGATGAATCCGATCGTAATGGAATGCGGATTGTGATTGAGGTTCGTAAAGATGCGAATGCCAATGTCCTTTTAAATAATTTATATAAACATACAGCACTTCAAACTAGCTTCGGAATTAACACACTGGCGCTTGTTAATGGACATCCAAAGGTGTTGACTCTTAAGCAATGTTTAGTGCATTACCTGGACCATCAAAATGTGGTGATTCGCCGGAGAACCGAGTTTGAACTGCGTAAAGCGGAAGCACGTGCTCATATCTTAGAGGGTTTAAGGATTGCGTTAGATCACTTAGATGAAGTAATTAATTTAATTCGTAGTTCACAAACGACCGAAATTGCTCGAGAAGGCTTGATGACTACCTTTAACCTTTCTGAAAAGCAAGCTCAAGCGATCCTTGATATGCGCTTACAGCGTTTAACAGGTTTAGAGAGAGAAAAGATTGAAGAAGAATATCAAAACCTTGTGAAGTTGATTGCTGAATTAAAAGCAATATTAGCTGATGATGAAAAAGTTCTTGAAATTATCCGTGAAGAATTGTTGGAAATCAAAGAGCGCTTCAATGACAAACGCCGGACAGAAATTGTTACAGGTGGAATTGAAAACATTGAGGATGAGGATCTAATCCCACAAGAAAATATCGTCATTTCCTTGACTCATAATGGTTATATTAAGAGACTTCCAGTTTCCACTTATCGTGCCCAACGACGCGGCGGCCGTGGAATCCAAGGAATGGGAACCAATGAGGATGATTTTGTAGAACATTTAATAACCACATCCACACACGATACCATCTTATTCTTTACTAACAAGGGTAAGGTATATCGTTCTAAAGGTTATGAAATACCTGAATACAGCCGTACAGCTAAAGGAATTCCTATCATTAATCTACTTGGTATTGAAAAAGGAGAATGGGTTAATGCGATCATTCCGGTGGAGGAATTTGTGGATGACTGGTTCCTATTCTTTACAACCAAAGAAGGAGTGTCTAAACGATCTCCATTAACATCGTTTGCCCATATTCGTAACAACGGTCTAATCGCTCTAAGTTTGCGTGAGGGAGATGAACTGATCTCTGCCCGCTTAACCGATGGTACCAAGCATATAATCATCGGTACGAAGAAAGGAATGCTTATTCGATTCCCAGAAACGGACGTTCGTTCTATGGGAAGAACTGCCACTGGTGTGAAAGGTATTTCTTTAGATAGTGACGATGAAGTGGTTGGAATGGAAGTTTTAGAGGAAACTAATGATGTCCTTATTGTAACCAAGAATGGTTACGGGAAACGGACAACTGCAGCTGAATACCGTATCCAAGGCAGAGGCGGTAAAGGGATCAAAACCTGCCATGTGACCGAGAAAAATGGCGACCTTGTTTCGATGCGTGCGGTTACTGGTGAAGAAGACCTCATGCTGATTACTACTGGCGGTGTGCTTATCCGGATGGATGTTGGCGGTATTTCTAAGATGGGCCGAAATACTCAAGGTGTGAAGCTTATAAGCATGAAGGAAAGTGAAGATGAATTTGTAGCTACAGTGGCTAAGGTAGAAAAAGAAGAGGAAGAAGAAAACCTTGAAACTGATTCTACCGATGTGGTAGAAGAACATTCTGATGTGGTAACTACAGAGGATGAAGAATAAATTTGAATGGGACACACTAGGTGTGTTCCTATTTTTTTACTATTCTCTGCTGGTGGAGATAATGTTATAGGAATAAAACATTTAAATGATACTTATAGTGAAAAAAGAATAGAAAAATCGTTGACTTTTATTTTTACGGATGGTATATTTATTAAGTCGCTTATGGGCGATAGAGAAATTGTTCTTTGAAAACTAAACAAACAAAATCGTGCAAACAAACAATAAATTTTAGTTTCTTTTAAGAAATTAAGCCAACGTAACAAATGAGCTAATCAACTTTCTTGGAGAGTTTGATCCTGGCTCAGGACGAACGCTGGCGGCGTGCCTAATACATGCAAGTCGAGCGAGACTCTTCGGAGTCTAGCGGCGGACGGGTGAGTAACACGTGGGCAACCTGCCTGTAAGACTGGGATAACACCGGGAAACCGGTGCTAATACCGGATAATCCTTTTCCTCTCATGAGGAAAAGCTGAAAGTCGGTTTCGGCT
>Ga0209795_10002455_pt1 | contig 10272 bp, 9 predicted proteins | sample AgamicOrMarz_FD_187166 | JGI IMG/M metagenome (GOLD analysis project Ga0209795, IMG submission 187166) | Agave microbial communities from Guanajuato, Mexico - Or.Ma.rz (SPAdes) (version 2) | ecosystem: Host-associated > Plants > Phyllosphere > Phylloplane/Leaf | place: Guanajuato, Mexico...
TAGATGCTTCAACGGTAGGTTTAGAAATAGATGGTAAAGTAAATCTCGATACATTTAATTTTAATGGATGTTACTTTGGTGGAGAGCTCCCAATTAGAATAGGTTTAAACACTTATGTACGCAACGTTAATTTTGTTGGTACGCATATTGAAGCTCGAGATACAAATAGAAAGTCCCCTCATACTAAAATGGTTGAATTGCATAATGTACTAGGTGGCAATTTTATTGGAGTTTCCCTTATAGGCTTCGGTGAAAGAAATAATAGAGGATTTGTATTCAAAGGTGATGTTGAAAAAGTCAATTTTATGGGAATTGAAGCTAATGGAGTAATGGGTGCAATATATGCAAACGAGGGTGCCAAACTAAAAGATGACTCGATCCTGCAAGAAGCAAAGTTAACAGGCCGTTCTCAAGCAGTACAATTTAAAGGGTTTGATAAATTTGGAAAATAGAAAGTTATTGTTAAGAGTTAAAAAATGTGAATTGGCGTAAATCTTTTGTTTGAAACGTAAGAATCTTCTGGAAAAACAATTTAAAAGTAGTATAATTTTTGAGGTTAATAGTAAAAAAGTTGGAGGTTCTGAAGTGAGAAAAAAATTAAACACTATACAATTTATAAGAGGTATAGCAATATTATTTGTTATGGCATTCCATGCAAATTACATGTTCAGTGAGCGTTACGATTTTAGTTTTTTTAACATTGGAAACTGGCATAGTAGATCAGGTGGAGTAGATTTATTTTTTGCCGTAAGTGGATTGATGATATATTACATTAATCAAAATAATTTTGGGTTAAAACCAAAAGCCATTCTATTTCTAAAAAAAAGGATTATGAAAATAATTCCTTTATATTGGATGTTAACATTTGTAGGATTTGGTATATGTGTAGTTTTACCTCAATTAGGTGATCCGAAAGATGGTACAATCTCGAACACTTTATTATCAATGTTTTTTCTGCATCCTGATCCAACTGTAGGTGTAGCTTGGTCATTAAGACATATACTTTTCTTTTATATTTTATTTGCAATTCTAATTTCGTTTCCAAATAAAATTACCAAGGGTATAATTTTTACTTGGCTTGCTGTTTCTTTATTATGTTTGGCTGGAATCCCTCCTTTTGAAAAGCTAAGTTCATTTTTATTTAGTATCAACAATATTGAGATTTGGTCAGGAGCATTAGTAGGGTACCTATCAAGTCGTATGAGAATCAAAAATGAGAAATTAGTTATTTTTATTGGTGTTATGTGTTATATGTTCATATGGGTAACTAACTCACTTGAGGTACTTAATATTCCTAACAAATTAATTTTCTTTTGTATAGGCTCTGTATTTATATTATCAGGGGTTATGAGCATTGATTTAAGAAGAGATGTAAAAATGCCTAGACTTTTAACTTATATAGGAGATGCATCTTATTCGATTTTTCTTTCTCATGTTCAGTGTATACTTTTCTTTATGTTAGTTTTTGATAAATTAAACATTATGAAGTTAATAGGGAAAGATATAACATTAGTTTTAATAATGATACTATCTCCAGCTATGGGCATTGTGCTACATGAAGTTATGGAAAAGCCAATTGACTCGTTTTTAAGAAAGAAATTCATAGTGAATAATAAACAACCACGTAAACTAACAGCATAAAGAGTTTTATTATAAAAAGAATTTAAAAAATGCCAGGGGACTTATTCAGTCCTCTTTTTATTTATTATATTTTTAAAAGCCAACTGATGAAGTATATAGTAGGATATTAGGCTATTAGAAAACTACAGGGGATAATCTTTAATGTTGAAAATTAATTTAATTAATATTTTATTTTTAGGTTCTATTCTATTTATCGTTAGGTTAACTATGTTTCCAGAAAGTTCTTTAGGTATCGGTACAGGAAAATGTGGCATTAATCTCGTGCCATTTTATACAATCGCAGATTTATTATTTCATCAATCATTTAGTGATTTTATAGTAAACAATGTAGGCAACATTCTTTTATTTGTACCTTTTGGTTTTTTACTATCCATAAAATTCAAGAACATAAATAGTGTACCAAAAGGGTTCTTAATTGGGATGATGTGCTCAATATCCATTGAGGTAGTTCAATTGTTTATGCCTAATCGATGTACAGATATTGATGATGTTATTTTGAATACACTAGGAACAGGCATAGGCTACAGTGTATTTAAAAAGATAAACAAGTCGTATGAACTAAGGTAGGGATTTACATTTAGAGGGCTGATATCAGTCCTCTTTTTATTTTATATAATATCCAAATTTCTGATTTGTATTTAAAAACAAAGGAGGTGAAATTAGGTTATAAAGATATTAGAGGTAATGATGTGAGCTTTTAATCTATCGTGTTAACAGAGGATTTTATAACAATAAAGTCTGACACCTAGGGGACAGTAGATGGCCAGGCACAAAAAGGGGAGCATGAAAAACTTTAGAAAATATCACCTAATCAGATACTATCATTTGGAGGTACGCACAGTGTATTTACTCGTATGTTAGAAGCATTTCCATATCGGCAAGAGCCGTATAACATGAGTAAAGTAGCTAAAGGTTTGGAAGAAATGATGTATAATGACCAAAGCAGGCATTTGGATTCAACTTACGCTTTGGCGGGTCTAGATATTGACAATAAATTAGTGATATATCAAAGGGGGAGAGATAAATCTGAAATGTTGGTGAAAAGGCAAACATCTTCTGTGCAGTTCAGCTATTTACCTAATGAAAAGGATATTAAGTATATAATATCGCTTTTAAGTATTGAAAAGACGATTCTACAATTTTTAAAAATTTATTACAAAAAGTAACAAAAACAAATACAAGTTAGTCTTGATTGATAGTCCTTTAGACTTAGTTGTTTTAGCTCGGAAAGAAAATTGAGTTGGGGGTAAAATCTTTATTAAAATAACAATGGTAACGCTATCATGAATTTAGTAGTCTGAGGGATTTTTTATATAATTTTCAGAAAATATAATTCTGTTGCCTCAAGAAAAATGTGGAACTTATTGTTAAACTTTCATTAGGAATATATTTTATATAAAAGAATTTATTTCAATAATATTATAAAAAAAGAATCAATATTTTATATTTTTAATCTATAATCATTATATAATTATAGATATTAAGAACTATTTCAGATAAAAAAAAGCTTGAAGAACCTATATTAGTACTTTTGATGTTATTCGACAAAATAAGACATTGAACCTAGATTATACCTGTGATAGTATTTCATAAGTATAAAAGATTTTATAGGTCTTTGGAAATGGGGAGGGATTAAGAGATGATCGATCTTCATTGCCATATTATACCTGGTATTGATGATGGGGCACAAAAGATTGAAGATAGTTTAGAAATGGCAAAACAGGCAGTATCTGAAGGGATTCATACCATTGTGGCAACACCTCATCATCAAAACGGCAAATACATAAACGAGAAGAATGATATTTTATGTAAAGTTTCTAACTTAAATGAAAGTCTTCTAAAAGAAAATATTCCCCTCACTATATTAGCAGGCCAGGAGACTCGTATATATGGAGAACTCTTAGATGATTATCATAATGGTAAAATCCTACCTTTAAATCATAGTAAATATATCTTTTTAGAATTTCCATCAAGCCAAGTGCCTCGATTCACGGAACGCTTGTTGTATGACATTCATTCAGAAGGGTTAACGCCAATTATCGTTCATCCAGAACGAAACAGCCGCTTAATTGAAGATCCAGATATTTTATATAACTTAGTCAACAAAGGAGCTATGACACAGGTTACCGCATCCAGCTTAACAGGAAGATTTGGGAAAAAAATAAAGAAGTTTTCTTTCGATTTAATCAATGCCAATTTAACGCACATGATTGCATCAGATGCCCATAATATCTCTGGCCGAAGCTTTCACATGGAGGAGGCAAGTGACCTAATTTCTTCTGAATATGGCTTAGACATGTTGTATATGTTTCAAGAGAATGTAGAAGCCATTGTGAATGGACATACTTGTTTTAGAGATACGCCTGAGAAGGTGAAAAAGAAAAAGTTTTTAGGAATTTTCTAAGTGTTGTTGTTAAGGTTCCTAACAACTTTCTTCTTTTTTTATTCATTATTGGTTTAATATTCAATAATAGTTATAAAGAGAAAGTAATGGTGATATCTCCTAACCATTATCAAAGGAGATACTCGGCTGTACTGTGGGTATAAAATTACCTTAGACACGATGTTGTCGATAGTACGGTGTGAGGGTGGGTTAGATGCCCAATTATTATATAAATACTTATGGAAGAACTATACGTTTGTAGCTTTTCCATAAGTATTTACAACCAGTACATACCTAAACTAAAAATAGAGAATGAGGGATGATTAATGATGAAAAAAGTTAGAAAAGCAATTATTCCAGCTGCCGGATTAGGTACCCGCTTCTTACCAGCCACAAAAGCCATGCCGAAAGAAATGCTTCCAATAGTTGATAAACCAACTATTCAGTATATTGTCGAGGAGGCAATTGAATCGGGTATAGAAGATATTATTATTGTAACGGGAAAAGGTAAACGCGCTATCGAAGATCATTTTGACTATGCTCCTGAGCTTGAAAGTAATTTAATAGAGAAAGGAAAATTAGAAATTTTAGAGAAGGTTCGTCAATCTTCTAATGTAGATATTCATTATATTCGTCAAAAAGAGCCAAAAGGTTTGGGACATGCAGTATGGTGTGCACGTAACTTCATTGGAGATGAGCCATTTGCAGTTTTACTTGGAGACGATATTGTTCAAGCAGAAACACCATGTTTACGTCAATTGATGAATGAATATGAACACACGCTATCTTCAGTGATTGGTGTACAACCAGTTCCTGATAATCAAACACATAGGTATGGTATTGTTGATCCTATTTCAAATGAAGGCCGTCGCTATCAAGTTAATACATTTGTGGAAAAACCTGCATCAGGAAGCGCGCCTTCTAATTTAGCTATTATGGGACGTTATGTTTTTACGCCGGAAATCTTTAAATTTTTAGAAGAGCAAGAAATTGGAGCTGGCGGTGAAATTCAACTAACAGATGCCATTCAGAAACTAAACGAAATTCAACGTGTATTTGCTTATGATTTTGAAGGGAAACGCTACGACGTCGGAGAAAAATTAGGTTTTATTCAAACAACACTTGAATTTTCATTACAGCATGAAGAGCTACGTGCAGAAATCTTCAGTTTTATGCGAGAACTATTAGAGAAAGAGGCAAAGGTCGAAAGTAAGTGATAAAACCAACTTACATTACAACTTATATTAGTAGTATATTTTTAAGTCACAGTAATGGGGGTAAAGAAGTATGTCCCGAATAGTTGAAGAAGAAACTATGAGCGAAAATTATGAAGCACAGGCCATCGTCAGGGGCAATAACTCAAAATATTATCTAGCGATGAAGCGGTCTATAGACGTTATAGGCGCGTTACTAGGTTTAATATTTTTATCATGGTTATTTATAATAATTGCTTTTTTGATAAAAATAGAAGATCCTAAAGGACCTATTCTTTTTAAACAAAAACGTGTCGGTAAAGATGGAAAAGAATTTAATATGTATAAATTTCGTTCTATGGTTTCTAATGCTGAGGAACTTCTAAAAGATTTGTTGAAATACAATGAGGTAAGTGGAGCAATGTTTAAAATGAAAGATGATCCACGTATCACAAAGGTAGGAAAATTTATTCGGAAAACTAGTATTGATGAATTACCGCAACTTTTAAATGTTTTAAAAGGAGAAATGAGCCTAGTAGGTCCACGTCCAGCACTTCCTAGGGAAGTTAAATTATACACTTCACATGATAAACAAAGATTAAAAGTAATCCCTGGCTGTACGGGGTTATGGCAAGTTAGTGGAAGAAGTAATTTAGGGTTTAAAGAAATGGTTGAATTAGATCTCCGTTACATTAAGGATAGTTCTATATTATTCGATATAAAAATAATTTATAAAACCGTAATTGTGTTGTTCGGTTCAAAAGACGCTTATTAAGATTAAGGATTGGTGAAGAAAAGTGAAGAAGATTTTAATTATTAATGCCCACTCAAGTAAAAACAAGGGAGATGCGGCTATTATAATTTCTATGATTCAAAGTATACAGAAGTTTATACCTAATTCCCAAATTATCGTTTCTTCTAGATATCCTGAAGATGATGATTTGTATAGGGAGTATGGAAGTGAAGTAGTAGAGCAGTTAACTAGATTTCCAAATAAAAATCATTCGTTTCTTAAGAGATTGACTTTCCTTTTAAAAGAATTACGTGAGGTAAATAAATTTGTTAAGAAAGGTATCATCCCTTCGACACGCTCAAGTGATATTTTTAACTATTATAAAGAAGCAGATATAGTTGTTAGTTGTGGGGGAGGCTTTCTTTATTCGCACCCTAAATATCATATTGAGGCTAGTTTAATAATGCATTTAGCGCAAATTTACTTTGCAACTAAATTAGATAAAGAGGTTATAACATACTCTCAATCTATAGGGCCTTTTAGAAGTTCTTTGTCTAAAAAAATAGCAAATTTTGTTTTGAAAAAAGTTAAAAATATTACTATTAGAGAAGACTTATCGCGGACATTTTTAAATGATATCGGTATTTCTAATCCTGTAATAGTAGGTGACTCTGCTTTTTCTATGATTGCTGATGATATAGAAACAAAAGAATTAATTGATTTAGATCAACAAAAATTTAATGTAGGAGTTACTGTTAGACAGTGGCGATTCCCTGGGCATGAAAATGTAGATCAATTATATAGTAATTATATTGAAGCTGTAGCTAAATCTATAGAACATTTGGTAAATAATTATAATGCAAATGTATATTTAGTTCCTCAGGTGACAGGCCCTACACCAATCGAGGATGACAGAATATCAAACTCGAATGTTTGGGAGAAATTAAGTGATGGAGTAAAAGGATCAGTCATAATGCTGGATAATGATTTTACTCCTCAAGAATTGAAGGCAATTTACAGTAAGTTTAATATTTTTATCGGAACGAGAATGCATTCAAATATCTTTTCACTATCTTCTCATGTTCCAACAGTAGCTATTGCTTATGAACCAAAGACAACTGGAATTATGAAAATGTTAAGCTTGTCCGACTATGTATTAGATATCAATGAAATTACAACGCAAGATATGCTTAATACTATTGATAAGTGCATAGCTGAAAAAGAAAATTACAGAATAGATTTAACAAATAAAATCCCTGTAATTAAAAATGAGGCTGAAAAACCCGCTAGAATGATAAAAAGCTTGATCAGCTAATCAGTTTATTACTTAAATATTAATATAAGGGTTAGGTTATGAAAAAAATATTAAAGTTTACTACGGCTATAGTTATATTCTTAACATTTATAAGTAAAATAAGCGGTTTTGTTAGAGAACAGGTATTAGCATTTCAATACGGGGCAAATGAAATTTCTGATACATACTTAACAGTGTTAAGTCTCCCTCAATATATTTCAAATATTATTGGGGGAGTTTTGCTGTCTAGTTTTGTTCCTATATATCTCTCTTTAAAAGAACGAGAAGGTTCTCATAACGCTAATAATTTTACCGCGAAAATATTTTCGATAACATTATTAGCTTTGGTGGGATTGAATATTTTATTTTTCATATTTACAAATTTTATAGGAAAAATTTATTTTGGTGAACAGGTAACAGTAGAACAATTATTTTTGATTAAAATGGTTCTTCCCGTTCAACTTCTAATGGTTTTGTCACTATTCTTAACAGCTAAGTTCAATGCTAATAAGCTTTTTTATGAGCCTATAATTTCGACAGTAATAATGAATATTCTTTTTATATTGATTATTATCTTTTTTAGTCGCAGCTCGGAAACCTTAATTACTGCAACTATTGGCTCTGCTGTTATACAATTACTCTATTTATTTTATAAAGCTAAGACGAATAAACTTACTCTATTTAAAATAAAAATGGAGAATTATTTTACTAAAGACGTTAAAGAATTTGTATTAATGGGCGTCCCTATGCTTATCGGTTCTATTTTCACTCAGGCTTTTAATGTTTTTGACAAAGTATTAGGTAAAGGTCTACCAGAGGGAAGTATAGCATCCTTGTCTTACGCACTAAAACTAACTCAATTACCTACAGGGATTATAGCGATGGGGATATCTACAGTTTTATTATCTTCTTTATCAATATTAGCTTCTAAAGGAGAAATTTCTAGATTAAATACAGAAGTATTTAAAAGTATAAGAATAACAACTATTATTTTATTACCAATAATAGCAATCATGCTGTTTTATTCGTATGCTATTACCAAAATAATATTTGAAAGAGGGGCATTTGGACCCTCAGCTACCCAAATGACATCTGAAGCTGTAATAGCTTATACAATTGGAATATTGGGAACCTCCCTTACTATGGTATTATCAAGAGTGTTTTTTGCCACTAAGAACACTATTATTCCTGTATTTTCAAATGTAGTATCAGGTATATTGAATTTGGTTCTTGCAATATTGTTAGTGAAAAAATTAGACCACGTGGGTTTAGCATTAGCCAACAGTATATCTGTAAGCTTTAACTTTATATTCTTGCTGTTTATATACCTTATTAAAAATAAAAGTAGGTTGTCAGTTAATTTAAAATACACTACGGAATTTATTTTTAAACTCTTACTAACTATGTCAGTTACTTTAGGGGCCATATATTTTATAAGAGATATTTTAAACCCTAATACAGGTATCATTAACTTTTTCATCAACTGTTTATTGGTAATTCTCATCTATTTATTAATGGTAGTAATAACAAGGTTAGAAGGCATCAATTACAAAAAATATGTTTTTAAAAGGAGATTTTAATACTTTGAATGTTTTAACAGTTAATAAATTTTACTATCTTAAAGGAGGTAGTGAAACATATCTTTTTGCATTAGAAGAAGAACTAAAGAAAAGGAATTTTAAGGTTTTTCCTTTTGCGATGAAAGATGATAAGAATAAAGAAGCTTTAACATCTGAATATTTTGTAGAAAATGTAGACTATCAGCAAGCTAACCTTAAGAAAAAAATTGATCTATCTTTAAAAATCATTTTTTCTAAAGAAGCTTATAAAAATATTGATAGCCTCTTAAACCAATATAAAATTGACATTGCACATTTAAATATTTTTCAACATCAATTGTCACCATCTATCTTACGCCCTTTGAAGAAAAAAAATATTCCTGTAATTTATACGGTACATGATCTAAAAGTCTTATGTCCTAACTATAAAATGTTATCTCAAGGAGAAGTTTGTGAAAAATGCAAGGGTGGAAAATATTACAATTCTCTTCTTAATAAATGTACAAAAAATTCTACTCTTGGTAGCGCAGTAAACATGGTAGAAGCATATGTACATTCTTTTCTCAAGACTTACGATAAATATATAGATTTATTTATAACACCTAGTAGTTTCTATAGAGAGAAGATGATTGAATGGGGTTTTCCTGAAGATAAGATAGTTCACATTCCTAATTTTATAAACCCAGATGACTTTTTACCTTCCTATACACATGAGGATTATTTTTTGTACCTTGGAAGGTTATCAGAAGAAAAAGGTATAATGACACTTTTAAAAGCATTGAAAGAGACTAAGACGAACGTTAAGGTGAAAATTGTAGGTACAGGGCCACTTGAAGACGAAATTGCTAGTTTTATAATCAATAATGGTTTGAGTTCAAAAGCAGAATTATTAGGTTTTCAAACAGGAGAAGCACTTAGTAAAGTGATAAAGAATTCAAAAGCTGTAATTATGCCTTCAGAATGGTATGAAAATGGTCCATTATCATTAATAGAATCGTTTGCATATGGAAAGCTAGTAATTGGAAGTAATATAGGTGGAATTCCAGAGCATATTGACGAAGGGGAAAATGGCTTTTTGTTTAATCCAAAAGATTATTTTCAGCTGGCTAAAATTATAGATGAAGTAAACGAATTTGATGACGTTGAATTAGAGAAAATAGGACATAAAGCGCGAAGAAAAGTAGAAACAATATACAACAATGAATACTACATGAACAAATTGTTAGAAATATATAATAATTTTATTTAAATAAAAAGACTGAGGTTATGACCAATATGAAAAATGTTTTTATTATAGGATCAAAAGGTATTCCAGCGAAGTACGGTGGGTTTGAAACCTTTGTTGAGTATCTAACTAAAATGAAAGTTAGCAAAGATATTGCATATCACGTTTCATGTATGGCTGAAGATGAAAAAGAATTTTACTATAACAATGTGCGTTGTTTTAATGTGAAAGTTCCTAATATAGG
>Ga0209795_10002456_pt1 | contig 10269 bp, 10 predicted proteins | sample AgamicOrMarz_FD_187166 | JGI IMG/M metagenome (GOLD analysis project Ga0209795, IMG submission 187166) | Agave microbial communities from Guanajuato, Mexico - Or.Ma.rz (SPAdes) (version 2) | ecosystem: Host-associated > Plants > Phyllosphere > Phylloplane/Leaf | place: Guanajuato, Mexico...
TTTTTTTTCAATAAATATCTGACAAGAACGTGCATTCGTATTTCTGTGGTGCTACAATGAAGAAAAGAAGTGGAAAGGAATGTCTTATGAAAAGAATATCATTCATTCATGCAGCGGACCTGCACTTGGATAGCCCAATGGTCGGATTAAAGTATTTGCCTCAAGACATCTTTACCCGAGTAAAAGAGAGCACCTTTACGGCTTTAAAAAAGGTTACGGAGGCCGCGATTCATCTTCAGGTCGACTTTGTTATTCTAGCAGGCGATTTATTCGACGGAGAGGACCGCAGCCTGCGGGCACAATCCAGGTTTCGGACAGAGATGTTTAAGTTGGCAGAAAACGGGATTCATGTTTATGTCATCCACGGCAATCACGACCATTTAAACGGATCATGGGTACATCTTAATATGCCAGTAAATGTTCATGTGTTTAATAGCAAGGTCGAAACCAAAGTTTTACATACAAAGAACGGTGAGATTGTCCATCTTTATGGTTTTAGTTATCCAACACGACATGTCTATGATAGAAAAATAGATGAATATAGGAAGAAAGATGGCGCCGACTTTCATATTGGGATACTACATGGAAATGAAAGCGGAGGGGTAGATCATGATAACTATGCCCCTTTTTCAGTAAGTGATTTACATAAGAAAGAATTTGATTACTGGGCTTTAGGACATATTCATAAACGAGCTGTCCTATCAGAATCCCCGCCGATTATTTATCCAGGTAATATTCAAGGCAGGAATAAGAAAGAAACAGGTATGAAGGGTATTTACCATGTAACATTAACTGAGCTTGATAAGAAAATAAATTTTTTAGAAACAGCTGATATTATTTGGGAAGAAACAGTAGTTGATGCTGCTTCAGCCAAAAACTTCCATGATGTTTTACAATTATGCCAGACAACCATTAATAGTTTTCGGAGGGAACAAAAAGGAACGTTATTATCACTTTCCTTGAAAAATATTGTACTAGCAGATGAGCGTGAACAAAGAAGCTTGAAGGGCGAACTGTTAGAACTCCTTTTAGAGAATGAAAAAGAAGAGGAATCCTTCGTATGGATTGTTGACTTAACTGTTATTGAAGGGCAGCTAATAGATAAGGAACAGTTGAAAAGAGACGCAAACTTTTATGCTGAACTATTTGAAACAATTGAAAACTATGCAGATGTCGACCTAGCCTTATCCCCCTTATTCGAACATCAATTAGGGAGAAAATATATCAGTCAGTTATCAACAGCAGATCAAGAAGAGCTAATCAACAAAGCAGAGAATTTGCTGCTCGAATTACTTTATCAATCATAGAGGAAGGAGTGAAGAGATTTGAAAATTCTTGAGATGCATATATATGGATTTGGCCAATTAGAGAATGTTGAAATTACTGACCTTCACGATTTTCAAGTTTTCTATGGAGAAAATGAAGCTGGGAAGTCCACGATTATGGCCTTTATCCATGCAATTATTTTCGGCTTCCCTACAAAACAACAGACAACCGAACTCCGCTATGAGCCCAAACACAGTACCAAATATGGTGGTAAAATCCGAATTTTTCATGAAAAACATGGCAATGCTGTAATCGAACGAGTAAAGGGAAAAGCTACGGGTGATGTTAAGGTCTTTATGGACAATGGCAAGATGGGCGGCGAAGAACTTCTTAAGGAATTAACAGCAAACTTTGATAAAAGCCTATTTCAATCTATTTTTTCTTTTAATTTGCAGGGATTACAAAATATTCATCAGATGAAAAGTGAAGAGATTGGTAAATTTCTGTTTTCCGCGGGGACATTAGGAACAGAAAGGTTGTCAAAAACCGAAGCTGTTCTGCAGAAAGAGCTCGATGCTCGTTTTAAGCCATCTGGGAAGAAACCCTTATTGAATGAAAAGTTACAAGCCATCCATGAAATAAATAAAGAATTGAAAGCAGCAGAAGCCAAAAATAGAGATTATACAAACTTAGTAGAAGTGAAAGAAACGCTCGAAAAGGAAATGAAGGCAGTAAACCGTTCGTTGCAGGAGATAAGAGAGAAAATAGAAAAACTAAATGAATGGAAAAGAATCGAATCCATTGTCAAAGATGAAAAGGGGACAAAGAAAGAGCTGAATGAATTAGGAAAAATCGAATTCCCTGTACGTGGGATTGAAAGAATCGAAAAGATAAATCAGCTCATCCACCCCTATAAGGCTGAGATTAATAGCATTTCCGAAAGAATTGAAAATTTGCAAGATGAAGCAGCAGGGATTCAACCTAATCTTTCGTTTCTAAAAAATGAGCCTGCCCTCTTAGCTTTGCTTGATCAAGTTCCTCTCTACGACCAATTAAAGCAGGAAAAATTGCAATGTGAAACAAAACTTTTAGCCTTTGAAGAAGAGTTGTCGATTACTAGGGAAAAACTTCATTTAAATATAGATGAAGAAGAAATCTTTGCTCTAAATACAAATATTTATATGAAAAATCAGGTTGAAGTAATATCACAGAAAATACAAAAGCTAAAAGAAGTTAAGGAAGAGTTAGAGAATCAGTATCAAGAAGAAAAAGGCAGATTAGAGGAAATCGAAAAAGAGGTTCGGTCTTCAGAGAGACAGGTTCTTACAAAACAGGAACGGCTTGCACTGGAAGAGAAGGTAAATTCGAGCGATGATAAAGAGAGCATAGAAAGGGAATTAAGGACCCTGCGTGACAAAATAGACTTTTATCTACAGTTCAATGAACGTGATAAAGCAGCAGTGGAAAGGGAAGGGAAGCAAAAGAAACTTCAGTATTTACTTTTTGAGGTTATTTTAATTGCCTTAACAGTTTATGGGATAGCTACAAAGCAGTGGTTTTTATTCACGATAGGTGTTCTCAGTTGTATGTTACTTGTCATCCTGATGACAAAAAAGAATAAGCTGCCGAAAGATGCTGAGCAAAATCAAACGTTAAAAGGGTTAAAAGAAAAGGAAGAGCAGTTAAAGCAAAAACTGCAATCAGCCCAATATATTGAAATCTCAAAGCTAGAAGAACAATTAGCCTTGGATAATCAGAGGAGAGCAGAGCTTCATACCGTAAAAATGAAGTTGAAACATCAACATTCTCAATATGAAAAGATCATTGCTAAATTTGAACAATGGGAGTTGGAGACCGCCCAAACGAATGAAAAGCTTGCTTCCATTAGTCATGAACTAAGAATACCTGAGTATATTGCAGAGTCCTTTTTACTAGAAGCATTCAAACTGATTGAACAGTTTAAGTTGATTAGTAGAGAGAAAAAACAATATCAGTTAAGACTTCAACAAATAGAGCAGCAACAGGAAAAAATAGTAGAAGGATTGAACTATTTTTCAAACCTTTATTTAAATGAAAAGGGCTTGGACTTGTATAACGCTGCCTATTTACTGCGTAATAAGTTAAAGGAGGAGCATGGTAAGCAAATCGTGAGTCAGGAGCGAAAGGTGAAACTTAGCGACCTCGAAGCCGATTTAAGGCAAAAAGTACAAGCGTTTAAGCATCTCCAAGCGGAATTTCATTCCCTTATCTCATCAGCAAAAGTGGAAACAGAACAACAATTTTACGAACTTGGTGCAAAAGCAGAAAAGCAGGGACAACTGTTAGAAAAACTTAACTCACTACAGAGTCAACTGCAATACTCAAATCTCTCAGAAGTAGAAAGGGAAACTTTTCTCCAAATGCGTCAAAGCACAGAATTAGTGGCCGAATGTAACCAGCAGGTTCATGAATGGGAAGTTAAACTTAAGGAACTTCAGGAAAAGCATGCTTCCATTAAATACGAGATACAAATATTAGAAGAGGGCGGTATATACTCAGATATACTCCATCACTACAAACAGAAAAAATTTGAACTAGAAGAGGCAGTCAAGGAGTGGTCTGTCTACTGTATAGCGCAAGATATCCTCTCCAATACGATTGAAACGTATAAGAACATACATTTACCAAGAATGATCTCAAAAGCGGAAGAATATTTGTTGTTTCTCACCGATGGAAACTATCAAAGAATCCATTTACAAAATTCTGGTTCAGGATTCTTAGTTGAGAGAAGGGATCATACCATATTTGAAGCAAATGAACTAAGTCAAGCAACAACCGAACAGTTATACGTTGCCATTCGGCTTGCCTTTGCTGTTACAGTATATGAAAAATATCAGTTTCCAATTATTATCGATGATAGTTTTGTTAATTTTGATGAGAAAAGGACGGAAAAGGTGTTAGAACTTCTTAAAGGGATGAAAAGAAATCAACTATTATTCTTTACTTGTCATAAGCATTTACTGACCTTTTTTCAAAGGGAAAATGTTCTTTTTTTAGAAAAAGGTGCTGTTCAGATAATTTCATAGAGTAATATTAGGATATGTTATACTCTTACTAATGGGAAGGACGTGAAATTGATGGGTAAAGGAATATTAAAGCATGAAATTGGTGAGCAGGTAGAATTATTTCTACTAATAAAAAATTCAACAAAAGGGATTGCAAGCAACGGCAAACCTTTTTTAACACTGATTCTTCAGGATAAAAGCGGGGAAATCGAAGCAAAACTTTGGGATGTTAATGAAGAGGATGGAAAGAGTTATGCCCCACAAAGTATTGTAAAAATACTAGGTGAGGTACAAAATTATCGGGGGAAAAGTCAATTGAAAATTCGTCAAATTCGACGAACAGGTCCATCTGACGGCGTAAAGTTAGAGGACTTTTTGGAGACCGCCCCAATTAGCCAGGAAGAAATGGCTGGTAAACTTACACAATATATTTTCGATATGAAAAATCCCAATATCCAAAGAATAACACGCCATTTAATTAAAAAGCATCAGAAGGCTTTTTTAGAATTTCCTGCAGCAACAAAAAATCACCACGAGTTTGTATCGGGGCTTGCCTTTCATGTTGTTAGTATGCTTGATTTGGCTAAATCCATTGCCAATCTTTATCCAAGCCTTGATAAGGATTTGCTCTATGCAGGGGTTATATTACACGATATGGGGAAAGTACTGGAACTTTCAGGTCCGATTTCAACGGTATATACTATTGAAGGAAATTTACTAGGGCATATTACGATTATGGTTAATGAAATTGGCAAGGCAGCGGAAGAGCTGGGTATTTCTGGTGAAGAAGTACTAATCCTCCAACATCTTGTGCTGAGTCATCATGGAAAAGCGGAATGGGGAAGTCCAAAACCGCCAATGATTAAAGAAGCAGAAATCCTCCATTATATTGATAATCTTGATGCAAAAATGAATATGCTTGACCGTGCCTTGGAAAGAGTGAAGCCAGGTGAATTCACAGAAAGAATTTTTGCGTTGGAGAATCGTTCCTTTTATAAGCCGGTGTTTCATAAGTAAAATAACCTCCTTTTGAGGTTATTTTTTTTGCGCAACAGTTCATAATTTCCTATTACAAGAATATGATTTAGTAAAAGTGGACAACCACTATGAAAGGAGCAAGATAAATTGACTATTCCTATTTGGGTATATGCAGTTGTGGTTGGTATTGTGATAAGTGCGCTAATGGCGATAAAGACGGGAAGAGAAGAGCGGCAATTAGAGATGGAAAACATTGAGCAGGAAGGCGAAATCTATATGAAACGCCTTGAACGAGAAAAAGAAAAACGGGAAGAGCTTGGAACAGGAGAATAAAAAAAGCGGAAGCGCCATTATTGGCGTTTCCGCTTTTTGTTCTAATTACTGTGCAGCAGCTTCTGTTCCGGTTTGAGGAGTAAGTGCATCTTTTAAGTCCTTGTCGCTAACTTTAACATCTGCTGCTTCAAGTTCACGCTTCATAGCTTTATTTATTTCTTCTGTAGTTAATTTCGAAGTTTTTACTTGGGTTTCGATTTCATTCTTCATTTCAGCATATGGTTTCTTCTCTTTTTTGTCAGTTAATTGGATAATATGATAGCCAAATTGTGACTTAACTGGACCGCTAATTTCATTTACTTTTAGAGCATATGCTGCTTTTTCAAAGTCAGGATCCATCTTACCAGTACCAAACCAGCCTAAATCCCCGCCGTTTGCCTTAGAACCCTCATCTGTTGAATATTTTTTTGCCACATCTTCAAATTTTTCACCTTTATCAAGCTTGCTCTTCACTTCTTTTGCTGTTTTTTCATCGGCAACAAGAATGTGACGAGCTTTAATTTCTGGCTGGTACGTATCATAGTAATCCTTTAATTCCTTTTCAGTTACCTTAACGCCTTTAAGGGCAGCTTTTTCCTGCATCATGCCTAACTTCATTGTTTTCTTCAAATCATCTTCGCTTTTATAACCGTACTGTGCGAGTGTAGTTTCAAAATTTGCACCTAGATCTGTTTTTAACTGATCAATTTTTGCATTTAATTCCTTATCTGTCACCTTGTATTTCTTAGATAGAACTTTTTCATATACTAGTTGCTGAAGGGCTTGATCACCATACTTTTCCTTCATTGTATTGTAGAGTTCTTCTTGTGTAACATTACCCACTTTGCTCTCTGCCACTGTATCAGAACCACTTTGGTTACATGCACTTAATGCAAGTACTCCACCGGCTAATGTAAGGGCTAATATCCATTTTTTCATGATGAAATCTCTCCTAAACAGTATATTCTTGTCCACAAACTCTACTATAACATAAATGGTAACTCCTGCAAAAATATTAACTATGTTTATTTTTTGAAATTTTCCATAAAAGGTAAATTGAACTTTTCAAAAAAAAATGGGAAGTGCCTAAACGAAATGGCCACTCGTTGAATAGAATATCGTAGTAAATGAAAAAGGAGGTATTACGATGAGCCAGGGATATGGAGCGGGCTTTGCTCTAATTGTAGTACTTTTCATACTATTAATTATTGTTGGCGCTTCTTGGTTTTAATAAACACAATTTTACATTAAATGAATGGAGGTAAATATATGTCTGGTGGAGCAGGTTACGGTGGAGGATTTGCGTTAGTGGTAGTTCTATTCATCTTATTAATTATCATCGGCGCTTCTTGGGTTTATTAATAAAGTTACAAACTAAAAGCGATGAGAAATACTCTCATCGCTTCTATGTGTTAATTATACATATCCTTTTTCGCTTGGTGCTCTAGTTGGATTATGTATATAAAATTTCCAAGTATGATGATATCAGAAGAATCGTAATGAGGATATTAATTGTACGAAATACCTTATGTTGGTTTTCTTCAGGGATTTCCTTTTGCATACAAAGTGAATTGGTCATTTTATTTACATAAAACAAGATAAAAATAGCGAAGACAATAAAAATGGAGATCATCAATGATTCCCTCCCTGATGTTCGTATTATGTTTATTACAATATCAAAAATTACAAAAAAAAGATAGTCATAAAGAATGGAAGAGTTTTAGGCTATAAGGGGTTTCCATGAACCCAATTATTTTTGAAGGAAATTTCTTCTAAAAAAAATTTTCCTGTTTTAAGTTAAAATGGTTTACCCCATCTTTTAAAAGGTTAATAATAAATATATAAAAATGTAAAAGTTCTGAAAAGAGGCCTAGTGAATGACTGAAAATGAATTGATGGAAAGAATAAACCTTCTTGAATATCATCAAAAGCTATTATTAAAGTTACTCAACAATCCGAAGCTCGAATTATATAAACTTATTATTGAAAATGGAATTACAGAACAGGAAGCAGGACAGTTTTTTTCTTTATGTGACAAAATGAACTTAAAATTAGAAGAACAAAAAGCGGAAGGGTACGTAAACTTCCATCCGCTTTTTCATGAATTATCATCATCATTACCGTCTTCTTTAAAGATTAAAGACGTTATCTATGCTTGTTTAAAACAAAAGATTTGCCTGTCCCTTTTTCAAGAGTTGGAAAAATACTTATAAAACTGATTAAACCAGCTCTTGCTCAGGATTTTGTGATTTTCTTAGCTTCCCATCTTCTTCAACGAAGCGACTTTCAATATTATGAAAAGAACGCTCGAAGATTTCCATAAAATCTTCACCATAAATATTGCGGACGATTGCCATCATTTCAACAATTTCTGGAAACTTACCGTATAATTCACGAAGGGGCAAAGCACCAGAAAAAACCGCATTGCCATTTGGCTCATAGGTTTCCATTAGTTGAAGTAAGATACTTTCTCCTGCTTCAGTAAGCTGAATATACGTATTACGTTTATCATTTTCCTTTTTGGAAAACTGCAGCAAACCTCGTTCTTCTAACTTTTTCGAAAAATTAAATGCTGTTGAAACATGCATGACGCCAAACTTTGCCACATCCGAAATGGAAGCACCGTTTAAGTGATAGGCAATCCATAAAATGTGATGTTCGTTAATATTTAAATCAAAAGGCTTAATCCATTGCTGCCAGTCTTTCTCAATCGCTTTCCATAAGGCCTTACTTAGTTGAGCAACTCTCTGAGTAAAGATCATCGCTTCTTTCATTGAATATTGTTTCTCAGTCATCCCCATTTTCACCTACTTTTATATTTCTCTATTTTCATTATGCCAATAAAATAAAAATTAATAAAGAAAAAATTCACAAATTTTTTAAAAATTAGAACAATAATCTATTGAAATTTTTAAAAAAGTGAAATTGTTACAAATCAACCATTAAATGCTTTACTTTTTGGTATCCACTGAATAATAACAACTTTTAGAAAATTGAATTTAAAAAAATACGATTGATCTCCCTAATTACATTTATACCTGTTCATAGGAATGGACGGGTAAACATATAAATAGTTACAACGTTCAGTCGAACTTTTGAAACAAAATAGGGGGACAAGGAAGATGAAAATTGCTGCCATCATTTTTTTTATCTTTAGTGCTATCCTTTTATTGGGTGCAATTAAATATTTAATCGAATTAACAAGACCAGGTGTTTATCCACCTAAACAAATTTTAAGAAAAAAAGCTGCTGCTCTATTTGGAGGTGGAGGGATCTTTCTATTAATTGCTGTATTAATCTCTAAACTTATATAGAGGAATATTAAGAAAAGAACCCCGTTGGGTTCTTTTCTTAATTAAGTCCCGTCGATTATTTTTGAATGACGGAAGGTGTTGTTAATTTAGTTCGTTTCACTATGGATAGGGCTACAGGATACAAAATAATCATAATAACGGTATTTAGTGCAATAGCCGGCAGAACTCCTGCAGCAAATAGTGCAGTGAATGATGCAGGTAAACCTACTAAAAAGAATGCTGCTGTTAAAAAGATAGTACCTGAAACAAGGGTTCCAATGGCAGTTAAAACGCCAACACTAACAATCGAATTTCGGTATTTTTTTAAAGCTAAAAATAACCCAAGAAAAACTAAAGCAGTGATGGGTTTATCAATGATATTTGGAATTTGTCCGCCTGGAAAACCAGTGGTTAATGCTGACAATACGCCAGTTACAATGGCCAAAAGCATCACACTCTTTAACTCAGGAATAAGGATGATTCCTAAAAACATCATTGCAAGCATCATGTCAGGTTTAATTCCAAGAAAACTAGGCATTACCGTATGCAAAACTACCCCAATCCCAGCTAATAGTGCTAAAACTACAATGTTCTTCGTATTCATTTCTCTTCTCTCCTCTGCTATACTAATCTATTTGTTTCTCCTGCAGTGCACTCATTGCCTGCAGCGAAAAACCTGCTTTCATTATAACATAATAATTTAATAATAATAAAGATATAATTTTCAGATAATTGTAAATTCCATATATATTTATACTTGTTTATTTATATTTTCAGCCATTTCCTGTAATAATTCAAAAGAATACTCACTTTGATTACTTTTCCACACTGCTCCAAACCCATCTCCTTTTCCATAACGCGGAATTAAATGCATATGATAATGGAAGACAGATTGCCCCGCATGTTCGCCATTATTATTTACAGTATTTAATCCAATTGGATTAAATTCTCTTTTTAAAGCATTAGCAATGGCAGGAACTACCTCAAAAATATTCCTTGCGATTTCTGGTGTTAATTCAAATACGTTTTCCTTATGTACTTTGGGAATAACCAACGTATGTCCCTTTGTTACTTGGGTAATATCTAAAAAAGCTAAAACATGTTCATTCTCGAAAACCTTGGCAGAAGGAATTTCACCATTAATAATTTTACAAAAAATACAATCGCTCATATACACTGTCCCTTCAATATTGTTTGTATTATTTTACCATACAAACGAAAAAAAGAAAAAGGCAGGATCCGCATGGAATCCTGCCCTCTCGAAGGGGAATTGCTTCAAAAGGTACGTTCATTAGGAGTGTTCTTTGATAAACACCTCATTTTTCGTAGAGTGTTTTTATAAAGAAACATTATTGTTCAAGCTGACCATCCCCTAT
>Ga0209795_10002457_pt1 | contig 10267 bp, 5 predicted proteins | sample AgamicOrMarz_FD_187166 | JGI IMG/M metagenome (GOLD analysis project Ga0209795, IMG submission 187166) | Agave microbial communities from Guanajuato, Mexico - Or.Ma.rz (SPAdes) (version 2) | ecosystem: Host-associated > Plants > Phyllosphere > Phylloplane/Leaf | place: Guanajuato, Mexico...
CCAGGAAACGCCCGCCCCAGTCGCTAGTTGGGTGACGTTGTGCCGGGATGGAAGCCGCGCCCCAAGCCGAATGTAGCTGACGCCTCCGCGACTGAAGATATGCAGTAGCAGACGAGGGATCGAGCGATTTGCCTGGAAGTGGTCGACAGCGCGGCTGAAATAACGTTGAAACGTGGGAATCAGAAATGCACCGACAGTGCTTGCCGCCGTGGCGGTTAGCAGAAAGAGCCGGAAGTCCCCGAGCAAACCGTGCTCCAGGTGATGCGCGATATCCAGCTCGACCCGCTTCGCGATGAATGGTCCCTGAAAGGAATTTGCCGTCCGGGAAACAAGGGCGATGATTCCGAATAGGGAAAATGACACGGCGATACGGCGCGTGCGAACGCCGGCAATCCGAACCGCATACGCTAGCGTCGCAATCACATGGATTACGAATGTAAGCCCGCATATGATCAACAGCTGAATGTCCATGTCGTCGGCATACGGTTGGCATGAATCGAAGCCTACAACTGTACACTGCCGCTTCGATTGTTGACGACGATGGTTCACTCGTCGTGTGACGGAAATTCGCCGAGACGAACCAGGCAGAGAGGCTTCGCGCCGTCGCAGCCGGTACAATTCGAAAAATTCCTGCCGATGCGCGAACCGATGACCGACCTCAACCGATTTTTGGCGGACGCGACTGCCAGCGGCAAGATTCCTGGGGTATCGCTTGCCGTTCTTCGCGCGGGGACGATGAGCGCCGAACATTACTTCGGCGTTCGCGGTGCGCACGACCGCGCCGGTGTCGATGCGGCGACCGTCTTTGAGGCTGCGTCTCTCACCAAACCTCTCGTCGCCTACGTTGCCCTCCAGCTTGCCGAAGAAGGGCTGCTGGATCTGCATAAACCCCTGTTCGACATCTGTGGAGAGTATGTACCCGGCGAGTCGAATGCTCGGCGAATAACAGCCTTTCATGTGCTGACTCACACGAGTGGTCTTCCGAATATTGTCCGCGACCAGGCTCCACTCCGTACGTATTTCGTCCCCGGCGAGCGATTCAGCTACGGCAGCAGTGCGTTTGCATGGCTTCAGCGCGCGATGGAGGCCGTAGGCACACGCCCACTAGAAATGTTGGCGCGCGAGCGCGTATTCGAGCCGTTGGGCATGCGTCATTCGAGCCTTGAGTGGCAGGAGCGCTTCGCGGTCAACCATGCGCAGGGCCACGAATGGGAAGGCGAGCCGGTGCCTAAGCGTCGCGTGCAAACGGCGCAGGCCTCTTGGTCACTTCTGACGACGGCATCTGACTACGTCAGCTTCATTCAGCATGTACTGGCTCGCCGAGGCTTGGCGGCCACGAGCTACGATCAATGGTTCGTGCCGCGCATAAATACGCGCCAAGGCGACGACGCCGAAGACCTTGTCGGTCAGAACCCGCCCGATCTGAACGTTGCCTGGGGATTGGGCTGGGGGCTCGAACCCTTTCAAAGTTGCTTCTTTCACTGGGGAAACAACCCGGGATTCCGGGCGCTTGTTCTCGCCAATCGTGCGACGCAGGATGCAGTCGCCTGATTCGCCAGTTCGGCCCGAGGCATGAGACTGGTACATACAGTCGTACCAGAAGCCGTTCCCGGCGAGCATCCCGGCGTCGAGTGGCTTCGGATCGGTAGCTTGTGATCCATCGCCACGGGCGTTGAGCGACTGAAACGGGCAACCCCATGCTGACACGATTGGCCCACAGACACGGGCGACTAAAGTCGACCTGAGCGGCCCCCTCCGCAAATTTCCACAACGGCCATGGATCGTTGGCATTATCAGCCAATTCGTTTGACCGGCAACGCGGTCTCGATCACCGTCTCGTGTTCGCGATAGACTTGATATGCGGTTGATCCCTCTCGCCAGGAAAACACGCTATCGATAGAAGTGCCCATGTACAGAGCGGCCGCAAAGTCATCGATGGCAATTGAAGGGGGGAGCGTATTTGCTTTTTGCGCGGCATGTAGCGTCTCGCGTCTCTTTGGCTCGCTGCTGTAATGAACGGCGCAACCACCGGGCAGCAAACCCAGGCAGTCAAGCGGGCGATGAGATGCTCCCCAAAACGAATCGGTCAGACCGGCCTCGTACCAACACATTGCGCCCGCACTCATGCCCGCAAGCAGCACGCCGCTCTCCCACGCCTCTCGCAGAACCGTATCAAGCCCCCACTCACGCCAGACAGCAAGTGCTGATTTTGTATTTCCACCGCCGACATAGATGGCGTCCTGCTCAAGCAGCCGCGCGCGGAAATCGGCGGTAAGAATCGACTTCGAGTCGGGTTGTCGAAAGAACGCAAGATGAGAGGTCTCACAGTCCATATCGCCGTAGGCGGCGTGGAACTTGCCGAGATGCTCGGGCAAGTCTCCGCTCGGCGTGGCCAGGTAGCAGATACGTGGTCGCGCTTTTCCTGTGAGACTAACGATATGCTGGTCGATGGGTGATGGTGCGTCTTCCATCATGAAGCCGCCACCACCTACGGCAAGGATACGTCGCATGTATGCTCCGTTCGTTGATCGTCAGTCGTCGCGCAAACCAGTTAGGCGCTTGGTTTTGCGACTGTCGACGATCCATATGAGGTTGTCGAACGTCTGAATTTGGCCGTTCGCGGCTAGTTGGTGATGTTGTCACGTATCGAAGCTGGGTCTTTGGGTTCCCAGTACCCACCGCTACCGTGATAGGTTTCCGCGCGCAACCAAAAAGCTTCATTGCAATGCCGGCAGCGAAAATGTACTCGACGTAGTCGTCGCATGCGGCACCCGCCGCGAGTTTGTCAAATGAGACGGAGACCCGAGGGCTGTCGGGTAGCACTTCTACGAGCGTTTTATCCGCGATGTTCTCCGCTGCGATCTGTATCGCTTTGCGTAGCTCGCGAGGATGCCTGATTGCGTACCGAACGCAAAGTTCCTCGCATCGGGCGCATGCCACAGAAGACTCCTCCAAGGTTTTTTCGCCCTCAACGGGGATGGCCGGACAGATGCCGGTAGAGGCGACGAACCTAATTGTCGACGATTCATGCGTCGATGTCGAACGGCGGGTTGTGGCCGTCTGTTACCGTTCGCGACCACGGCCGCCTATCTCTCGTCGGAGTCAAACACAAACGAGAGTTCGCTGCTGCCCGACGCCCAACTCGCGAGTCCACGGCCCAGCCGATTGAGCGTTGCTGGCTCGAGCTCAACTGCGAAGCGAGATCGGGCGCTAACAAGACGTGTACCGTTTCTTTGACACTCGACCTCAAGCGCCGAATGCCCAACGCTGTCGACGACAAACGCGCGGAGAACCAGCCAGCCGTATGAATTCGTGGCACTTGTGCCGTTCTCAAACACCACTTCATCTGTCGATGACCGAGGGAACTCCTGCAAGGCACGGCCGAATTCTTCCAATGCGTCTCGGTTAGAGTAAAAATCTATTGTTGCTGCGAAGCCGGCGCCTTCCATGGAAAATTGAAGTTGAACCATGCCGTCGTGATCGCGCCATAGGGGCTCAAGGGCTAATTGCATTACAGGTCCATCGTCGTCGTTGAGCGGCTTATTACTGTACCGGTCCAGCAATGCAAAGAACGGGATTGTTGACGATCTCTGACCCGTGGTCGAACGTCTGCTCCTGGCCGACTGCACCCACTCGTCTCCCCTGCGTGCCCCACAGACGGCGAACGCACGAAACCGACCCGTTGCTGCCGGTCGCCATGTTGCGACCTGTGCGGCGCACTTCGGAGTACAGCAGCCATTCGCGGGGTGAATTCGCTGGTGAGTTCCCCAGCCATTGCCATCATTCGAGTACCGGTTCTGGTCTGGCGGCTACACTGTTGATTTTCACGGAGTCTTAACCCAGCGGGTCAATTCCGCGTGGACATCAACAGCTACACGTCGCTTAGCTGACGTTCGGATCTCAGCGGGTGGCGAGTGACCGGTTTCAACAAAACCGGATACTCGCGGTAGCCGCGGGAAAAAGTTCAACATCGCGTGCGTGGTATCGCCCCTCCCGTGGCGCGGCCACTTTTTGACCAAAGATGCGCGGGTGTATGGGCGCATAGAATCGCCCATACACGGCCGCACAGACGAGCGCGGCCTCCCGCCTTCGCCGAGCTCAAGGCTACTCGACCGAAATCGGTTCTTCTCTGCTGAGTGCAACGGGTGCGGCGCGCTTTGCGCGCGTGCCCTTCGTCGCTTTGCACGCGCTCGAGCGTTGCTTAGCCAATCGCTTCAACAGTTCTGCGGCTGGTTCATCGTTCGGGTCCTGCGGAACGAGCTCGCCCCGGAAGGCTTTTGCGAGCAATGCTGGAGTAAGGCGCGCAAGGGCCGTACTGGCGGTAGCATGGCGCGCAGCTAACGAGTCGGCTAAGGCAAACAGCGCGTCCACGCGCCTTGTGATTTCCCGCTGCTCTTCTACCGAAGGCAAATATATTTCCACGTCTCTGACATCGCCTTGATTGATGCTCGCCTGGTTGACCGCGTGCTTTGCGCGGCGAACCAAATTCGACCTTCCACCGGGGCTGCAAAGAACGATCCTGAGAAAGGTCGGCAGCAGATTTTCAACGGTGCGTATTCGCATCATATTGCTCTCAAAGACGCACGGCTCCTTTAAGCCTTCAATCAGTGCACATTTCCCGAGGTGTTCAATGCTATTCACTCGATTAATAACAACGTCGCCGTTCCGCAAACCGAACTGCTCAATCTCCGCTTGAGTAGTGCTCAACCTTTTCAGGTTGTGAAAAGACTCCACATAGCCATCGGTGAAACTATCGATTCGAAGAATGCGGACTCCTTCACCATAGCTCGATGCAGGTTTGTACAGCCCGTTCTTTGGGCCGTCGCTAATGAGTTGGCCAAGCTTATATGGCTGCCATAGTGATTCCGTTGGTCCATTGCGCCAATCGCTCGTCAACGCGCCTGATGTTGCAGCTTCGAGCACGGCCTGTCGAAAGCGCGCAATGATTGGAGGAACGCGTTCGAGCCGCTCCCGACACGCATCCACGCGCGCAAGCACAGTGTCGAGTTTGTCGGCGATGCGCTTCTGTTCGGCCAGCGGCGCAATTGGCAAGTTGAACGAGCGAACATCTTTTGATTTTACTGCTGGATACAAGGCGCCCTGCACAAGGCTGATCATCGCTTCGACGAACGCGCGCGAGCGAACAGCATAAAAGATCCACCGTGGGTCTATATGAAGAGGGCGAACAACATCGAAACCCGTCGAGGCAATTTGCCCATCGAGTTCCTCCGGGACCAAGGCTACAGCATTGAGGTTGGGGCGGGTCATCGACACAAGTGTGTCGCCAGTCTGCACAAGTTTCCGTGCTCTGGTTGGAGCTTCTGCACCCGTCAACATCTGCGGTGCGACAATGCGCTTTCTCTCTCTATCAATGCACCCGATATCAATGTACTGAAACCGATGATTAGCGCGCGGCACGACCTGGTTCGCCGTCGCCGAAATATCGTCGATTGTGGCGCTTGCCCAACCCCGAGGAAGGCTGCTCATGCCTCCTCCCCATCGGCAAGCTCTGCCAATATCGCATTCAAATCTGCGAGTGCGCCATTCAATTCCTCAATCGCTTCTTGCGCCAGAAAGGAAGGTTCGGGCACCTCGTCCATGTCCTTCGAACTCTCATCTTTCAACCAACTGATGTCGAGACTGTCAGCTCTATCTCTAATCCATTTACGGCTGAAGGCCCGCATACGCCCGCCTTCCCCTTCGTCCACTCGCTTGCTGCTTCCATCAGCAGCCGCTCCGTATGCGGTTTCAAACTCCGCGAAGTATTCGCGCGTTAGCGGAGTCCGTTTGCCGAAGCTTGGCGCGTTCGTTCGTAGATCATAAACCCAGACCTTTTTCGTGCTATCGGTAGCAGACTGGCTCACCTTGTTGAAGAAGAGGACATTCGTTTTTACGCCTTGGGCGTAAAAGATGCCTGTCGGTAAGCGCAAGATCGTGTGCAGATTGCACTTGTTCATTAGGTCGCGCCGAACTTCGACACCGACGCCTGCTTCAAACAACACGTTGTCGGGCACAACGACCGCCGCGCGCGCGCCATCCTTCAGGTGCCGCACGACGTGTTGCACGAATGCTAGCTGCTTGTTGCTCGTCTCATAGGTAAGGTCGTCGCGCGTGGGCCCGCCGCCGCCCTTTGCCGTACCGAACGGCGGATTGGTGATGATGATGTCCGACTTGGGCAGGGCGGCTCCCGCATTGCCGAGCGTGTTTCCGATATGAACGACGCCCTCGTCATCGCCCTCCATGCCATGCAGCATGCAGTTCATCAACGCCAACCGTCTAGTACTCGGCACGAGCTCCATGCCAAGAAATGCCTTGTTGCGTTGAAACTGACGCTCCTTGCCATTCAAGTCGTACAGGTCATCCGTCTGCGCTTTGATGTAGGCGTCCGCGGCGATGAGGAAGCCTGCCGTACCTGCAGCCGGATCTTGGATCGTCTCACCGACTTGTGGCTTGATGATGTGGACGATGCTGTCGATGAGTGGGCGCGGCGTGAAGTATTGTCCCGCTCCTGACTTGGTCTCGTTCGCATTCTTCTGCAGCAGCCCCTCGTACAGATCGCCGAGCCCGTCGTGTTGCGCCGAGAACCAGTCTAGACCATCGAGGCTCTTGACGAGTTGTTCAAGGTGGCGCGGCTCCCTCAAACTCGTCTGCGCATCGGCGTAGATTGCCGCGATCAACTTGTCGGTGCTTTGGCTGAGCGACAGCAGCATCGCGCGGTAGTGATTCAGCAGGTTCAACCCGCTCCTGCCGGTCAAGTCAGGCCAACGCGCCCCCTCTGGCAGTTTGTGCTTGCTGAGCAGGCCGTTCTGCGTATTCTCATATTCCATCTTGATGAACAGCAGCAGGACTAGCTCGGTTACGTAGTTAGTGTACGTGATGCCATCGTCACGAAGCACATCACACAGGTTCCACAGCTTCTGGACGATATCGTTGTTCGTCATGGGGCTCTATTTCTGAGGGGTTTGCGCGGAATCGCCGATCTTCGTAGATGCGGAGCGATCCCTTGGGTTGGGTTCGAAATTATGCCACTTGAGGCCAGAGGGTCTCGGCGACGCGGTGAAGCACATCGTCGAGCTTGCCGCCCAGCATATTGTTCAGCTGTTTCGCGCCCCCAGCGTTGACAAACGCGTCGGTTACGAACTGCTCATCGATAACCACCTCGTGCACAAGTTGCTTCGCCAGCCGCTCCAGCCATTTTCGCTGCACTGAAGTCCAGTTCGTCATCTTGTAGATGCCCTCCATCGCGTGGGCAACTCGCTGATCGAAAGGGACCAGAGCCTCGCCCAATGCAGCCTGCCGGATGTAGCCGATGATGCTGGCCGCTATATCCTGGTTTGTCTGGTTGCGCCACGCGGTTTTGATTTTCGCTTCGGTGTAGCCGTGTTCATCGAGCAGCAGGCGAACAGCGCGCAGATCGGCGCGCGTCAGATCCTTCGGTCGATTCACGATCACTGACAACGCAACGGACTCGTTCACCTGCTTGCGGATGAAGCTGGTGAAACTGTCGAGATAGTCCTCTGGTCTGCCAAACTCGCCATAGCTTTGCTCCCGGAGCAACAATTCGTCCGCGTGCTCCGAGATGATCGGCATCTGATCCGTACCAGCAAGTTGCTTCACCTCGGCGAGCTGGTCCAGTAGCTGTTTGTGCTCGCGCAGGAAATCGGCCGCCCCGGCGGGCCCGAGGTTGTGAAGGTGTTCATGCAGCTTGCTCGCAGGGACTCCCCACGCCTGTTCAAGTTGGGCGAGCCTTTCTTGTAGCGCTGGCCTCTTTTCCGCTTGGTGCGCGGCCTTTCGGAGCACGCGCATCAGGCTTTGGTTCAGGGCGTCGAGAACTTCATGAGCGTGCGTCCTTTCAGGCGTACTGCCTGGCACGCCGAAGCTCGCCGGGTTAGTAAGTTCATCGATGAGTTGCTCGATGGTTACGTTCGGGTCCTTCACGAGCGGCTTCATCGTCGTCACGTCCTCAAGCGCCGCGTAGATGCCCACCGGGTCGTAGATTTTGAAGACGGTCTTACCGATTTCATCGCATCGGCGCGTGGCCCGCCCGATCATCTGCTCGTAAAGAATCCGGGACCGGACGCGGCGCAGGAAGACGAGATGGCAAATTGGCGGTACATCGATGCCGGTAGTCAGGAGGTCTACAGTGATAGCGATGCTGGGGAATCGCTCGTTCTTGTATAGGCGGATAAGCTGGCTCAGCTTGTCGGACTGGCCGGTGATCTTCTTCACCGCAGCTTCGTTATAGTCGTCGCCGTATTGTTCCTTGAACGCTTCGTCGAGCAGGCGCTTTACCATGTCTGCGTGCAGGTCGGTGGCGCAGAAGATAAGAGCCTTTTCTTCGCCGAACGGGTCCAGTTCCTTGGCCAACTCGGCGCAAATGACCTTGTTGAACTGCTCGCTAATGACGCGGCGATTGAAGGATTCCACATTGAAATTCAGCTCATCGTCCAACTCGGAGAGCTCCAACTCGCCGGTTGCCATATTGATGGCCGTGACTTTCTCGCCTTTCTCGAACTTGATACCGTTCTTCGATAGCAGCGTCTCGTACCTAATCGGCGGTTCGTGGTCGATCAGCCAGTCGTCGGCAACTGCCTCGCGGTAGGAGTACGTGTAGACGGGTTTGCCGAATATCTCTGTCGTATGCTTCGCCGGTGTTGCGGTGAGCCCGACCTTCACAGCGTCGAAGTAGTCGAGAACCCGGCGATAGCTCGAAAGGTATTGCGCCTGGTCGCGCACTACCAATTCGCCCTCGGTCATCTCCTGGTCCAGCGTATAGCCGCGATGCGCTTCATCCACAATAATGCAATCGAACTCATCGATGCCCGGAGGGGAATCAGATTGCAGGATGCGTCGAACCATTGCCTGAACCGTCGCGACCTGGATGCGCGTCTCGGCCTCAGCGGACATATCGCCCAACTCGGCGACGTTGTATATCTTCGATAGCGGCTGATTCTGCTCGAGCAATGCCTCGTCGAATGCGTCGGTCGCTTGCTGGCCCAGCGCAGTGCGATCCACGAGGAAGAGGATTCGTCGGAAGCGCTCGGTTTTCAGCAGCCGGTACATGAGACCGATGATGGTTCGGGTCTTGCCGGTGCCGGTTGCCATTGCAACGAGAATGGCACGTTGTCCGTGCGTCAGGGCCGCTTCGACTCCCTGGATCGCCCTAATTTGGTAGTCGCGCAGCCTCAGATAATCGAAGCCCTCCTGCGCGAGTTTGGCTTCGGCCTCTTCCTTGCTGCGCTTCAATCTATCGATCAGACCGTCCGGCTGGTGAAAACCAATGAGCGCGTCGGCCAGATTCGACGGCACGCGCAAGTCGCGGAACCAAGTGCCACTCTGTTCGCGCAGTTGCTCAATATAAGGGCGACCGTTGCATGAGTATGCGAATGGAACCTGGAAAAATCCACCTTGCCCGTCCGGCCATGGTCCGTGTTGTCCGGCTAACTTCCAGGCTGGTGACTGATCCAGTGCAAGTTGGAAACCGCGCGAGTATCGCTCTGCCTGTCCAATCTTCCCAGCGACGTTTTTGTTGATGCTTTTCGCCTCCACCACCGCGATCGGCATCAACCCCACGAAGAGTATGTAGTCGGCAGACTGCTTGCCCTGCGTGGGCCATTCGGCAATGGCTTTGTTCTTTCCTGCCTCGGGCCGCGCGCCCTTGGCATGAGTCAATTGTTGTGTGTCCGCGACCCAGCCCGCATCGACTAGCTGTTGGTCGATGAGGATGCGCGTCAGCTCTTCGCTCAGCACGAGATTCTTCGTCGCCTTCTTGGTGCTCGCCTGCGCCTCCTTGGCTTGCTGGGCATCAAGTTGCGCCTGGAACTGCTTTACCTTGGCGTCGAACTGTTCTTGGGCCTTCTTGAGGGCTGCTTCTTGTTCGTATGCAAGCTCCTTGTACGTCTTCGCCTCCGCGTCCATCTGCAACGCGAGCGTCTCGTACTCCTGCTTCTCCTGCGCGACGAGGTCGGCGAGCTGCTGGTTGTCTTCGAGCGTTTGCGAGGTGGCCTTCAGTTGCGCTTTGAGCTGATCGATCTCGTTCTGGAGATTGCGTAGGTGTGAGCTGGGGTCCTCGGGCGGAACAAACGGGCCGGGCTTGAATGCAGTACCTTGCTTTCCAAATGATTCATGGAACCAGATGGCCAGCGCGCGCGCGACCTTGAGGCCATCCATGGCCTCCTTGTGCTGAGTCTTGAACTCGTGAGTGGCCTTGTTTCCTTCCACGCGCAGGGTGTGGAAGAGTCCCCGGACTGTCCGGTCGAGTCCGGCC
>Ga0209795_10002463_pt1 | contig 10252 bp, 7 predicted proteins | sample AgamicOrMarz_FD_187166 | JGI IMG/M metagenome (GOLD analysis project Ga0209795, IMG submission 187166) | Agave microbial communities from Guanajuato, Mexico - Or.Ma.rz (SPAdes) (version 2) | ecosystem: Host-associated > Plants > Phyllosphere > Phylloplane/Leaf | place: Guanajuato, Mexico...
ATATAAGTTTCATACACATCATCCATAGCGCTATTAAATAGCTCATTTTTAATCAGATTGTACGGCGTGAAATTTTGAAGCTTGATTCGTTTGCTTATTACCTTTTGATTTTCAATTGTTAGATCAAGAATATTTAAGCAACCATAATCTTGTTCCTGCGAATAGACATCTTTGAAGTCATGTCCATATACCCAATTAATGAGTATTCGATTTACAATATCGTGTGAAGAAATCAGGATATTTTGGTCTTTTTCTGCTGTTAAAATCATGTTTTCAAACCATGTCAGTACACGAGTAATAAAGAGCGACCAACTTTCGCCTTGTACAAATAATTCAAGATTATTTTTATGGAACTGATAGGCCTTTTTGATTTCCAGTTCAGCACGATCCAACGAAATTTCTCTTAAACGTCCCGCTCTAATCTCTCGAATATCATCAAATGACTGAATGTCTGTATGTTCGTTTTGATAGCGCTTCAAAATTTCGGCTGTCTGAATCGAACGAGGCATGGTAGATGAGTAAATTTTTTCAAAACTAACATCTTGTAGTTGATGAGCAAGTTTTTGTATTTGCTCTATTCCTCGTTCGGATAACTGCGCAAACTTAGGATTAATCGGGTTCTTATCTGCATCAAAATATGAAACGTGCCCATGTCGAACCAAATAAATTCGTAACCGATATTTATCCATGTTGTGCTGCCTTTGGTTCAGTAATTTTTAAGTCTTCCGAATTAAGTGCTTTTAATATCTCAAATGTTTGATCCAATTGTTTACCTTCACGGATATCGCTAATAAACAATTGAATTGCCTCATCAACATCTTTGATTGGGAAAGAGAAATAATCTTGCACAATGCCTGAACGATGCGATATAGAAATATCCTTTTGCAAAATATAAGCCTGCAAAATTTCCAAGCTTCTCATGAGCATTAACAAGTTATATTTCTGACTGCCCGATTGCGGTAAAAGCTCATTCTTAATGACAGCTTGGCTGGCTTTAATCAGGTCAATTATTTTTTGCTCGCTCATTCTTTTTCTCCCAATATTTCCAAGATATTTTTTTCAAGGCGGGGAACTAAAAATTCCGTTAGGGCTAATTCGAGTGATGGAGTATCCATTTCGTTGTTTCGGTCAGACTGCTGCATCGCTATAATTGCCCATCGAACATGAGACAACACATGCCAAAACTTCATTTCAAATTCAGGAATATAAATATCGGAAATTTCAGCGTAAGCTTTCGCAAAGTCCTTATATGAACCTATTCCCCCCGCTATATTTTCATCTTGACCAAAACGCCAACATTTAGAGGTAAACCACCCAAGGTCTTCTCTACGATCACCCCATTGAGTAAATTCCCAATCTAAAATTCCTGAAATTTGATCGTCATTAACCATGATGTTACCAATGCGGTAATCACCATGGACTAGTACCAAATCATCGACTTTTGGAAGATTGTTAAACATCCATTGAATAGCGTACTCAAGGATTGGACGCTGTCTTTTTAAGTGATCCAGTTGCTCTAGAAAACCTGTAAGCTTTTTTTCTAAATATTGATCTTTATCTGGCTTAGGAAGTAGTTTCTCTAATACTTCATCTGATTGAATGGCATGAATTAAAGCAAGTTGCCTACCAATGTCTTGAGTAATCTTTTTACGTTTTTCTTCTTCTGTAATTCGAACTAATTTATAGCCTTCTGTTACACCATCAATTTTTTTCATAATGAAGAAATCACTATTTAAAAAGTTAGGTGACTTCTCGAAATAAAGTGGTTCTGGCACTTTAATGCCAAAGTGATATAACCGATCTAAAAGTAAAAATTCTTGCTCACGATCTGAACTGGCCTCTACACTAGATTCAGCATTTTTACGCAGTACTAATGCAAAATCTTCAGATTGAACTAGCCAATTTTCTTGGATAGCTCCACCACTCATTTTTTTTAACTGAATTTCATGAGGGATTAGCCCTAGATTCTGCTGCAATATTCCACTCAATTGCAGTATATGATTTGCATTCATTATTTACTCCTTGTAGCTAATCCTACTGGAGCAAATTACATGCCACTATTTTTATATTTAAATTCAATAACTTAAAAATTCACTACTATTTCAAATATGAAATCTATTTCATATTTGAAATTTCTTATTTTAAAACTCATCATTTTGCCATTCATCGGCGATTTTTGAAAAAACCTTGACCTTAAACCTTACTTTAAGCATAGGATGCTCAATAGGTAAATATGAGGAGCCTACAATGCCTAAAGTTTGGAGTTTTCAGCGTTGGTTCATTGCCATTTTTATGGCTTTTCTATCAGTAAGTTATGCAAATGCATCTGATCAAGTACAAAATCAAGAAACGGCTAAAAGCAAAGGTAAAATTTTAGTCGTCATGACAAATCATTCAGCCTATCCGACTCGTTCAGATAAAACTGGCTTATGGCTTACTGAATTAACTCATTTTTATGATGTCGCTAAAGATGCTGGCTATGATATGGATTTTGTCAGTCCTCAAGGTGGAGTTGTCCCACTTGATGAACGTAGTATGAAGCCTATTTACGTTGATAAATCAGCTCGAAAACTTTTAGCTGATCGTCAGTTTATGTATCGCTTAAACCACACTTTGGCACCAAGCAGTATCGATCCAACGCGCTATAAAGCAATTTATTATACGGGTGGACATGGAACAATGTGGGACTTCCCAGATAATAAAGAACTCAAAAATATTAGTGAAAGCATTTATCGCCAAGGTGGTATCGTTTCAGCGGTTTGTCATGGCGTGGGAGGCTTATTACCTTTGGTAGATGAAGATGGTAAACCACTCATTTCAGGTAGAACTGTTACTGGGTTCGCGAATAAAGAAGAAACTTTATCTGGAATTAAATCTCAAGTTCCATTTTCCTTACAAAATAGCTTAATTAACCACGGCGCTAAATATAAACAAGGCTTTCTTCCATTTACTTCATATGTAGTATCGGATGACAGAATCATTACTGGACAAAACCCTCAATCTAGTAAAGAAATTGCTGAAGCTGTAGTTAAACGCTTAAGTACACTTAAGTAATTTAGTAAAATAGTTTAAAAGTAAGAGAACTAGAATTTTATATTCTGGTTCTTTTTTTTAATTCATAAAAAATCATATCTTTTATTTTGTAATATTCTAATTTTCTTTTTAATAAAATCTAAAATAATGATAAAAATGCTTGACCTTAAACCTTACTTTAATCTTAGCATTAATACATGGTCTATAGGAGGAACATATCAATGTTCAACAAGCTTAATCTACCTCGAACAGTTACTGCGTTATCCGTAAGTTTATTATTGAGTTTTTCAGCTCAAGCGGTTGAGACTAACTCAAGTTCTGTACAACAACCATCGAACTCAAGTAGTTCACAGGAAACAACTGTTGTAGAGTTTGGGCCCTATAAAGTTAATGTTCCAAAAGGTGGCTATTACGATCGTTTTCGTATGAACCCAAATCTAGACGAGGTTGCAAAAGATCCTGCAGCTGGAAATATTGATTATTTCCGTACTATTCCCAAAAAGCTTGTAGATACTAGAGTGGGTAAAGTATGGTCTCCGAATTTTTATTACCGTACTAGTAATATCCAACTCTTGATGCTTGCTCCAATTTCTAAAGTAAAAGCAAAACTCCCTGCTCCACTTGAACCATTACAACCTATCCCAGGCTATGGTTTGGTTTCATTAACATTCTTCTCTTATGCAGTCGGTGATGTCGACCCATATGATGAAGTTTCGGTTGCTGTGGTCGTACGCCAACCTGGTGCTCATCACTTCAATACCACAGAATTATTGAGTTCAATGCGTAACCATAAATATTATGGCCATGTACTCGCATTACCAGTAAATACAGAAATTGCTCGTGTTCGTGGTGTGTATGGTTACCAATTACCAAAATGGTTAACACCTATTGATATGAAAATTGGTGACAAATCAGTTCAAGCTCATATTTATAATACTGATGGTAAACCTGATTTAAGTATAGCTGCACCATTGCCAGAAATTAAAACTGTGAAACCACAATCTCATATTGAAACAAAAACCATGTATCAATTGGTAGATGGGAAATGGCACAGCACTTCTGTAGAGTCTAATACTTTGGCATTTGGACAAAAGCTTTTTCCAAAGAACGTTCAAATTGTAAAAAGTGGTGGACCGCTGAGTAAATTACTTGATGAACTAGGAGCCAATAAAGTTCTACGTTTTGATGTAGTGAAAGATGCACAATTGGCATTAAATATGCCTGTTCCATATCCATCACTCGATAAATCGACAGCTAAAAAATAATTTTAAATAGCCCTTTCTACTTATTATAAGAAGAAAGGGCTACGATTATTTCTTTTATATATAATAATATTTTTTATGTTTCAGTTTATTTATAAAAATTCTGTTTAATAAAATATAAAATTTCATTCACTTCATATATGTATTATCTAGAACCATTAAATTACTATTCACTTTTAAATAATACTAGTTAAACCGAATCTTTGAAGATGAATTTTGAGTTAATGTACCAAAATCTAAATCTAATAAAGGTATGGCTGTTTCAGGTAAAGCTAAAGCCTCTTTATAAGCAGTCTTTGCTTGAGGTGTTAAATATAAATGATTAAGTTTCTCATCGCTTTTAAAACCAATTGGAAATTGATAATGAAATTTTAAAGGTTTTTCAATATTAAAAGTAAAAATTGGTAATTGTAAGTTACTCTTATCTTTACCATATGTTGCATCTGCTAAAACATATTTATGAACATAATCAATTGAAAAATTAGAAAGCGTTAAACTCTTCAAACTTCCATCTTCTGCAATACGTGAATATACCATCACTGTACCTTTTGCTCGTCCCAGTACAATTTTCATCTTGGAGCCAATCACAATACTGCTCACAGGATAGTTAAATTTAGTTGGGTTTCCACCAATATTCGGTTCATCAATGGGTGTAGCAGTACCTTTAGCCTCAGCTTTAATCCCTAATCGCTCCCAAAAATCTCGTCTTAGCGTTTCTGGAAATGTATGTATTGAATCTGATTTGGTAAGACCCACAGGAATGGTCAGCCCTGCTTGTACATTACTTGTGAAGAATAATGATTGAATACCAAGGCTGAGTGCAAATATTAATTTTTTCATTCGATGCTACAAAATAGTTAAGTACATAAAGCTATTATTTACATAGCCTTATGTACTGTTTTAAAGGTTTAAATAAAACTTGGTAAACCACGTGCAGGGTCAGTTTCTCTAGCTGCTTGAGCATTTTCAACTGTCAAACCAAGCGCCTTAGCCACACCTTCGCCATAAGCTGGATGACATGCATAGCAGTTACGAATGTGGCGATATTTAATGAAATCAAGAGCATCACCCATTGCGCGTGCAGTATTATCAAATAAAGCCTGTTGTTGCTCAGGAGTCATAAGTTCAAACAAAGCACGAGGTTGACTGAAATAATCGTTGTCATCTTCACGATAATTCCAGAAATCAGCATCCCCATTGATTTTTAAAGGAGGTTCTTTGTACTGAGGCTGTTCTTGCCATTGTCCAAAACTATTTGGCTCGTAATGTGGAAGACCGCCATAATTGGCATCGATGCGTCCTTGACCATCACGGTGATTACTATGAACTGGGCAACGCGCCGCATTTACAGGTATTTGCTGGTAGTTCACACCTAAACGATAACGCTGAGCATCAGCATAGTTAAATAAACGGGCTTGCAGCATGCGGTCTGGTGAAGCGCTAATGCCAGGAACCAGATTACTTGGTGCAAAAGCGGATTGTTCAACATCTAAGAAGAAATTTTCAGGGTTTCGATTCAGCTCAAACTCACCCACTTCAATTAATGGATAATCTCCATGAGGCCAGACTTTTGTTAAATCAAATGGATGATATGGAACCTTTTCAGCATCTTGCTCAGGCATTACCTGTACATACAAAGTCCACTTAGGGAAATCTTTTCGTTCAATCGCATCGAATAAGTCACGTTGATGACTTTCGCGATCATGACCCACTAATTCACCAGCTTCGGCATCTGTTAAGTTTTTAATTCCCTGTTGGGTCCGGAAATGAAATTTCACCCAGAAACGTTCATTTGCATTATTGATGAAACTATAGGTATGGCTACTAAAACCGTGCATATGGCGGTAAGACGCAGGAATACCACGATCAGACATGACAATAGTGACCTGATGTAAAGCTTCAGGTAATAAAGTCCAGAAATCCCAGTTATTCGTTGCGCTACGCAAGTTAGTTTTAGGATCTCGTTTTACTGCTTTATTTAAATCTGGAAATTTACGTGGATCACGTAAGAAGAACACCGGTGTATTGTTACCCACCATATCCCAGTTGCCTTCCTCTGTATAAAACTTTAAAGCAAAGCCACGAATATCACGTTCAGCATCTGCTGCTCCACGCTCACCAGCTACTGTGGTAAAACGAGCAAACATTTCTGTTTTCTTACCAATTTCACTAAAGATTTTAGCGCGAGTATATTGAGTAATATCATGAGTCACAGTGAAAGTACCGAATGCACCTGAACCTTTTGCATGCATACGACGTTCTGGAATTACTTCACGAACAAAGTTAGCTAATTTCTCGTTTAGCCATAGGTCTTGAGCAAGTAGAGGTCCTCTTGCACCTGCCGTCATACTATTCTGGTTATCTACAACTGGAGCCCCAAAATCAGTAGTAAGTTGGGAAAAAGGACATTTTTTAGTATCGTCATTCATTAATATGCACCCGAAAAATAATCAATCGAATCAATATAAAAAAGGGCAGTCAATTTTGGCTGCCCTCTTTTTAAAACTTAACTTCTAATAAATGCTAAAAGATCTTTATTAATTGTTTCTGCTTCTGTAGTTGGCATTCCGTGAGGGAATCCTGGGTAACTAATCAAAGTACCATTTTTAACGAGTTCCGCAGATTTTTTACCAGAAATTTCAAAAGGAACCACCTGATCATCTTCACCATGTAAGATGAGAACTGGAACTTCGATCTTTTTGAGAGCTTCGGTAAAATCCGTTTGAGAGAAGGCAACAATTCCGTCGTAATGAGCTTTTGCTCCGCCCATCATGCCCTGACGCCACCAATTTAACACCACAGGCTCTGATACTTTCGCTCCTGGGCGGTTAAATCCATAAAAGGGACCTGCTGGTACATCGTGATAAAATTGTGAACGATTTTTAAAAAGTTGATTTTGAAGATCATCAAAAACTTCTTTTGGTAAACCATCTGGATTACTTTCAGTTTTTACCATTAATGGAGGAACGGCACTAATTAAAACAGCTTTAGCTACAGGGTCATTAGGATAACGAGCAACATAATACGCTACTTCACCACCACCTGTTGAATGCCCTACATGCACCGCGCCTTGTACACCTAAATGCTCAACCACAGCAGCAACGTCATCTGCATAATGGTCCATATCATGACCATCCCAGACTTGAGTTGAACGACCATGACCACGGCGGTCATGAGCAACTACACGAAAACCTTCTTTAAGGAAAAAAAGCATCTGCGCATCCCAGTCATCTGAGCTGAGCGGCCAACCATGGTGGAAGAAAATTACAGGAGCATCGCGAGGGCCCCAATCTTTATAAAAAATATCTACGCCGTCTTTTGTTGTGACATATCCCATTTTTGTTTCTCCTGTGTAAAAGTTACACTATCGATTTACTGTATATGCTCTAATTAATTCGTAATAAGTACATATATAATTTTCAATCCTACCCTCATGGATAGTCATAACATAGTAAGGTTAAAGTTCACTTGAAGGTCAATAGAATTTAGTAAAAACAACGTTTAAAAAGTGTAAAAAAATAATTTCTACAACACTAAAAACTAAGGATTTTCTTTAGATCATCTAAAAGTTAATCGGCTCTATCTATTCTTATCAAAAGTTATTCTAAATTCGTTACAACTGATTTTAATTCTTAGAAAAATAGCATATTGACATTCAAGTGAACTTTAAACTTATAGTAAACCTACAGGCGGAAAGTTGATATCTACTTTTAAAGATTATCAGCTACTCAGTCGATCAATTTAAAGGTTAACCAATTATGAATACAAATAAAGCGTTCACTGAAGTTGAATTTGGTCAACAGAAAGTTAAAGTTCCCAAAGGTGGTTATTATGACCGCTTTAGAATGAATCCTGATTTAGATGAAGTTGCAAAAGATCCTGCAGCTGGGAATATAGATTTTTTCCGTAGTATTCCTAAAAAATTAGTTGAATCAAGAGTTGGACCTGTCTGGGCTCCAAACTTTTATTATCGTAGCGGCAATGTGCAAGTTTTGATGCTTGCTCCAATTAAGCTGTTAAAGAAAAAATTACCTTCGCCTCTAGTACCCTTGGAAGCTTTTCCAGGTTATGGACTAGTTGCGCTTACCTTCTTCACTTATTCAGTTTGCGATAATGATCCATACAATGAAGCGTCTGTCGCTATTGTGGTGCGTAAACCTAAAGCTCATGGTCCACATGCGTTAGAGCTGATTAACTCGATTCGTAAACGTCACTTTTATGCGCATGTATTAGCTTTACCTGTCGACACTGAAATCGCACGTGTACGTGGCGTATATGGTTATCAACTTCCAAAATGGCTAGCTGAAATTGATGTAAAGATTGATAAGAAAAAAGTTGAAGCAACACTTTCAACTTACAACAAATTAGATATCAGCCTAACAACCGCAACTCCGTCATTAAAAAGAGTTAAGTCTGAATCACGCATGGGTAAAGCCACGATGTTGCATTTAGTCGATAACGAGTGGCATCAAACTCTAGTGCAAACCAATGTTCTCTCGTTTGGTGAAAAGCTTTTCCCACGCAAGGTAAAAGTGACACGCCATGGCGGCCATGTGAGCCAGCTTCTAGATCAGTTGGGCGCATCTACTATTCTTCGTCTTGATGTTATTGAAGATGCTCAGGTCGTGTTAAATCTACCGACTAAACTTTAATCATCAGTCAGTTAGCTTAGGATCGTTAAGCTATGTTTTGAGGTTTAAGATGAATACTCTCAATGAAGTAAGCAGCACTTTAAATGCATCAGAGATACTCTCTCGACAACGCAACGCTTTTTTGAAAGCTGAACCACCAACACTTCAACAGCGTAAAGCAAGCCTTGCAAAGCTTCGTGCTGCGGTCATTGAATATCGTAGTGAATTACAAGTTGCTGCAAGTGAAGATTTTGGACATCGTTCATATCATGAAACAGATGTCATGGAACTTGTTGGTATTGTTCAGTCCATCGATTATTTAACGCGTAATTTACGCCGTTTCATGAAGCCAGAAAAGCGTCATGTCAGCTTATTCTATCGCTCGGCTAGTGCTCACATAGAATATCAGCCTAAAGGGATTATTGGGGTCATGGCTCCTTGGAACTACCCTATTTCTCTTACGCTTATTCCTCTTGCTACAGCGATTGCTGCCGGTAACCGAGCAATGCTTAAACCATCGGAACTCACCCCTCGAACAAGTGAAGTGATCTCACGCATGCTTGCGGCGAACTTTTCTGTAGAAGAAGTTGCGGTTGTTTTAGGTGGACCTGAAGTTGGTGCTGAATTTAGTGCACTGCCTTTCGACCATTTATTGTTTACAGGAAGCACACCTGTAGGCCGTAAAGTCATGAAAGCAGCAAGTGACAACCTCGTTCCACTGACTCTTGAATTAGGTGGTAAAAGTCCAGCTATTGTAGGTCGAGGCCACGTAAACTCGAGAACCATGACCAGTATTGCCTATGGAAAATTATCCAATGGTGGACAAACGTGTGTTGCTCCAGATTATGCTCTTGTTCATGAAGATGATTTAGAAGCATTTATTGAAGAATACAATGCCACAGTCTCTCGGTTCTATCCAAACGGGCCAGACTGTGATGACTACACTTCAATTGTCAATGAACGTCATTATGCTCGTTTACAAGGCTTACTTGATAGTGCAAAACAAAATGGCGCACGAATCATTGAACTAGGAATCAAACCTGAATCGGCAAAGAATCGCACTCGTACTCTTGTTCCAACACTTGTTGTGGGAGCAAAAGATGATGATGCAATTATGAGAGAGGAAATCTTTGGCCCAATTCTACCCGTTCGCACCTACCGTAATATTGATGAAGTGATTAACTACATCAATGAACGAGACCGCCCACTCGCCTTATATTATTTTGGCGAAAAAGATGCTGACTGCAAAAAACTACTACGACGTACCACTTCAGGTAACGTTGGTATTAACAACACCATAATTCATGTGGCACAAGACGATCTACC
>Ga0209795_10002468_pt1 | contig 10244 bp, 8 predicted proteins | sample AgamicOrMarz_FD_187166 | JGI IMG/M metagenome (GOLD analysis project Ga0209795, IMG submission 187166) | Agave microbial communities from Guanajuato, Mexico - Or.Ma.rz (SPAdes) (version 2) | ecosystem: Host-associated > Plants > Phyllosphere > Phylloplane/Leaf | place: Guanajuato, Mexico...
AAATGTTAAAAGGCACACTCTGTACGAAAGGTGCCACTTTTTTTCATAATTGAGGACGTGGGTTCGTGCTCTTGGTAACCATTTTAATCATTTCCTCAACCAGAGTCGGAACTTCTTCGAAGGCGCTTTTAATGTGCAGTCGTTCTGTTCGTTTATGGGCATCCTTTCCAAACGGACCGACATTTAAGACAGGAGCATTAAGATTGGCCATTGCATCAAAAGGTATACTGTAACTGCTTCCCCATACCGGCGTGTTTGCTTTAAAGGCAGTCCACCCTTCCCCTTCATCCTGGTAGTTAATATAGCTTAAGTCACTGATTCCATTGAAATAATGAACCTGTTTTACAGGTAAATTATATTTTTCTTGTCCTTTTTCCTTAACATATTGGACACATCTCTTAACGAGGTCATCATCAGAAGAATTAACCGCCGGGTAATAGGGAGGTGCATATATTAAGACAATCGCCGGAGCAAGCTCCTGACATTCTATCATCAGACTGTCTGCTATCCTCAATGATTTTTCACGGTCATCCCAGTTAGTATTTTCTTGCACTTCAGCCTTTATTTCCTCCACAAAAGGGACTCCGAATTTACGGATTGCATGAGTTTGTAAATCTTCATAACGCAAAACACGGACTTCGCCAACCGGCTCCACGGACTGCTTCAAACAAACCTCTTTATACGCTTGATTGCACGCCCCTGCCGCATCAATCGCAACCTTTTCAAATATCTCCATGATTTCTTCTGCATTCCGTTTCATTAAAAACACGTTATACAAGGCTGCAGAACGGTATGGCGTTTGAACAGAGTATTCCAATCTTAAATCTTTTTGTTGAAGGGTAACAGGGAGCGGTGTCGTTTCTCCCTTCACTTTTTCCTGAAGGCTCAAATTCCATTCCATCCGCTGGGTCAAAAATGAGGCAATATAAGGTGCAGTAATGCCACTGAGTGGTTCGCCTACATGTGTTTCTTTACCATAAAAGAGCGCTGATGGCATAATTTTACCAATTGACCCAGAATACACATAAAAACTTCTATCACCCGGTTCCTGAGTAAATACTGGCTCTCCGTTTAGGAAAAGTTTATACGTAAGATTATGCTGGTCTTTTAATTCCAGTAGTTTTGTAACGGCCGCACGCATACCCGAGGAATTCACCTCTTCATCAGGGACTGTCAGCAGGAGGAGATTAATCGGCCATTTCTCAACCGTGGCTTTTTCTAATAATCCCATATGCATCGCAAGTCCCATCTTCATGTCCATTGTGCCCCGTCCAAACAAATATTCACCAGATGCGAGATCCCTCTGTGCATCTCCATGCAACTCGTCAATTCTATTTAAAAGTAATTTCGTCAATTCTTCCGGCTGATAGGCATATTCCTCAAGGTCCCCATACTCTTCTGTATTTACCGTATCAAAATGACTCAGTAAAACAATCGTTTCCTCTGCATCACACTTATATAACCCTGTTAAGAACCGCCGCCCCAAATCAGCCTCATGAAGACCCAAATGGCCGGGATTCTCCTGAAAATACTGCAATTCCTGTAGTTTCGCTTGAACCTTGCCGGGAAACTCCCGCTCCCCCTCAGTTAATGTCATACTTCTCCAACTCACCAGTTCACACAATAATCTCCGCAGCTTATCCGGTGTTCCCCACCTAAGTTGTTCCATTATTCAATACCCCTTTACCATTCTGATTATTCTTTAACTGAGTGTCAGCCTGAGGTGGACACTGTCCACGGGCGGTGCCTGACACCCATTTTTTTATCCTTTAATATGAGTTTCTGAGTTTGCTTTAGTTTGTTTGTTTTTAATGTAGTAGAATAGGTAGCATGCTGCCAGGAATCCTAATCCGACGAGGAGTCCTATCAATTGGGTTGGATCAAAAGCCAAGAATATCAGGATTGATACGCAGAATACGATACATATGGCCGGGATTAACGGATAAAAGGGTACTTTGTATTGAAGATCCTCTAGTTTTCCGCCGCCCTGAAGGTATTTTCGTCGGAACATTAACTGGGATAAGGCAATACCAATCCAGGAGATGGTTACAGATATTCCGGCAATCGACATTAAGAGCACGAATACGGTATCAGCTGCAAGCACGCTTGTTAACAGTGATAATAAAGAAAAAATCATCGTAATCACAAGGGCTGTAAATGGAACCTTCCGTTTTGAAAGTTTCCCAAAACTTTTTGGTGCCATCCCTTCATGAGACATGGCCCATAAAAGCCTTGTTGATGCATAAATGCAAGAGTTTCCTACCGATAAAACCGCTGTCAGGATAACAAAGTTCATTATATCCGGTGCGAATGGAATTCCAGCTAAATCCATCAAAGTCACGAATGGACTTTCCAGTAATCCCAGTTCTTTGGTTGGAAAAATTGCTGATAAGATAATAATAGAGGCAAGATAAAAGACAATAATTCTAAACAGCACATTCCGAATCGCACGAGGAATGTTCTTCTGAGGCTCTTCGCTCTCACCAGCAGCAATCCCGATTAATTCAGATCCTTGATAGGAAAAAATAACATTCATCATCGTTACAAAGAGTATAGAAAGTCCGGCCGGGAAAAGACCAGATGGAGCCAGGTTTTCTAATAATGGAGCTGGTCTGTCCTCGAGAGGAATAATTCCAAAAATGGCTCCGACACCTATAATGAGAAAGAAGATAACGGCTAGTACCTTTATACCAGAAAACCAATATTCTGCTTCTGCGAAACCTCTTGTCGTTAAGGCATTAAGTCCGAATAACAGCAGGATAAAGGCCGCACACCATACCCAGACAGAGATATCCGGGAACCACCTCTGCATCAGGATACCAGCGGCGGTAAACTCCACTCCCGCTGTAGTGGCCGACCCGATAAAATACATCCATCCTAAAGAAAATCCAGCAGAAGGACTAATGAATTTACTTGCATATGTCTGAAAGGAACCTGTTACAGGCATATAGACGGCAAGCTCCCCCAGACAGACCATGACAAGGTACAAAATGATCCCGCCAAATATATATCCAATTAATGCACCGCCTGCTCCCGACTGATTAATTGTATAACCTGCGTTTAAAAACAAGCCCGTACCAATGACTCCCCCTAATGAAAGCATAAATAAATGACGCCGTTTCATTGAACGATTTAGCTGGTTTTGCTGACCCTCTTGATTAACAGGTTCCATTACCTCTCCCACCCCTCTTAAATTAGCTTTACCACTTTTATCAAGGCTATTTTCGCATAGATTGTTGTTTTTCGTATAAGTTCATCAACCCGTATAACTATATGCTTCGTGGCATCTTTTCGTAAGAACATTTGCGAAAGTTGCCTAGAAACTTAGTAAATCGACCCTTATAAAGCTCCAAAAAAAACAAAGTTTACGAAATGAGCCTTTATCAATTAAAAGCGCAATGACAAGCAGCTTAATCCGCCGTCTTGTTTACGGAATTCTGACATCTCCAATTCAATTGTCTGATAGCCTGCATCGTTCAATTTTTGTTTTGTTACTGGATAACCGGCCGGGATGATGACATAGTCATTCACACGAATACAATTTGCTGCGTACTCCTCCTCCAGTGGAACAACGATTTTTTGATAGCTGTTAAACTCCGGATGATCAATGAATTCTCCTGCGACAACAATCGTTTGGTTTCCTAAATAAGTAATGCCTGTTTTTAAATGAAAGAATTTTTCGAGAGGTATGATTGTCCCTTTATAACCTTCCGATTCTAAAATTTGCTTTAACTGCTCTGCACCGTCATGGTTGGTTCTCGCAGAAATACCGATATAAAAATGATCCTCAATCTGCAGGATATCTCCCCCGTCAAGTGTTCCTGGAGATTTAATATAATAAATAGTTTCATAGAAAGACTTAATGACAGGTTCCATCTCATGGATTTCCCCATTTCGGGAAAGTGCTCCTGGATTAGAGATGACGGCAAACTTCGGAGTCAGTACCGCTGTATCCTCAACAAAAGTTGAATCAGGAAATTCTATATTACTAGGAAGAATTGTTACGTCAGTTCCACATTTTTTCAGTGCCTCAATATACGCCTGATGCTGCTCCAATGCTTTTTCTAGAATAGGTCTTCCTAGATCCGAAGTGGTTAAGCCACAGATATAGCTTTCACTAGGTATTTTAACAATTGTTTTTTTGTACATAATCGTATCCTCCTTTTTTATCCTCTCACTACTGGACATGTAAGACATGTCGGTCCCCCCGTTCCTAAATAAGAGATTTCATTTCCTTCATACTCATAGACGGTTGCGCCTGATTTAATTAATTGCTCCTTTGTTGACGGATTCCCCGAAACCATCACGCAGACTCTCGGTGCTAAGGCAAGTACATTGCAGCCAAGTCGGTGGTACTCTTCATCCGGTACCTCTATTAAATGAAAACCGCGTTTGATTAATAACTGCCGAAGGAATACCGGCATAAGTCTCGAATAAATCACTGCCAGATTCTCATCTACTATACTAATGAATGACATAAGATGAAGACATTCCTCTTCCCCCTGGTCATGCGGTAATTGAACAACAATACACTCATCTACCATATCTTTTGTCATTTCCTCGATTTGCCGGATGGCCTCATCATTCGTACGATAACCTCTTCCAATCAATAACGTTCGATCATCGAGCCAGACGAGGTCTCCTCCATCAGCCTCCGCATCCCCTGTTAGTTGGCCTACTATAGGAATGTTCTTTTCTAGTAAAAATTGTTTATAAGCCTCAGCCTCCAACTGACGTAGTTTTTTCCCCGATTTTAAAATAATCGCCCCATTTTTCGTAAATTTAATAGGGTCATGCGCATAAAGAGAGTCTAATCCAACTGTCTCTGAAGCTGGTAAAAATTCAATTTCAGCGACATGTTCTTTAATAATCGCATAAAACTGTTCAAATTCATTTTGTGCTTTTATGTAGTTCGGTTCATTGATGTAGTTGAATTTTTTCCATTCATTCCTTAGGTGCTCCTGACTGATAAAGGCATCCTTTGGGTGTTTTAAAATAACCTTTTTAAGATTGTTATACATAGACGATAACAAGTTTTTTAACCTCCCTTTTTCCGCATAGTGGAAAACTTTTTCTTTTAATGGAAACTTATAATATGATAATATAAAAAGTGAAAATACATGTCAATATATTTCGAATTTACAGAATAATTAATTGTTCCTTTTTTAGAGATAGTTGATAATATAAATGATAGGGGTTGAATAAAGTGCAAACAATTGACCGGGCAATGCAAGTAATTAAAGTTTTAGCTGAAAGCGATACTAAAAAATGGTTCTCGATTACGGATTTATCAAAGGAATGTGACTTACCTGTCAGTACCATGCATCGTCTTTTACAATCCATGATCAAGCACGGATTAATTCAGCAGGATTCGAATCTAAAACTCTATTCAATGGGGTATACCTGGCTGGAATATGGCTTACAGATGTATGATACCTTTGATTTTGTCGGGCTGATCCGCCCTGAAATGGAGAAATTAATGCATGAGGTGGAAGAGAGTGTTTATTTCAGTAAACCTATAGGCGAGGAAGCTATAATAGTTGAAAGAATCGATTGCCCTCATAACCCAATCCGAATTTATGATCAGTTGGGTATCAGAATCCCACTGAATATCGGGGCTGCAAATAAAGTCATGCTGGCACATATGAATAAGGAAGAAGCATTAAAAATCATTAATGAACTAGTTCCAAAAGAGGAAAGAGAGTCCTTCCTACAGCTGCTAAATACCATTCGTCATAAAGGCTATGGGGAAAGCCACGGAGAAAAAACCGAAGGCACTGCCTCCGTCGCAGCTCCTATATTCAATCACACGAACGAATTAATAGGAGCATTAAGCATCGGATACGTAACCTTCAACAATACAGATGAAAAACAGCAGTTATTAATCGAAAAAGTAATCCAATCTAGCTTGCGCATATCCGCAAAACTAGGAAGTAAACTTAAAGTTTGAATAGGTTGATTTAAAGCTGCTGTAATTTCTTCTTGGAGAATAGCAGCTTTGGCCCCTTTGTTATTTCCTGCTCCAAGCAGTGCATAGGCCTTTCCATTTTGGGCGACCATTCTTCACTCGTATTTTCTAAATTTATAGCAATATTGATTTTTTAGTGAATTGCTTAAAAAAACGAACAGTACCTGTCACTGTTCGCTCAATCAGCCTATCAAACTTCGACAATATCCGGGAGTGATAACTAGTCAATTTGCTTTATCGAACCAGGAGCTGGCGGTCTCATTCAACACAACATTCAGTTCTTCAATATTCCTTATACCGGTATCTTTTAACCAGTCACGGCCTGCCTGTTCACCATTCTCAGCAAAAGGTGCGACGCCGTCTTTCCAGGTTGCCCTGCCACATAACACGCCATTAAAGGTAGAGCCAGATTCTTTGGCAAATTTCAAAGTTTCTTGGAATAGTTTCGCGCTTACTCCTGCACTCAAGAAGATAAACGGCAGATCAGTGGCTTCACTTTGCTCTTTGAAAAAAGAGGCTGCTTCTTCTTTACTGTAAACGGTTTCGCCTTCTGTATAACCTTCCACAAAGTTCATATCTACCGGAACTTCTACTTTCAACACATCGACATGGTATTGAGACTTGGAGAACTCCTTCATCGCCCCAATTACTTTATGAGGTTTTACTTTAGCAAACTCTTTACTTTTCACATCATCATTATCAGCATCATACGAGACAATTTCTAAGAAAAAAGGAAGGTCTTCCGCCGCACACTCAGATCCTACCCGTTCCATATAGACGTGTTTATAGTTATTAATTATTTCATCCTCATCTACATCGTAATAGAGTAGGAATTTGATAGCATCAGCACCTGCTTTCTTTAATCGTTTCACGGACCATTCCGGTAATAAGTCAGGCAGCCGTCCCACTTCTGACGCATCGTAGCCTGTTTTTTCATATGCCACTAATAAGCCGGAATCTTTGTCGCGGACCTTTGCCGCCGGCAAACCATATTCTGGGTCCAAAAGGATCGCTGTTGCAAATGGAGTTAATTCTTCGGAAACCAATTCTTTGAAACGGATAATGCCTTCATCTCCAACATGACTTGCACAGCCAGACGCAATCATTTTTTTCAATGAACCGCGTTGATCAATGGCTAATGCTCCAAACACGCCATTTTCATCCGATAAACGTTTTAGAGCTTCCAATTTATTTTTGGTTAGTTCTAACAATGTTATTCTCCTCTCTCAATCTAATTTTTCGACTTTAACCGAATCAAAGTATTGTTTAAACTTGTTCATATTAATATAACCGGTTCTAGCTTCCATGGTATTTAACATTCCTGTAGTCATCGCCATTTTCAGCACAGTCTGGGGTGTTTGATTACGATAAAGAGCCACAGCTAGCCCAGCAACTGTCGCATCACCGGACCCAACAGGATTAACCACATCAATATTTGGAATCGTAACCCTATAAAAATCCACTGCATGCCTGACAAAGGCTCCTTCACCGCCCATGGACACGATAATCCACTCAATCCCAGTAAATAGTTCATGGTTTAATGCGTGTTTCAAATCCATGATTCCTACTTCCAATTCAGTTCCTAACAGCTGAGACAATTCTGCTATATTCGGTTTGATGGCAAATGGTTTTTCCGCGTTCAGCAAGACTTGTTTTAACGATTCTCCTGATGAATCCACTACCACGGGAACTCCTTTTTTGTGACTGATTTCTAGGATTTGATGGTAATAGTTAGCGGCTAACCCTTGCGGCAAACTGCCAGAAATCGTTACTAGTGAGGTGTTTGCAAGCATCCCTTTATATTTTTCTAAAAAGGCTGTTCCTTCCTCCTTAGATAACATTGGTCCTGATTCTAAAATCTCTGTTTGCATTCCTTCATGAAGAATGGCAATACAATTCCTTGATTCTTTTTCAATTTTTAAAAAGTCATTAGGAATATGGCTTTTATTTAATTCCTGAACGATGTAATCGCCAATCGTTCCGCCCAGCACACCGGTTGCCAGGACTTCCTCTTCCATTTGTGCGATTACACGGGCAACATTCAATCCTTTGCCGCCAGCCGTTTTCCGGACCGTTCCTACTCTGTTGACATCGTCTACCTTGAAGCGATCAATCGGATAAGAAATATCAACAGATGGATTCATCGTCACAGCTAAAATCATTGAACTCACTCTTTCTGGTAGTTGTTTAGGCTTGATAACGACAGGCACCATCCACATAAGTAGCGATTAAATCCAGGGCAGGATTTAACACGATAAAGTCAGCCGCGTACCCCGGAGCAATTTTCCCGCATTCGTGATTGATTTGAACACTTTTAGCAGGTGCCGAACTGGCCATGTAAATCGCCTCTTCCGGTGTGGCAATCCCCCACTCGACGGCATTTTTGACCGCATCTTTTAATTGCAAAATACTGCCTGCTAGGCTTCCATTTTCCAAGCGGGCCATCCCATCTTTCACTTTCACAGGGAATTCTCCCAACTGATAGTGCCCGTTCGGCATGCCACCGGCCATCATACAATCGGTCACCATAACGGTTGTATCTCTGCCGCGGACGTTCATTAAAATGTTGGCGGCAACAGGATGGACATGGTGTCCGTCACAAATGATTTCCGCAAACACATCTTTTAAATTCATGGCCGCACCAACCATCCCTGGCTCACGATGGTGCAGCGGGCTCATTCCATTAAAAGTATGAATAAAAATGGAGGCCCCTTTTTCAACCGCTTGTTTTGCTTCTTCATACGTTGCGTCACTATGAGCTAACGCGACCGATATCCCTTCTTTGACAGCATACTCAATAAATTCCACTGCACCTTTTCGTTCAGGAGCAATCGCAATTTTTTTAATAGTATCATTGGAAAGCTTTTGCCAAACTTTTAACATCTCAACGGATGGGTCACGAAAGTATTTCGTGTTTTGAGCCCCTTTATGTTTCTCTGTAAAAAATGGACCTTCTAAAAATATGCCTCTTATTTTCGCCCCTTGCACCTTTGTATAATTTGCACCAATCATTTCAACCACGTAATTTAATGATTCGGTGGAGGAAGTTAAAGTTGTGGGGAGAAAGGAAGTGACTCCGCAAGAAAGCAGCTCTACAGATATCATATTCAAGCCCTCAAAGTCATTGTCCATCACATCGTGGTTTTTAAATCCGTGAATATGTGTGTCCACTAAACCAGGAGCAACCCATTGCCCGCCATAATCCATGACTTCGGATGATTCATGGGGCAATTCTTCAAAAAAAGCGCCGAATTTCCCTTCTTTAATTTCCAAAAAACCGGGACCTGCAACCTTTTTCTCAAGAAAAAATTTTTCTGCAAAAACAAACGTTTCCATTTTGCTACACCTCTAAACGTATAGGAAGGGCAAGAATCCCTTTTCATTTTTTAAAACTACTAAACCATTTATTTGTATTCGTAAATCGATACTCCTTTTACGACACGGTTCACCGTTCCTGACGGTGAAGGAGTATCCGGTGTATTGCCGACTTTAATAGAAGCTAGCAGGGAGACCGTCTGCGCAATCATGACAAACGGCAGCGCCAGGTAAGCGTCCGGAACGGTTCGTGCTTCGATTCCAAATGCGAAGGTTTCACCATCATAATTAGTTTCTCCTTCCACTTCGATCGCGCAAATGAAGTTAGCAATGTTATCATGATTCAATTCATGTAACATATCCAAATCGTATCGACGTGTATAAGGATGGTTTGAAACAAAAACAAAAATCAGCGCTTTTTCATTCACAAAGGATTTAGGACCGTGTCTAAATCCTAACGATGAATCATAGGCGGTGACAATTTTACCAGCCGTTAGCTCTAATACTTTTAAATGAGCTTCTCTCGTTACACCTTCTAAACTTCCAGATCCGAGGTAAATGATGCGGTCAAAATCACGATCGATCATTTTTTGGATTTTGTCTTCCCTTTGAATGACACTTTCACCCATGTGACGGATCGTTTTGACAATTGCCCCTTTTTCTTCCTCACGCAGCGTATCAAAAATAAGCAATGCGGTAAGTGTCATGCACGAGTAGCTTCCGGTCATAGCAAATCCTTGGTCATTGGCTCTTTCGGGCATCAACAACAAGAGATGATTTTCATCCCCGCTTGCCCTTTTCGCTAACTCCCCATCTTTGGCACACGTAATGGTTAACTGGTAGAGGTTCGTTACCATTTGTTCAGCTAATTGTACGGCAGCAATACTTTCCGGGCTGTTGCCGCTTCGAGCAAACGAAACCAGTAGGGTGGGAAAATCCGCTTTTAAAAATTGATAAGGAT
>Ga0209795_10002471_pt1 | contig 10241 bp, 9 predicted proteins | sample AgamicOrMarz_FD_187166 | JGI IMG/M metagenome (GOLD analysis project Ga0209795, IMG submission 187166) | Agave microbial communities from Guanajuato, Mexico - Or.Ma.rz (SPAdes) (version 2) | ecosystem: Host-associated > Plants > Phyllosphere > Phylloplane/Leaf | place: Guanajuato, Mexico...
AGCACCAACGCCCTGCGCGCCCACGAGGTTCCCCCACATTGCCTGAACGACATGGACGTCTTCTGCGACTATCGTCAGACCACACCGGGTTCGGCCGGGGAAATGTTGATCGCTGGCCAACAGCATGGCTGGGACGCAGCGCGCATTATCGGTGACTTGCCTGAGCTGCTCAGCGAACGGGTTTCGCGTCCGAACTATGAACGCCACGTGTTTTTCCGCTCCATCGGGCTGGGGCTGGAGGACGTTGCGCTGGCGAATGCGCTTTACCGACTTCACAACTGACCCCCCAGTTTCCCTTGTGGGAGCGAGCCTGCTCGCGATAGCGGTTTATCAGATAAATATATGTGGCTGACACTCCGCTATCGCGAGCAGGCTCGCTCCCACAGGGTTGCACTAACACCCGGTACCGTGCTCCCACAGGAGAGCTTCATGACCCCAGCAGATTTCATCATCATCGGTGGCGGTATCGCCGGTGCCTCCACCGGCTACTGGCTCGCGCCCCACGGCCGGGTCATCGTGCTCGAACGCGAATCCCACCCGGCCTACCACTCCACTGGACGCTCGGCGGCTCTGTATACGGCAGCCTATGGCACCCCTCAGGTGCGGGCACTGACCCAGGCCAGCCGCGAATTCTTCGACGCGCCGCCGCCCGGGTTTTGCGAACATCCCCTGCTCACTCCGCGGGGCGAAATGACCGTGGACTTCACCGGCGATCCGGCCGAACTGAACAACCAATACCTCAGCGCCAAGGCCACGGTGCCGCAGATGCAACTGCTCAGCGCCGAAGAAGCCTGCGTGCGACTGCCGATCCTACGGCGGGAAAAAGTCCATGGCGCCATTTATGACCCGACTGCGGCCGACATCGACACCGATGCGCTGCACCAGGGCTACTTGCGAGGTATCCGCCGCAGCGGCGGTGAAGTGCACACCGACAGCGAGGTACTGGACCTATGTCGCGACGCCCAAGGGATGTGGCAGGTGCGGACCGCGAACCGGACCTTTACGACGCCCGTGCTGATCAACGCGGCCGGGGCCTGGGCCGACGAGATCGGGCAGATGGCCGGCGCGCCGAAACTGGGCCTGCAGCCCAAGCGCCGCGCGGCGTTCATCTTCGCCGGCCCCGAAGGCATGGACATTCATGATTGGCCGATGCTGGTGAGCCTGGACGAATCTTTCTACATGAAGCCCGATGCCGGCATGTTCCTCGGCTCGCCGGCCAACGCCGACCCGGTGGAGCCTCACGACGTGCAGCCAGAGGAGCTGGACATCGCCATGGGCATCTACCAGATCGAAGAGGCCACCACGCTGACCATCCGCCGCCCGACCCGCACCTGGGCCGGACTGCGCAGCTTCATCCACGACGGTGACCTGCTGTGCGGTTTCGATCCGCAAGTACCTGGGTTGTTCTGGGTCGCCGCCCAGGGCGGCTATGGCATCCAGACCTCCCCGGCCATGGGCCAGGCCAGCGCGGCGCTGGTACGCGGTGAACCCTTGCCCGAGGCGTTGACCCGCTTTGGCTTGAGCCGCGCCATGCTCTCACCCGAACGCCTGGGTTGAACCAACCCGGGGTGACGCATCGCCACGAATGCGGCACACTCCTCGCGCCCCTGCTTCACGGGGCGCTGACGCTGCCTGGAGCCTAGTCATGAACGCCCCGCAACCCGATCCGGCGCTGGATAACTTCCGCGTCATCGCTGACGCCATCGCCACGCTGTTCTATCCCCATGCCGAGGTAGTGCTGCATGACCTGCGCACGCAGAAGGTCGATTACATCGCCAATAACCTGTCCAAACGTGAGATTGGCGATGAGTCGGCCCTGGAGGACATGCTCAGCGAAGATGTCAGCGAACGTAATATCGGGCCGTACGAAAAACTCAATTGGGACGGGCAGAAAATCCGCAGTCTCAGCAGCGTTCTGCGCGACGCCGATGGGCAGCCGCTGGCGGTGCTGTGCATCAACCTGAATATCTCACTGTTCGAAAATGCCAAGGCCGCCCTCGACCTGTTCCTGTCGCCAAGCAAATTGATTCCCCAGCCGGATTCACTGTTTCGCGATGACTGGCAGGAGCGCATCAACACCTTCCTGCACGCCTGGATGCGCGAACGTCAGTTGAGCCTGAACCTGTTGACCCGCGACCATAAGCGCGAACTGGTCCTGGCGCTGCACGCCGAAGGCGCCTTCAAGGGCAAGAGCGCCTCCAACTATGTCGCCAATGTGCTGAATATGGGACGGGCGACGGTTTACAAGCATTTGAAGGAGTTGAAGGGCTAGGTTTTGTGTTGACTGGTCTGACGCCATCGCGAGCAGGCTCGCTCCCACAGGGGAACGCGTCGAACGTAAGGCCTGTGTTCGACGCGAATCCCTTGTGGGAGCGAGCCTGCTCGCGATAGCGGTCAGTCAGTCGCCGTAGATATCCGACTTGAAATACTTGGCCTCAATCTTCTGATATTCCCCACTGGCCCGAATCCCATCGATGGCCTTGTTCAACTCCGCCACCAACTGGGAATTGCCCTTGCGCACCGCAATCCCCGCGCCTTCGCCGACGTAGGTCGGATCCTTGAGTTCCGGGCCGACGAACGCATAGCCCTTGCCACGGGGCATCGAGAGGAAGTCCTCCAGCGGGATGGTATCGGCGAAAATTGCGTCCAGGCGACCGGACGCCAAGTCCATGTAGATTTCCTCGTTGTTACTGTAGCGCTTGATGATCACGCCCTTGGGTTCAAGGACTTCCGTGGCATAGCGGTCGGTGGTGGTGGCCCGCTGCACGCCTACGGTCTTGCCCTTGAGGCTGGCGTACTGGTCATCGACTACCGCGCCCTCTTTCATCACCAGGCGCGATGAGGTGAAGTAATACTTGTGAGTGAAATCCACCGACTTCTTGCGTTCCTCGGTGATGGTCATGGACGACAGCGCCAGGTCGATTTTCTTCACCTTCAACGCTGGAATCAGCCCATCGAACTCACCCTCTACCCATTTGCACTCGACCTTCATCTGCGCGCACAAGGCGTTGCCGATGTCGTAGTCGAAACCCACGATATTTCCTTCCGAATTCTTGGACGCAAACGGCGGATACGCCGCTTCGATGCCGATGCGCAGCGTCTTGTCGGCGGCATACAGACTGCTGGATGCCAGCAAACTCAGGGCCAGGCCGGTAATGAGGGGAAGTTTGTTCATGACGTTCTCTCGCGGGTTGTTGTTGGTTTGGCAGAGAAAAATGAGCGCAAGGGTGTTTTGTACTTATAAATCCATACTGGACTTTAATGTACATATCGTCAATCGGTAGGCGAGGGAATGTGATGAGTGCCTGAGGGCCTGAGGGCCTCATCGCGAGCAAGCTCGCTCCCGCAGGGGTCAGCGTCGGACACAAGCATTGTGTACAACGAAGATCCAATGTGGGAGCGAGCTTGCTCGCGATGGCGGATTTATAGCTTGCGAAAAAACAACAGGGAACTTACTGCTTCCAGCGATCCGCCGCCGCATGATCACTGTCCCGCCCTTCGACCCAGCGCGGGCCATCAGCAGTATTTTCTTTCTTCCAGAACGGAGCACGGGTCTTGAGGTAGTCCATGACAAAGGCACAGGCGTCGAACGCCGCTTGGCGATGGGCGCTGGCGGCGGCGACGAAGACAATCGGCTCACCCGGTTCCAAGGCGCCGATGCGGTGCAACACTTCCAGCTTGAGCAACGGCCAGCGCTCTTCGGCCTCGGCAGCGATCTTGCCCAAGGCCTTTTCGGTCATGCCTGGGTAGTGCTCCAGGAACATCCCGGACACATCGAGGCCGTCGTTGAAGTCACGCACGTAGCCGACAAAACTCACCACCGCCCCCACGCCGACGTTGGCCGCATGCATCGTGTTGACTTCAGCGCCCGGGTCGAACGGCTCGGCCTGCACACGAATCGCCATGGCTCAGCCTCCGGTCACGGTGGGGAAGAATGCCACTTCATCCCCGTCGGCCAGCGGTTCGTCGAGCTGGCACAGTTCTTCGTTGCGAGCGCACATCAGGTTCTGCTCCCTGAGCACCTCGGCGTCCTCACGCTGGGCGAGTAGCGCACGCACGTCATCGACTGTGGTGAACTCGCCTTCCAGCGCAACCGAGTCCACGCCCAGCGCTTCACGGTAACGGGCAAAAAATTTCACCGTGATTTTCATCGTGCATCCGCCTGGAAGTGGCCGCTCTTGCCGCCCAGTTTTTCCAGGACCCGCACACCTTCGATGGTCATGCCCCGGTCAACGGCCTTGCACATGTCGTAAATGGTCAGCGCCGCGACACTGGCGGCGGTCAGGGCTTCCATCTCCACACCGGTTTGCCCCGACAATTTGCAACGGGCAACGATGCGCACCAGGTCATCCCCAGCAGCCTCCAGCTCGACCTTGACACTGGTGAGCATCAGCGGATGGCAAAGCGGAATCAGATCGCTGGTCTTCTTCGCGGCCTGGATCCCGGCAATGCGCGCCACGGCGAACACATCACCCTTGGGGTGACCGCCGCTGACGATCATCTGCAGGGTGTCGGGCAACATGCGTACAAAGGCTTCGGCCGTGGCTTCACGGAACGTCACGGCCTTGTCGGTCACGTCGACCATGTTGGCGCGACCTTGGGAATCGAGATGAGTCAGCACAGGGTAACTCCTGATGAGGAGTGTCGATTGTAAACCTGTGGGTCAGATTCCGGCACGACTGATTGTCGCAGCTGCAATTTGCCTGACGCTGTGGATCCCTGTGGGAGCGAGCTTGCTCGCGATGACGGTGTTTCGGATACCTGTTTTACCTGATACGCCGCTATCGCGAGCAAGCTCGCTCCCACAGGGGTCAGGTGTTAGGCATAAAAAAACCAGGCGGCCTGGAGGCCGCCCGGTCTGGTGGGTTACAGATGCGATTCGGCGTATTCGGCCAGGATCGAGCGCGGTACGCCCTGCAGAGTGATATGGACCCCGTTGGGGAAGTCCTTGAAGCGTTCAGTAAGGTAAGTCAGCCCGGAACTGGTGGCAGACAGGTAAGGGGTGTCGATCTGCGCCAGGTTGCCCAGGCACACGACTTTGGAACCGGCACCGGCACGGGTGATGATGGTTTTCATCTGGTGCGGGGTAAGGTTCTGGCATTCATCGATCAGGATCAGGCTCTGCTGGAAGCTGCGGCCTCGGATGTAGTTGAGGGATTTGAACTGCAACGGCACTTTGCTGAGGATGTAGTCGACGCTGCCATGGGTGCTTTCGTCATCCATGTGCAAGGCTTCGAGGTTGTCGGTGATTGCTCCCAGCCAGGGCTCCATTTTTTCCGCTTCGGTGCCGGGCAGGAAACCGATTTCCTGGTCCAGGCCCTGCACGCTGCGGGTGGCGATGATGCGCCGGTAACGTTTGCTGACCATGGTCTGCTCGATGGCGGCGGCCAGGGCCAGGATGGTCTTGCCCGAACCGGCGGCGCCGGACAGGTTGACCAGGTGGATATCCGGGTCGAGCAAGGCGAACAGGGCCAGGCTCTGGTAGATGTCACGAGGTTTGAGGCCCCAGGCTTCCTGATGCAGCAAGGGTTCCTGGTGCAGGTCGAGGATCAGCAACTTGTCGTCCTCGATCTCCTTGATCCAGCCGACGAAGCCTTGTTCGTCGATGATGAACTCATTGATGTGCACCGCCGGCAGGTTATCGATCAGTTGCACCTGATGCCAGGTGCGCCCATGGTCCTGGCGGGTATCGACCTTGCTCACCCGGTCCCAGAAGGAGCCGGTCATGGTGTGGTAGCCGTTGGGCAGCAACGAAACGTCGTCGACCAGCTGGTCAGTGCTGTAGTCCTCCGCCGCGATCCCACAGGCGCGGGCCTTGAGGCGCATGTTGATGTCTTTGGTCACCAGCACCACGGCCTGATCCTTGTTGCGTGCGTGCAGGTCGATCAACTGGTTGATGATGATGTTGTCGTTCAAATGTTCGGGCAGCACCAGGTTGGGCTCGGTGCGCTTGCTCATCAGGATCGAGAGCAGGCCCTTGGGACCGCTCTTGCCGCGCTGGATCGGCACGCCCAGTTCAACATCCTCGGGAGAGGCATCCCCCAGGGTCTTGTCGATCAGGCGAATCGCCTGCCGGCACTCCGCGGCCACGCTGTGATGCCCACTCTTGAGCTTGTCCAGCTCTTCGAGCACGGTCATGGGAATGGCAACGTGGTGTTCTTCGAAGTTCAGAAGTGCGTTTGGATCGTGGATCAATACGTTGGTATCGAGTACATAGAGGATTGGCTGGTTGGAGGAAGGGCTACGTCCGTGGTCATCCATACTCGGTCACCTTTGTGGGGGCCATTCGACGCAATACCATGACAGTGCTGCGCCTCGAGGTAGCCACCGAATTCACCCGCGGGGATTGAGGTGAACTGCACACAAATTGGGTCTTGGAAGACGCCACCTGTGTTGCAGGTTTCGGCGGTCTGACTTCTTGATACTCCAAAAACCATGACAGGAAAAAGCACTTTGACGCTTTTTTGAAGTTTATTTTTCAGAGTGACGAAAAGCCCTTGGCGTACCGCCTTCGCACCGTTAAAGTCGGAAGTCCGGTTGCTGAGAATGCGCAACGCAATTCTTCCCTCCCCCCACGTTTCCGGGCCTTTTCGGTTTCAGTGAAACGCGTCCTGACAATCTTCCCAGCCGATCCCGCTTTGCGCCGTTTGCGCAATGAGCCAAGGCATTGCCGTTCTCACTGCATCCTGCTTGGCGTTGAAGTTGATCACGCCATGTCGCCAGAGCAGCATCAGGGTCAAGGCGCGATGGGCGCTTTGCTCGGGCTTGAGCCGGTTGCCGCCGTCCTGGGGGTCGATGTCCCACAGCGCCACCTGCAGGCCCTGATTGCGGAAAAAGGCTTCGGCGTCGCCACGGCGCTGGCCCTGGGGCGGGCGGAACAGCGGCACGTAGTTCTCCGGCAGCTTGCCCTTGACCAGTTCGACACTGCGCCGCACCGAGTCCTGCCAATCCTGCCAATAGCTGTGGGAGCGGAACTCCCAACCCTGCACCCCCACACATTGACCGGAATACAGCGCCTGGAGATTGTTGACCGAGCGATCCGCCAGCCGCGCCTGGATATCCTTGCCGAGCACGAAAAAGGTACCGCTCATGTTCGACTTGCGCAGGTATTCAGTCAGCCAGGGCGTGTTATCCGGCGCAACGTTGGCACCGCTGTCGAAGGTCAGGAGAAACAGCCGGTCATGCATGTCCTCGCCGTTGCGCTCGTAATCGCCGAAACGCTCGATTTCGCTGCTGGCCTGCGGAAACAGCGCAGCCTTGCGCAGCAATTCGTCCCGATACCGGGTGTGAAAATCCTGGCTCGGGCCGGCCCACTTGATATAGAAGGAACCGTCATCGAGATGGAACCGGCCAGCCTCCTCGCGCAAAGTGGCCATGTCCTGGACCAGATAACAGAATGAGGCGTCCTGGTCACAGCTTTGCTGGGCAAAGTTGTAGCCGGCCAACAACCGCTGCCATAGCCGTGCCCGAAGGGCGTTGATGGCCGCCATGTTGACGGTGCGCAACCCCAAATACTGCTTGAGCGCTATCTCGTCCATGGCATCGGTGTCCAGCAAGACCCGGGCAAACATCAGGATCTCGGCCCGCGAGGCCACATCGAACAGGGTCGGGCTGGTGAGTTGTTCCGGCCAGGTGCTGCGGTCCAAGGTCGCGACGTCGTTGGGTGCGGCCCAGGCACCAAGGCTCAACAGCCAGGCCGACAATAGAAGAGCAATGCGCAAAAGGGATGTCTCCATAACGAAACCCGCGGCGGCATCATAGCCGAGTGGGAGCAAAGCTTGCTCGCGATGAACGATGACGCAGTCTTGCAGATGGACCGTGTCGCCTGCATCGCGAGCAAGCTTTGCTCCCACAGACTTCGCCACGAGCTCTGCTCCCACAACACCCTCGCCACAAATGCCCATTGATATTCGCCCACCCATCCCCTATCACCCCAATAGCTGGAGTCCACCCGGACAACCCCCTAGAATCGCCGCACCTTTAGAGGAGACGATTTGCATGCTGATGGTGATTTCCCCTGCCAAGACCCTTGATTTTGAAACACCGCCGGCCACTCCGCGCTTTACCCAGCCGCAGTACCTGGACCATTCACAGGAACTGATCGAGCAACTGCGCGAACTCACGCCCGGTCAGATCAGCGAACTGATGCACGTCTCCGACAAGATCGGCGGCCTCAATGCTGCACGGTTCGGGAGCTGGACGCCGGCATTCACCCCCGCCAATGCCAAGCAGGCGTTGCTGGCCTTCAAGGGTGACGTATACACCGGCCTTGATGCCCAGAGCTTCAGCGAGGCCGACTTCGACCATGCCCAGCAACATTTGCGCATGCTCTCCGGCTTATATGGGCTGTTGCGACCGCTTGACCTGATGCAGCCCTATCGCCTGGAGATGGGCACGAAGCTGGCCAATGCCCGGGGCAAGGACCTTTATGCCTTCTGGGGCACCCGCATCAGCGAATGGCTCAACGAAGCCCTCGTCGACCAAGGCGACGACGTGCTGTTGAACCTGGCGTCCAACGAATACTTTTCGGCGGTCAAGCGCAGCGCGTTGCAGGCCCGCGTCATCGATACCGAGTTCAAGGACTTGAAAAACGGCCAATACAAGATCATCAGTTTCTACGCCAAGAAAGCCCGCGGCCTGATGAGCCGGTTCGTTATCCAGGAACGAATCAACGACCCACAGATGCTCAAGCAGTTCGATGCACAGGGTTATCGCTTCAGTACTGAACAGTCGTCACCGCACAAACTGGTTTTCCTGCGCGATCACGCACCGCAATAAAGCAATGCCCCTTCCGGCCCCCGATCGGGGGCCTCGATCAACTCCAGATACGTCATCTCAGTTCCCCGCCTGATTCGCCACTTTCCTGACGTCAAATTTCCATACAGCCCTAGTGCTAACTTTTCTTTCACTCGACAAATGTCAGTTTTTTCCGTAGTGGCACGGAAAAATTTCAACGATAGTGGCAAAAAACTATCTAGGCCTTTCAACTCCCCGTAACTAAAGGGCAAAACTGGAAGTGCTATCAATTTGAAAGCAGTGCCATCTCAGCAAATATTTCGAAAAATTTCGAAAATCGCGATGAGCGGATCGGAACTATGTCCAAATGCACGGCTCATACCACCCGTAACGATTCTCGCCGAGCGTGTACGAGATAACTTACACGGGACGTCGACTCAAGTAACCAAGTTGTCACGACAACTAAGCGAAACGGTCGTCTGTTTGGATCCAGGATGAAAGGACAGGAGATAACGCACCATTACTATCCCCTACAAGGCCAAGGCTGCGCCCCTATAACGTGCTCACCCGAGCACACAAGCTTCTGATTTTGTGGGCTTTTTGCCAGGAGTCAGAGGTAAACGACCTTTGCACGAGCGTTCCCGACAACGAGGACTGGCTGCATAACAGGGCAGGTCATAACAACTAGGCCACTTTGCGCACAACTTGAGTGCAATTATTTAGACACTCGGAACTTAGTATGCCTGCACACGGCACTGTGGCGCCTGCATTCCACACTTCCGAGTGCACGATGACCGCTGAAGACTATTAACTCCGGCCATTTAATGGCGTGAAAAACAGAGGTAAATGCGATGCGCATTAGCATATTTGGTTTGGGTTACGTCGGTGCAGTATGTGCCGGTTGCCTGTCTGCACGGGGCCATGATGTGGTTGGCGTGGATGTCGCCAAGGACAAGATCGACATGATCAACGCCGGTAAATCACCGATCGTTGAACCCGGTCTTGGTGAGTTGCTGGCACAAGGTATTCAAACAGGTCGCTTGCGCGGCACCACCAACTTCGCCGAAGCCATTCGCGATACCGACCTGTCGATGATTTGCGTCGGTACTCCGAGCAAAAAGAACGGCGACCTGGAACTTAACTACATTGAAGCCGTGTGCCGCGAGATCGGTTTTGTCCTGCGCGACAAGACCACCCGCCACACCATCGTGGTTCGCAGCACCGTCCTGCCGGGTACTGTCGCAAACGTTGTCATCCCGATCCTTGAAGACTGCTCCGGCAAGAAAGCCGGTGTCGACTTCGGCGTCGCGGTCAACCCTGAGTTCCTCCGTGAAAGCACGGCAATCAAGGATTATGACCAGCCACCGATGACCGTGATCGGCGAGTTCGACAAAGCCTCCGGCGATGTCCTGCAATCGCTGTACGAAGAACTCGATGCGCCGATCATCCGCAAGGACATCGCCGTCGCCGAGATGATCAAGTACACCTGCAACGTCTGGCACGCC
>Ga0209795_10002473_pt1 | contig 10239 bp, 10 predicted proteins | sample AgamicOrMarz_FD_187166 | JGI IMG/M metagenome (GOLD analysis project Ga0209795, IMG submission 187166) | Agave microbial communities from Guanajuato, Mexico - Or.Ma.rz (SPAdes) (version 2) | ecosystem: Host-associated > Plants > Phyllosphere > Phylloplane/Leaf | place: Guanajuato, Mexico...
CGCGTGGTGAAGTGAACTATGCGCTGGAAGGTGCGGTGTTTATGGCGGGAGCCTCTATTCAGTGGCTGCGTGACGAGATGAAGCTGATCAGCGACGCCTTCGACTCTGAATATTTCGCCACCAAAGTGAAAGACACCAACGGCGTCTACGTTGTGCCCGCCTTTACCGGTCTGGGTGCGCCCTACTGGGACCCGTATGCACGCGGCGCGATTTTCGGCCTGACCCGTGGGGTGAACTCGAACCATATTATTCGCGCTACGCTGGAATCCATCGCTTATCAGACGCGCGACGTGCTGGAAGCGATGCAGGCTGACTCCGGTATTCGTCTCCACGCGCTGCGTGTGGACGGCGGCGCGGTCGCGAACAACTTCCTGATGCAGTTCCAGTCCGACATTCTGGGAACGCGCGTGGAGCGTCCTGAAGTGCGTGAAGTCACCGCCTTAGGCGCGGCGTATCTGGCAGGGCTGGCCGTCGGCTTCTGGCAGAACCTGGATGAGCTGCAGGAGAAAGCCGTCATCGAGCGCGAATTCCGTCCGGGCATCGAAACCACCGAGCGTAACTACCGTTACAGCGGCTGGAAAAAAGCGGTGAAACGCGCCCTGGCATGGGAAGAGCACGAAGAGTAATTTTGCCATTACCCCAGCCCTCTCTCCCCGGAGAGAGGGCTAAAACCGCCCCCCTCCCCACTCTGTGATAAACTTCGTGCAATTCTTTTTAACTGCACGAGTATCCAATGAGACGTGAACTTGCTATCGAATTTTCCCGCGTAACCGAAGCCGCCGCCCTGGCTGGCTATAAATGGTTAGGTCGTGGCGATAAGAATACCGCCGACGGCGCGGCCGTCCATGCTATGCGTATTATGCTCAATCTGGTCAACATCGATGGCACCATCGTCATCGGCGAAGGCGAGATCGACGAAGCCCCGATGCTTTACATCGGTGAAAAGGTCGGTACCGGTAACGGCGACGCGGTCGATATTGCCGTCGATCCCATTGAGGGGACCCGCATGACCGCGATGGGCCAGGCTAACGCGCTGGCGGTGCTCGCCGTCGGTGATAAAGGCTGTTTTCTTAACGCGCCCGACATGTACATGGAAAAACTGGTCGTTGGCCCCGGCGCAAAAGGAGCGATCGACCTTAACCTGCCGCTGGAAGAGAACCTGCGCAATGTCGCTGCCGCATTAGGCAAGCCGCTCAGCGAACTCACCGTCACCATTCTGGCGAAACCGCGTCATGACGCCACCATCGCCCAAATGCAACAGCTCGGCGTGCGCGTGTTCGCCATTCCCGATGGCGACGTCGCGGCCTCCATCCTCACCTGCATGCCGGACAGCGAAGTGGATGTGCTGTATGGCATCGGCGGGGCACCAGAGGGCGTGGTTTCCGCAGCCGTCATCCGTGCGCTGGATGGTGATATGCAGGGCCGTTTACTGGCGCGTCATGATGTTAAGGGCGACACTGAAGAGAACCGCCGCATCGGTGAAGACGAGCTGGCACGTTGTAAAGAGATGGGCATTAGAGCCAATAAAGTCCTGCCTCTGGATGAGATGGCGCGTAGCGACAACGTCATTTTCGCTGCCACCGGAATCACCAAAGGCGATCTGCTGGATGGGATCACCCGTAAAGGCAACATGGCGACCACCGAAACGCTGCTGATTCGCGGTAAATCGCGCACCATCCGACGTATCCAGTCCATCCATTATCTGGATCGTAAAGACCCGAATGTTCAGACTCACATCCTGTAAGGTGATTTGATCAATAGAGCTTTCCGGCCCCGCTGGGCTGGAAATCTCGCCAGCAAGAACGGAAGATAGAAGCAGAAATTCAGCACAGGAGACCGTCATGGCAGACTGGGTAACAGGTAAAGTCAAAAAGGTAACGTTCTGGACCGATGCGCTCTTCAGCATCACCGTCCACGCCCCTATTCAGCCCTTCACGGCAGGACAGTTTGCCAAACTGGGGCTGGAGATTGACGGCGAACGCGTGCAGCGTGCGTACTCCTACGTCAATGCCCCCGATAATCCCGATCTCGAGTTTTATCTGGTCACCGTGCCTGATGGAAAGCTCAGCCCGCGCCTGGCGGCGTTGCAGCCAGAGGATGAAATTCAGATTGTCAGCGAGGCCGCAGGCTTCTTTGTGCTGGATGAAATCCCCGATTGCGACACGCTCTGGATGCTGGCAACCGGTACGGCGATTGGCCCTTATCTCTCTATTTTGCAGTATGGCCACGATCTGGACCGCTTTAAAAAAATCGTGCTGGTGCATGCCGCACGCTATGCCGCCGATCTCAGCTACCTGCCGCTGATGCAGGCGCTGGAAAAACGCTACGAAGGGAAGCTCACCATTCAGACCGTTGTCAGTCGTGAAACGGTGGAAGGATCGCTGACCGGACGCGTTCCGGCGCTCATTGAAAACGGCGAACTGGAAGGGGCCGTCGGTCTGCTCATGAACGCCGAAACCAGCCATGTCATGCTGTGCGGAAATCCGCAGATGGTGCGGGATACCCAGCAGTTGCTGAAGGAGACCCGGCAGATGACCAAACATTTACGCCGTCGACCGGGCCACATGACTGCGGAACATTACTGGTAATTAACTGTACTTTACGTCCTGCGTCTCTTTGCCATATTTGTTCTCGCCTGGGGTGCCCACAAAGGCACCCAGATCGATCATCATCATCACAAATATCAGCGTCGGGACAAAGCGGCCCACCAGCCACGGCAGTACGGAGGGCAGCATTGACCAGTTTCCGGCCAGCAGCATCCACGAAAGTATAAACAGCAGCGCCCATAATCCGGAACGTCCACGGTCGTGCAGACGCTTAACGATCACCGAGGCCGTCGGCCAAAGCAGGCAAACCAGCGCAAATGCCGCCATTTGCGAGCTGAGCAGCGCAGTATCCGCCAGACTAAAAAGCAAAAGCATGCCGGCAATCCACGCCGCCATCCAAATCCAGAAATCGCGACGTCCAATACGCCCTTTGAATGAAAACAACCACTGCTGTATCGTCATGTCAGGTTCCTGATTATCCTTTGCCGCCTAGTTTACCCTGGTGTTGGGACTTTTTGACAAGCCAGGCAGATATCGATTTAATTGTGAACAGCCACAACCAGGGACATATTTGATGAAAAAACGGGCCGACTCTTTTTTACTGTGTATCACCTTGCTGAGCGCCAGCTTTTTTCTGCATGCTAATGAACCTGCCAAACCGGCTACCGCACCGTATCTCGCTGCGGGTGCGCCCTCTTTTGATCAGTCGATCAGCCAGTTTCGCGAGAGCTTCAATCACGATAATCCCCGGCTGCCTTTGGGTGAATTCCGCGCCATTGACGCCGCGCGCGATACCCCTTCTCTGACGCGAGCCGCCAGTAAAATTAACGAAAATTTGTATGCGTCAACGGCGCTTGAACGCGGCACGTTAAAAATCAAAAGCATGCAAATCACCTGGCTGCCTATTCAGGGGCCAGATCAGAAAGCAGCCAAAGCAAAAGCGCTGGAGTACATGAGCGCGATTTTGCAGGCATTTACCCCTGCGTTCACCAAAGCGCAGAGCCAGCAAAAGCTGCAAAAGTTGCTCGTCGCCGGTAAAAACAAAGGTTATTACGCCGAAACGGAAGGTGCCGTGCGCTATGTGGTTGCAGATAACGGCGAAAAGGGACTGACCTTCGCCGTTGAACCGATTAAGCTGGCACTATCTGACACACTCGGAGGGGCGAATTAATGACAAAAAGCAAAGCCTTTCAGGGGAAAATCTCTATACTGATTCACAGACCATGCTGCCCTTCAGGGCGGCCATAATCCTTAATTCGCTCTAGAAGCGTGGAGAATTAAAATGCGACATCCTTTAGTGATGGGTAACTGGAAACTGAACGGCAGCCGCCACATGGTAAATGAGTTGGTTGCGAACCTGCGCAAAGAGCTGGCTGGCGTGACGGGCTGTGCTGTTGCAATCGCTCCGCCGGACATGTACCTGGACCTGGCTAAACACGCCGCTGACGGCAGCCATATCATCCTTGGCGCACAGAACGTAGACGTTAACCTGTCTGGCGCATTCACCGGCGAAACCTCCGCTGAAATGCTGAAAGATATCGGCGCAAAATACATCATCATCGGCCACTCTGAGCGTCGTACTTACCACAAAGAATCCGACGAATTCATCGCGAAAAAATTCGCCGTGCTGAAAGAGCAAGGCCTGGTGCCGGTTCTGTGCATTGGTGAAACCGAAGCAGAAAACGAAGCGGGCAAAACGGAAGAAGTGTGTGCACGTCAGCTCGACGCCGTGCTGAACAGCCAGGGCGCAGCAGCGTTCGAAGGCGCGGTCATCGCCTACGAACCAGTATGGGCTATCGGTACCGGCAAATCAGCGACCCCAGCTCAGGCACAGGCCGTTCACAAATTCATCCGCGATCACATTGCTAAAGCTGATGCGAAGGTCGCTGAACAAGTGATCATCCAGTACGGCGGTTCCGTTAACGCTTCCAACGCTGCTGAGCTGTTCACCCAGCCAGACATCGATGGCGCGCTGGTTGGCGGTGCTTCCCTGAAAGCAGACGCTTTCGCGGTTATCGTTAAAGCGGCAGAAGCAGCAAAAGCGTAATGCTTAACGGCGGGTGGCGAACAGCACGCCCGCCCTGCTCATTCTGCAGGCCCGGTCAGCGCTCGCGCCACCGGGCTTTTTTACAGCTTACCTAAAAGACTAAACCACAGATAATCCAGCGGGAGCAGCACCAGATACGTCGCCATCGCCAGCGCCAGACAGAGCAACATCCCCGCCTTTGCAGGCACCTTCCCTAGCCCCATCGCCACCACAATCGGTGATGCCTGATACGGCAGCAGCGGCGTGGAATACCCCAGAACCTGAATCATAATCACCGACAGCAGCGGGAAGCCGGTCGCATCCGCAAAGCTCTGCGCCAGCGTGGTATACAGGGCCGGAACGCCATTTGCCGTCATGATGAAATTCAGCGCCGTGGTGATCCCCGTCAACGCCAGGAAGCTGGTGAACGGTTTTGCCGCATCCAGCGGCATCATGGTGAGAAGCGCCTCGCCAACCGCGTTCCCGATGCCGGTTTGCGTCACGGTAATCGCCAGCCCAAGGATGCCTGCCACGTAAATGCAGGTTCGCATATTGACCCCCGCCGCGAACTCATCGCCGGTAATAAAGCCGATACGCGGCAGCATCACCACCACGGCGGCAGCCAGGCCGGTCCAGGCGGGGCCGATACCGTGCCAGCTTTCGGTCACCCACATCGTCAAGACCACGGCGAGCAGCCAGGCCAGACGCTTTTCTTCACCCCCCATCGGCTGCGAGGGCGCAGTGTCGGTAGGGTGTTTCGGCGAGCCGGGAAATAACCAGCAGATAAGACCTATCAGGATCAGTCCTTTCAGGATACCGAGCACAGGCGTGTGTAAAAGCAGATAGGGGACGTAGTTAAGATGAATGCCATACGACCCTTCCGCCGCGCCGCTCATCACCAGATTCGGCACGTTTGCCGGCAGTATGGTGGCAGAAAGTTGAAACGTGCCGAAACCCACGGCCAGCGCCAGGCCAAACCACGCGCGCGAACCGTCCGCGATGCCCGCCCTTTTTGCCATCGCGGCCACAATTGGCATCAACAGCGCGATGCGCCCCATGTTTGATGGCATGACGAAGGCCAGCGCATAGCTCAGCAGCACGACGCTTGCCACCATGAGCACCCATGAATCGGTCAGCTTTGCGGAAAGCGCCCGTGCGGCGCGGTCAGCAAGTCCTGTTTTACGGATCGCTACCCCCAGCACAAACCCGCTGAAGACCAGCCAGAAGGCCGAGGAGGCAAAGCCGCCAAAAATGACGTCCGGTGGGGCAATTTTGGCGATCATCGCCGCCGTGAAAAACAGCAGCGCGGTGATAAATTCCGGCAGGAGCGAGGTCGCCCACAGCACGATGGTGATGCCAACAATCAGTGAGGGCAGTAGCAGAGGATGCGTTAACCAGAGCGACATACCTGTCTCCTGTAGATTTTTTCAGCAAGTCTACGGCGACAGGCAGGACGAGTAAACGCTATTTATGGTGGGGTCACTTCAAAATATGGCATTGATGATCCTGTAATTCCTCAGCGGATGCACGGTTAAGTGTGAGCAGATTTCGCTCGGTGGCGAGCAACACAAACGACCCGTCGGACTGCTGCGCCATCGCCAGGGCGAAACGCCCCATATGGTCACGGGCTTCAGGCACCTCTTCCGCCAGCATGATAAACGGACTGCGCTGGACCAGCTCTTGATCGGTCACACGGCGCGCCAGATATTCATGCCCTTCCAGCCCACCAGGAAAAGGCAGCCACTGGGTGCTTATCTGCCCCTGATGCGCGTTAAGCTTTTCCCGCACATCGGTACGCAGGCAGGAGATGTGAATATGAAAATGATTTTGCGTGCGTCCGGTCGGAGAGTTGATCGTGAGCGAGACCGCGCTATCAGGCACCTCCGCGCCCCGCTTCACGCTCATAAACTGTCGCGACTGCCATGCCAGCCAGAAAAAATTCGGCGTTTGTGGCTCGGTCAGCAGCGGACTTTCGGTACCATTGATGCGATACGTTGGCATCAGCAGGTACTGCAGCGGCCCATTACGATCTTTGAATACCACATACCCGGCGTCAGGTTTCACCTGCTCGCAGGGTGCCGGAAGCTGATGCTGTTGTTGGTTTGGCAGGCACTGGTCGAGAACGATGTGGCGTAACGCATCCGGGTTACCGGTTTTTAGCCAGAGCCATCCCCCTGCCGCAAGGGCAATAACCATCACAACCAGCACAATAATTTTTTTCACAACGCGTTCCCTGAATTCGTCCGAAGCGAAAGAGTAACGCAAAAAGATGACCAAACAAAAAACCCGGTGGATTTCTCACACCGGGTCACAGGGTTTTGCGTCTTAACGTTTGCTGATTTGATCGAACGTGCCGCCGTTGGAGAAGTGCTCTTTCTGCGCTTTCGTCCAGCCGCCAAACTCTTCGTCGATGGTGAAAAGCTTGAGCTGCGGGAATTCGCCTTCATGTTTCTTCGCCACCGCAGGATCGCGTGGACGATAGTAGTTTTTCGCAGCGATTTCCTGGCCTTCTGGCGAATAGAGATACTTCAGATAGGCATCTGCTACCGTTTTGGTCTCTTTCTTCTCAACGACTTTGTCGACCACCGAGACGGTTGGCTCGGCCAGGATAGACTCGCTTGGGGTCACAATCTCAAACTTGTCTTTACCCAGTTCATGGGTCGCCAGCAGGGCTTCATTTTCCCAGGCAATCAGCACATCACCAATGCCGCGTTCCACGAAGGTATTGGTCGCACCACGCGCACCGGAATCCAGCACTTCGACGTTTTTATACAGTGACTTCACAAAATCCTGGGCTTTTGCCTGATCGCCATTGTTATGGTGCAGCGCATAGCCCCAGGCTGCCAGGTAGTTCCAGCGTGCGCCACCGGAGCTTTTCGGGTTGGGCGTAATGACGGAGACGCCCGGCTTAATGAGATCGTTCCAGTCATGGATCTGTTTCGGATTGCCTTTGCGCACCAGGAAAACGATGGTGGAGGTGTAAGGTGCAGAGTTATCTGGCAGGCGTTTGATCCAGTTTTTATCGATACGACCACGCGCAGCAATGGCATCCACATCGTAAGCCAGAGCCAGCGTCACCACATCCGCTTCGATGCCATTGATCACCGACGTCGCCTGCTTACCGGAACCGCCGTGCGACTGGCGAATGACCACATTATCGCCGGTTTCCTGTTTCCAGTGCGCCGCGAACGCTTTGTTGTATTGATCGTAAAGCTCACGCGTCGGGTCATACGACACGTTTAATAACTGGATATCCTTTGCCAGCACGCTGGTCGATGCCAGTAATAATGTTAAACCCACGCCCCATTTATTCATCGCCCGGTTCTCTTATGCAGTGTTTCGATGAATGCAGCGTGCCAGAAAGCGAACCAATGATTAAAGAATAAAAAAAGATTGGCTATAACATGAGGGAATATGGAGCGTGGCTGTGAAAGCAATACAAAACGGCAACCCAATGGTTACCGTTTTAGTGTGTTCCCCTCTCCCCGTGGGAGAGAGCGGGGTGAAGGCATCAGCCCGCACGGTGCAGAAAATGCAAAACGGTAACCCGCAGGTTTCCGTTTTTCAGTATGTTCTCCCTCTCCCCGTGGGAGAGGGCGGGGTGAGGGCATCAGCCCACACGGTGCAGAAAATGCAAAACGGTAATCCGCAGGTTACCGTTTTTAGTGTGTTCTCCCTCTCCCCGTGGGAGAGGGCGGGGTGAGGGCATCAGCCCGCACGGTGCTGACAATGCAAAACGGTAACCCAAAGGTTACCGTTTTTAGTGTGTTCTCCCTCTCCCCGTGGGAGAGAGCGGGGTGAGGGCATCAGCCCGCACGGTGCAGAAAATGCAAAACGGTAACCCGCAGGTTACCGTTTTCAGTGTGTTCTCCCTCTCCCCGCGGGAGAGGGCGGGGTGAGGGCAACAGCCCGCACGGAACTGACAATAATCAGTACAGTTTTTTCGCGCAGTCTAACCAGTCACCTTTGAACGGACGCTTCATGTTCTCAATGGCGTCGATAATGTCATGGTGAACCAGTTTTTCGTTCTGAATACCGACGCAACGACCACCGTGGCCCTGCAGCAGCAGGTCGATAGCGTAGGCACCCATGCGGGACGCCAGGATACGGTCGTAAGGGCCAGGAGAACCGCCACGCTGGATGTGGCCCAGTACGGTCGCACGGGTTTCACGTTTGGTTTCGGTTTCAATGTACTTCGCCAGCTCATCGACATCACAGATGTGCTCAGTGATCGCGACGATAGCGTGTTTCTTACCTTTTGCGATACCGGCTTTGATTTCGTTCACCAGGTCTTCACGGCTAAATTCGACTTCCGGCACCACGATAAATTCGCAGCCGCCCGCAATGGCCGCCGCCAGGGTCAGGTCGCCGCAGTAGCGGCCCATCACTTCGACGATGGAGATACGCTGGTGAGAAGAAGAGGTGTCACGCAGGCGGTCAATGGCTTCCACAACGGTACCCAGCGCAGTAAAGAAGCCGATGGTGTAGTCTGTGCCTTTGATGTCATTATCGATGGTGCCCGGCAGCCCGATGCACGGGAAGCCCATTTCAGTCAGACGTTTTGCACCCATGTAAGAGCCGTCACCGCCGATCACCACCAGCGCGTCCAGGCCGCGTTTTTTCATGTTTTCGATAGCCACCTGACGGATGTGCTCTTCGCGGAATTCCGGGAAGCGTGCGGAGCCCAGGAAGGTTCCCCCACGGTTAATCATGTCAGAGACGCTGTAGCGATCGAGCTGCACCATGCGGTCTTCATACAGACCCAGGTAGCCATCATACACGCCAAAAATTTCCAGACCTTCCGTCAACGCTGCACGAACAACTCCACGAATTGCAGCGTTCATGCCTGGGGCATCGCCACCGCTTGTCAACACACCGATTTTCTTAATCATGACTACCTCTGAACTTAGGAATGCAAAAATGAAATCTGTTGCCGGAAGACGTCTGCTCAACCAACGAATACTGCAAATAGTATATCAACCACTTCCAGCTGAATTGATTCAGGTCAGACCAAATGGCGGTAATTTATACACAAAATGCTGGCCTGGCTCACTTTTTTACAACGAATGACGAAAGCGCAAAATCTCTTTAGCCTTCCCTGGGGACAACGGAACAGGGATCCTGATGGATAATCACATCCGATCCCGGGAAACGTCGCAAAATTGCCTGTTCGACCTGTTCGGCCACCAGATGGGCCTGAACGAGCGGCAGGTTATCTTCCATTTCCAAATGAATCTGAATAAAGCGGGTCGGCCCTGACTGCCGCGTACGAAGATCGTGTGCACCGCTGACGCCGGGCCAGGAGGTGACAATGTCAAATATTTCAAGCCTTTCTGCGTCAGGTAACGCGCGGTCGAGAAGCGATTGCACGGCTTCATACCCCATCCGCAAGGCGCAATACAGGATATAGACCCCTATCCCTAACGCAAAAATCGCATCGGCGCGATGCCAGCCATACCAGGCAAGACCGAGTGCAATAAGAATCGCCCCATTCATCATAACATCAGACTGATAATGAAGCATATCTGCCCGTACTGCCTGGCTTTGCGTTTTACGAACCACCCATCGCTGGAACGTTACAAGAACGATTGTGCAAATAAGTGCAATAATTGTCACGATGACGCCCACGCCAGGATCGTTCATGGGCGTAGGTGAAATCAGGTGCTG
>Ga0209795_10002474_pt1 | contig 10237 bp, 11 predicted proteins | sample AgamicOrMarz_FD_187166 | JGI IMG/M metagenome (GOLD analysis project Ga0209795, IMG submission 187166) | Agave microbial communities from Guanajuato, Mexico - Or.Ma.rz (SPAdes) (version 2) | ecosystem: Host-associated > Plants > Phyllosphere > Phylloplane/Leaf | place: Guanajuato, Mexico...
AGCTTCTTTATCTTTATTTTTTAAGGAATGATCAATTTCCTTAAGAATTTTCATTTTTTTGAAGTCGTTTATAACTTGATCTAAAAATAATTCAGCCAACATTTCATCACGTAAATTTGGATCTACTCGATCCATTTCATTAAGCATATTATTTTCCATAAAACATCAACCCCTTTATCTTTTCTCTTTTGCAAACAGTATTCCCTTTTGTACTCTTTTTATGCAAGGTTGATAGATGAAGTGAGACATAGAATAATATGTAATATGCATGATTACGCTCCTATATTCCTTTTAGATATTTTTCATATGTCTTCAATTAGATAAAAAAATATAAGTACCTAATTGATTAAAAAGAAAAGATAAAATTTGCTTTTGAAGATTAACGTTTTATTATTTACTCTTAGTGACGACAAATAGAGATTTCCACCTCTTATCCTATACCACTTTATTTTCTATTTACCTTTCAAGAAATTTTTATATTTATAATAATTCAATAAAAAAATTTATAAGTATTTAACTTTAATATATCTTTAGTGATGTTATTTTTATTAAAGATACAAAATAAATGTATTTTATATAAAAAGGTAAATGCATAAACTCTTTTATAAAAATATAAGTTTTATTATTTACTCTAGTTGACGACAAATATGAACTTTTTCTACAAGATAAGTAATATATAAAATACTTTTTAATAAAATAAGTTATCTATTACTTACATATATAATATAAATTCAATTTTGATTTAATATATAAAATTAATATCATATCTCCTTTGTATAAATAGATATTTTCTATTTATCCCTCGTTTACTGTTTTCATTTTGACGTTCGCTTGTATAAAAAGGTGGATCTTAAGATACACAAGTGGAATTTTATCTTTTATTCTTTAACTTCGGATTGAAATAATTTTCTGAATTTTAGATTGAATTAGTTCAAAAAGGTTAAATTATCCAATCATCTCTTATATACTAAAAATAGAAAGCTACTCAACGTATATGGGGGAGTGATCCAATGTCAAGTGTAAAAGAAGCTGTATATATTCATTGTGGAACGAAAATGGGTGTTTTTAAACCTGAAGAAATCACAAAATTCAGCTACATGCATTCCAGAGGATTCTTTGCTTGCCCAGGTTGTGGTGTAAAGGTCTTTCATAAACGTCAAAATGGACAACCAACATTTGTCGTCACATCTACTAACAATCATGCATATAACTGTCTTTATAAAGAATGATAAAAATTAGTCTCTCTAAAAGAATGGATCTTTTTAGAGAGACTAATTTTACTTACACAAAGGTCTTTTTAAAATGACATATTTTATAGAAGAAACTCGTCAAAAAAGTAGCCTTTGCTCAACGGAAGCAAAGGCTTTTTTAAACTCAGGCAATTGGGAAATACTTTATTAGTTTAGGCTAAATTTAAAATCTACATACATATTTTTAAAACAATATAGGGTTTTCTAAAGTCAATATAGGGCTGAATTTTACTCCATGACTTATGATCAAACTTCAACGGAGCTTGCTTCGTCATAGAGTAAATTTCAGTATAATTATCCCCTAAGAAAACAGGAGTTCCTCTTCCTTTTCCCAACCTTATTAAGTGACAAGTGTGTAGAAGCTATGATATGTTACCATCTCTACATATTATTTGAAAATAAGAAGATGAGGTGTTTGAATATGAATAAAACTGAACTAGTAGATGCAGTTGCAACAAAATCAGGACTAACGAAACAGGATTCCAAAAAGGCTGTAGATGCATTGTTTGAAACGATTTCTAATACGCTTGCCCAAGAAGAAAAAATTCAATTAGTTGGATTTGGTACATTTGAAATACGTGAGCGCGCAGAGCGTACAGGCCGTAATCCTCAAACAGGTGAAGAAATGACAATTCCGGCTTCAAAGGTTCCTGCATTTAAACCAGGAAAAGAATTAAAAGAAGCCGTTAAATAAATATGCCTTATAATCCAGCCCCCTCTAGAGATAGACTTCTAAAGGGGGCTATTTTTCATGGTGAAAAATTCCTAAATACCTACACCCAAATATTATCTAATCAAGGTTTCTATTTTCTTGCGTCGTCTTAGAGTTAGAGGTAGGCTCTTTGCCAAGTCTAGGTTTCCAATTGCCTAACTTGTTTTTTAAGTAATCCTTTAAAAAATCACGTTTCTTTTTTCGTCTTTTATCCCTGTTTTTCATAAGGACTCACCACCTTTAGGCTACTTAATAGATTTAATTTATCCTTATTATAACTATGTTGAAAAATTTACTCTTTATGCTAAATCTATAAGTAATAAGTAGATCATCTTACTAGTCAAAGGAATACTTTTAGGTATTGTTTCAAAGTATTCCAGAAGACGCTTCCCATTGTAAGAGTAACAAAATTAGAACGTGAAGAACAACCAGATGATCCTCATATGTATTGTTATAATCAATAATAAAGAAAGCAGGTTAATATTTATTAACCTGCTTTTCAGACTAACGAGAACTTAAAAGATTTCTCGTTAGAAAAGACTTTATGATTTCGTAGAAGAAGCATCCTCATTCTCAGAGGTAGAAACTTTATCTTTGAAGTTAGATAGATGTTTTCCATGCACATCATTGATATTTGCTTCATCAGAAGTATATCCAGCAGTGTTAAATCTGCCATCCTCTATTGCAGGCTGAGAATTGTTAGGCTGTTTTTTCATCGTGTACCTCCTAGTTTAGTTTATATTGGACAGGTGTAGTATGCTCATGTTCACGGTATTTCATGAGGATGCGCTTAACGTTTTACCTCTATTCAATCGAGAGAGTTGGAGATTTTACTAATGTAAAGGTTAAAATGTTTCATTAAAATAAATTTTAATCTTTACGTATTATATAGAAAAAGAGGCCATTTGTTACTAGAAAGACCAAACGTGAAACCCGTCAAATAACTTATAGAAGATAAAAAGAAACCTTTGCTTATTAAAGCGAAGGTTTTTCGACATTTTCGGAATAAGAGAGAAACATTATTAAAGATGGCTCCTCATTTTAAATCTCTCTTTCATTTAGACTTATATTGCCTTCTTATTTTTTCTGAGTTCTTTCTCTGGCAACTTACTTCCTTTAATGAAGAAAGATATAATAACACCTAATAAGGAGAGAATTGCAATAACGATAAACGCCACATTAGCCCCATACATATCCGGATGGGCGATTTCTGGTCGTTGTTGAGCAGTCTCAGCAGTTCTAGTCATTACGGTTACAAGGATTGCAGTACCAACCGACGCTGCAATCATTTTCATGGTATTGTCCATGGCTGCTCCATGAGGAATCAACCGTTTGGGCAACTGATTTAAACCAGCAGTCGCGACTGGCATCATTACCATCGATAAGCCGAACATCCGCACTCCATACAAAATCGTGATGTAAGTAAAAGATGTAGAGGGATTTAAATTTGCGAAGGCAAATGAAGATCCTGTAATAATGATTAAACCAGTAAGCGCTAGCCATCTTGCACCTATTTTGTCAAAAATCCTTCCTGTAATAGGTGACATAAAGCCAGTAATTAGTGCTCCAGGTAAAAGAGCTAAGCCAGCTTCAAATGCTGTAAAGTCCCTCATATTTTGCATGAACAGTGGGATAATCGTCTCTGCACCAATCAATCCCATAAAAGTAATCATTCCAATGAGCACAGTTAACGGAAAAATAGAATTTTTAAACACCCGGAACTCAAGCATAGGATGTTCCAGACGTAATTGTCTTATAATAAATAATACAAGTGCCAGTATCCCTACCCCTAGCGAAGTAAGTGTGCTGATGGCTAACCAGCCATTATTTCCTGCACACGTAAATCCATAGAGCAAGCCTCCAAACCCCAACGAAGATAAGATAATCGACATAATATCTACTTTCGGTTTCGTTACCTCTGTTACATTTTTCATTACAAAAAATGCAACTATGATATCAATAAGAGCAATCGGTAGAATGATGAAAAACAGGATTCTCCAAGAATAATGGGAGGTTACCCATCCTGATAATGCTGGACCAATTGCTGGTGCAAAGGAAATGACAAGACCAACTAACCCCATTGCTGCACCGCGCTTATTAACAGGAAATATCATTAAGAATACCGTTTGCATGAGTGGAAGCATAACACCTGCTCCACTTGACTGTATAACCCTTCCCAGTAATAGAAGTTCAAAATTAGGAGCGATTCCTGCAACTATTGTTCCAACGGCAAAAATACTCATCGCTGATATAAAGAGCTGTCTTGTTGAAAAACGCTCTAATAGAAATGCACTCACGGGGATCATAATCCCATTCACAAGCATAAATACAGTCGTAAGCCATTGCGCGCTATTTGCCGTAATATTCATTTCTTTCATAATAGGTGGTATAGCTGTAATCATAAGCGTTTGATTCAATATGGAGATAAAAGCTCCCGCCAGTAGAAGAATTACAATAGTAGATTGTTTATAACTGGTTGTTTCCATTTTACAATCCTTTCTTTCTCTATTTTTCAAAATATGTTTTATTTATTTGCATCCCATCATTAATCTCAATTATTTAACTGTCTTTTATCAAATAGGCTCTGCAACTTCAATACAATTCTCGGATATATTTGCTTTCCAACAACAAAATTTGGTCACAAGGACCTTATTCAACTCGTAATGAATAAGGCTTTGTGTTTCTTCCTATTTTTTATTTTGTACGAAAGCATCAATAACTTCTAAAGCTTTCTCTGGTCCACCACTCTCCTGAAAACTTTCATTAATTTTTTTGATACTCTCCTTATAGCTTTTGTTGGTCAGCACTTGTTTCACGGCATCCCTTAACGTCTGAGGTTTCAAATTGTCTTTTGATACTCTATAGCCGGCATTAAGCTCTGTCAGACGCTGCGCTACCATCGGCTGATCTTTGTCATGCGGGATAACAACCATTGGAACATTGAAATGAATTGATTCATTCACGCTGTTCATACCGCCATGGGTAATAAAAACATCCGTGTGCTCGAGCACCTTTAGTTGCGGTACATATGCAGAAATGATAAATTGTTCTGGAGCTTTTTTAACTTTTGTCATATCCACTCTTTCACCGGTAGCAATGACAACTTTTCCTTTGAAATCAGAAAATGCATCAATACATATATTAAAAAATTCCTCTGTATGATCAAGAACGGTTCCCATCGAAATATAGAGAACTTGTTCATCCTCTAGTGCTTCAAGTGGAAAGTTGCCGGTATAAGCTCTCTTTGGGAATGTTGGTCCGATAAATAGATTTGAACCATTGAAGTTTTTGCTATGAGGCTGAAAATACTGGCTCGTAAATACAACCGTTAATTCAGCTGTATTACTCATAAATTGAACCATGCTCTTCGGCTCTACACTATAACACTCTTTCATTTGTACTATTAACTTTTCAGCCTCTTCATCAGGTTTCACTCGAGACAAAGGCATGTTTTCAAGAAATTCATTTGGAAACAAAAAGGATGCTGAAGAGCAAATTCCAGGGATTTGCAGGTAGTCTCTCACTAGTTGTCCCGCCCCAAATTTTTCATAAAACACCAAGTGAAAATTAATCTCTTCAGATAACTTTTTTGTGATCTCTAAAGTGTCTAATGAATTTTGAATTTGAATTTTTAGAAAGGCATTTAAGCCAGCATTCGAATGAGGATCTATGGATGCTTTACTTAATAAATCGGGTTGAAGGTGAACCATTGCACCAACTCCTTCTAAGCGCTCTCTAAATTTTTCAGTTGTAATATAGTGAACGCTGTCTCCTCTTTCTACAAAAGCTTTTACAATGCCAAGAGTAGGATTGACATGCCCTTCTGCTGGAAAGTTAACCATTAAAATGTTTGCCACCTAAATCACACTCCTTGTCTAAATACTTACAACGTACTAGCTCTCTTACTATTTTCTCTTTGACTAATAAGAATAAAAATCATTTCCACTGCTCTAACCATTGACTCTAACTAGAAAACATTTTGAATTCCATTATTCAGGTTTTAAAATGAGTGATAATCCTATAATAAAGCTTCTTTTGACGAGTCTCTTCTACATAATCTGTTTAAACTAGTTCTGGAGTATTCCTAAAACTTTTGATACCTTTTGATATATTAAATAGATATAAAGAAATTTAACAAAGCTAAGGATAAAATGTATCAAACTTAATTTTCTTCACCTATAATAATTACTTCTGTTTCTAATTCCACTTCAAACTTCTCTTTTACAGCTTTCTTAACGTGATCAATTAGATTTATATAGTCATTAGCTGTTGCTTCATTAACATTTATTATGAATCCTGCGTGTTTTTTTGACACTTCTGCTCCACCAATCCGTATTCCTTGTAAACCGGCATCTTGAATCAGTTTACCAGCATATTGATTTGGAGGTCGTTTAAAAACACTTCCACAAGAGGGATATTCTAATGGTTGCTTCATTTCCCTTGCAAGTTTTAATTCCTCCATTTTCTCTTTTATTTGAAGGTAATTTGATTGTTCAAGATGAAAATCTGCTTCTAGAACAATATATTTTCTTTCGGAAAATATTCCTTTGCGGTAACTTAAAAGCATATCCTTTTTCGATAATGTAAGAAATTCCCCATCTTCCGTTAAAATCAATGCTCTTTCTAAAACATCTGAGATTTGGCCCCCATATGCTCCTGCATTCATATAGAGAGATCCTCCTACAGTACCTGGGATTCCACAAGCAAATTCAAAACCTGATAATTCATTTACTAATGCTTTTTGGGAGACATCGAATAAGGTAGCCCCACTTTGTGCAGTAATAACGTTATTTAAGGAAGAAATTTGTTTTAATCTTTTTAAATTTAAAGTAATTCCACGAATTCCTCCATCTTTAACAATAACATTTGAGCCATTCCCTAATATGGTAACTGGTACATTAAGCTCGTATGCAATATGAAGAACAAATTGTATTTCCTCATATGTGGATGGTGTGATAAAAATATCTGCTTTTCCTCCGACTTTTGTATATGTGTGATTTTTGATAGGTTCAAAAAACTTCACATTTTCTAATGGAACTCTTTCGATTATCCTATTCCGCAATTCTAGGTAACTCTTCATATTAATCTTCCTCTAACCAATAAATATAAATTTATCTAATTAAACATGATATATATGTAAGTAAAAACACCTTCATAACTCGCATATTAACAATCCGAATCAAAGAAGGTGTTTAAAATAATACAGATGTGTCTCTAAAACAAATTAAAATTGACTAGATTATTTATTTTATGCACGCAAAGATTGATAAATTTTATTAACTTCGTCCCAATTAATAATGTTAAAGAAAGCAGCAATATAATCTGGACGTTTGTTTTGATAGTTAAGATAGTAAGCATGTTCCCAAACATCTAGACCAAGAACTGGTGTTTTACCTTCCATAAGAGGACTATCCTGATTAGGCGTACTAGTAATTGTTAGTTTTCCATTATCAACTACAAGCCAAGCCCAACCTGAACCGAAACGAGTGGTGGCTGCTTTAGCAAATTCTGCTTTAAACTGTTCATAGCCTCCGAAAGCTTGGTCAATTGCACTCGCAATTTCTCCAGTAGGTTCTCCTCCTGCATTAGGAGCAATAATTCTCCAAAACAAACTGTGATTAGCATGCCCACCACCATTGTTACGCACAGCAGTACGAATATTTTCTGGCACAGCATCTAAATTAGAAATTAGATCTTCGATAGTTTTATTAGAAAGGCTGTCGTGCCCCTCCAATGCTAAATTTAAATTACTTACATATGTAGCATGATGACGATCATGATGAATCATCATAGTTTGTTCATCAATATATGGTTCAAGTGCTTTAAAATCATAAGGTAATGTCGGAAGTTGATAATTAGACATTGAAATTCCTCCTCTTAATTTATATATTTTGAATACAAATCTGATTCTAAATTACTTTTTAAACTTTTTCAACTAAAAAGTTTAAAAAGTTTAATGGATATTATTTCCGAAAAGTTAGAAGTAAAATGTTTTCATTATAAGGTAACTAACTTTTCTTTTTTATTTCTCCTTTTGTTATAATAAAAATTTGTAAAATTAACAATGTATGATAAGATACGGATTTCTATGGTAAAATAACTTAGATGTTTTTAAACTATTTTATTTAAAAAGTAGAGATAGTTACTTTTTATTTTATAAATTCAATTATCTAATAACACATTTTTTTAAGCGTACAATTAAGGCAGGTGAAGAAAATGACGGTTAAAACATCTACCAAAGATAAAATCCTTACTTTATTGAAAAAAGAGGCCCAGTTAACCGTAAATGAATTAGCTAGTTTATTGGGTATAACTGAGATGGCTGTGAGAAAACATTTAAATACCATAGAACGAGATGGCCTTTTAAGAATAAGTGAAGTAAGACAACCTATGGGGCGACCACTTCAAGTTTACTCCTTGTCTTCAAAAGCTCAAGAAGCTTTCCCTAACAATTATGAAACTCTAACTGTAGAATTTCTTCATGATTTAAAAGAACTGCATGGAGAAGATATTATAGATTACCTTTTAGAAAAACGAAGTGAAAGGTTAAAGAATAGCTATTTGCCAACAATGGCGAATAAAGAACCTCAACAAAAAATCGAAGCTTTAAGAGATATTCAAGATGAAAAAGGCTACATGGCAGAATTTACAAAGATAGATGATAATACGTATGAAATTATTGAATATAATTGTCCTATTTCTGCAGTTGCTAATAGTTTTAAGCAGGCTTGTGCTTGTGAGACAGAGCTTTTTAAAGAAGTTCTAGGAACTGATGATGTAAAAAGAATTACATGTAAGGCTGACAATGATCATCACTGTAGGTTTTTGATTAAGTTCAAAAATACTTTAAGTGAGGAAAATGCTAACCAAAATTAATGGTTAGCATTTTTTAATAAGAAATTTATAATTGATATGTAAGATGATCTTCTGTTTGTTTTAAAAGAAAAAAGTAAAGAATTTTATTCGATATTTTGCTGAAGTTTATCTAATAAGCGAAATACTTCTTTTTTATCCTCATCTGAAAAACCTCTTAATTGTTGTTTATTTACCTCTATAGCGATAGGGTCTATTTTCCCCTCTAATTCTTTTCCTTTATCAGTTAAATATATTCGATAATGCCTTCTATCTACAGCGTCAAGAGTTCTTGTTAGTAATCCTTTTTTTTCTAATGCTGTTACCATTCTTGTGACTGTTGGTGCTTGCTTTGAAGTTTTATCAGACAACTCTTTTTGTGTTATTCCGTCTTTTTCCCATAATGGTTTTAATAAAGCATACTGTTGGGTTGTAATGTCAAAATCTTTTATGCTTTTCCAAAACATATATTCGAGTTGACTATTAAGAGTATGTATTTTAAAACCTATATCATAATCTATTTTCATTTTTTTCATTACTCCACACTCTCTTTTTAGTTATAATCAGCAAGAGTATATACCCCAGCATCTTTAAAGTCAATTTTCTGTTAAAAAGATATAGATTATACTATTTATTTTGGACAACATGAATAGCCTTTTAGTAATTAAAAGAATATCATCTTTGGATTGATAGTTAAAAAAGTAATTGTAAGGACTTAATTAAAGGGTGTAGATAAAACTATGCTGACTCCAAAGTTACTATGACCTCGAAAAAAATTAGTTGCTTAGGCAACTAATTGGGTGTTAATATTTTAAAGGACTATTGTGGCATAAAGTGGATAGCTGTCCGTAACTTTACGGAAAACTATTCTATCGATTATGGAGGGGGCTAGTTATGAGAATTGCAGCAATCACCGATAGATAATGGTAAAAGGAGCTTCTAAAATTCTAAAATAATTTTTTAAAGTTAGTTGATAAGGAGAAAAAATTATGTCAGTTGATAATAATGAGTCTTTGACTAAAAATCCAATGTTAATAATAATTGCAATTACGTTGGGTGTTATTTTAAACCCATTAAATACAACAATGCTTACGGTAGCATTACCTACTATACAGAATGAATTTCAAATTTCATCAGAGGATATTTCCTGGCTAGTTGCTTCTTATTTCATTGTAAGTGTAATCTTTTTACCTCTAATTGGAAAATTAAGTGATCATTATGGTAGGAAAAAAATCTTTCTAATAGGATTAATCTTAGTTGGCATTTCTTCTTTATTAGCACCGTTATCCCCAAATCTGATGTTTTTAATAGGAATGAGAACCATTCAAGCAATTGGGACATCAGCTCTTTATCCAGCAGGAATAGGTATTGTCCGTTTATATATTGAAAAAAATCAGAGTCGAGTAATTGCAACATTAGCAGT
>Ga0209795_10002475_pt1 | contig 10237 bp, 10 predicted proteins | sample AgamicOrMarz_FD_187166 | JGI IMG/M metagenome (GOLD analysis project Ga0209795, IMG submission 187166) | Agave microbial communities from Guanajuato, Mexico - Or.Ma.rz (SPAdes) (version 2) | ecosystem: Host-associated > Plants > Phyllosphere > Phylloplane/Leaf | place: Guanajuato, Mexico...
GTGGTGTCAAAAACAAAAAAAGCCGTGCTATTCCTGAAAGACTAAGTTTTAATAAGGAAGGGATTATTAGGGAAGGCGAACAATTATATGGACGCTTTCATGACCTCTTTATTTATAGCATGCTTGCCCGAGACTGGAATAATCGAGTTCCGTATATTACCACACCCCTTACCACCTAGTTCCTATAAATGCTGCCTTTTGGGCAGCATTTTTTAGGTCGATTTGCTAATAGATTTTTTTTTTGAAATAATGTATAGAGACCAACGTAAGTGAGGTGGCATGCCTTACCTCTTGTAAGGTGATAGATGATTTGGATGAATGTAGTTATTATTGTTATCCTAATAGCCTTTACTGCCCTATTTGTCGCTTCAGAATTTGCGATGGTAAAGGTACGAACCACGAGAATTGATCAATTACTATCCGAGGGAAATCCAAGAGCAGAAGCTGCTAAGAAGGTAATTTCTAATTTGGACGGCTATTTATCCGCTACACAGGTTGGGATTACAATAATCTCCTTAGTTTTAGGCTGGCTTGGTGAGCCCACTATTCGCGAACTGCTCAACCCTGTATTTAACCTGATTCAAATACCCTTATCACTTAAACACATTATTTCGTTTATCTTTGCTTTCATTGTCATAACTTTTTTCCATGTTGTCATTGGTGAATTATCACCGAAAACGATTGCAATTCAAAAATCAGAAGAGATTCTCTTGTTTTTTGCTCGTCCGCTTATTTTGTTTTATAAACTGATGTACCCTTTTATTTGGATTCTAAATCGGTCTGCACGGTTTGTTACTGGTCTATTCGGCGTAAAACCGGCATCCGAGCATGATATCGTCCTTTCAGAAGAAGAATTGAGGTTAATTCTTTCACAAAGCTATGAAAGTGGAGAAATAAATCAATCCGAATATCGATATATGAACCGAATATTTGAATTTGATAATCGGATTGCAAAAGAAATTATGGTTCCAAGAACTGAACTTGTAACTCTTTCCAAAGATGCCTCTATGGAAGAAATAATTGAAATAGTTAAGGAAGAAAAATACACAAGATATCCCCTAATTGATGGGGACAAAGATAATATTTTTGGGGTTATCAATATTAAGGAAGTTTTAACAGATTGCATCCAGCAAAAATGTACTGGCGACCGACCGCTTCTTCCCTATCTAAAGCCAGTCATACATGTCATTGAAACCATCCCGATTCAAGAACTTCTGGTCAAACTTCAAAAAAACCGTTCCCATATGGCCGTTTTATCTGATGAATATGGCGGGACAGCAGGAATTGTCACGGTTGAAGACATTCTTGAAGAAATTGTTGGGGAAATACGGGATGAATTTGACTTGGATGAGATCCCTCTTATTCAGAAAAAAGCAGATGGCCATTATATATTAGATGGTAAAGTCCTGATCAGTGAAGTAAACGATCTCCTCGGCACAACTCTGAATGAGGAAGATGTCGATACAATTGGCGGTTGGTTTTTAACACAAAAGTTTGATGTACATAAAGGGGATACCATCGAAAACGACGGATTTGTATTTCAAATTAATGAGATTGAAGGTCACCATATCTTGTATATTGAAGTAAGTAGAGCAGAAACAGACGAAAAATTAGATGTAGAAGCGGCTCCAAAATAGGAGCTGCTTTTATTAAAGTTGTAATATTTCGTCTTTATTGTTCATATTCACTATGTTTTCCCATAAAATATTGTTATCAACTAATATACTAACCAGAACGTTTGACTGTATAGTTCAAATTCTTTATAATTATTGTTAATTTAAAAAATTGTCGAGGTGGTAAAATGACCATTAGACGAGATTAGCAGAAAACTAGAAATAAATTCAAGGCAATATAAGTTAATTTTTTTATCAAACTGGGAGGTGACTCCTTACCTGTCTAAAACAGGCTAAGGGAACTTATTTGGACATATTTAACTTGGTTATTATAGCCATTTTAATTGCGTTAACTGCTTTTTTTGTTGCTTCAGAATTTGCTATTATTCGAGTAAGAAGCTCCAGAATTGATCAGTTAATCGAAGAAGGAAATTCGAGTGCTGTAACTGCTAAAAGAGTGATTTCTAATCTGGATGAATATCTTTCTGCCTGCCAATTGGGAATAACGATAACTGCCCTTGGTTTAGGATGGCTCGGTGAATCGACTTTTGAAAAGTTGCTCCATCCGCTGTTTGAAGAATTACACATTCCCGAGAGCTTTAACCAAGTATTATCTGTAGGCTTATCATTTGTAGCAATTACCTTTTTACATGTAGTTGTTGGTGAACTTGCTCCAAAAACATTGGCCATTCAGAAGGCAGAATGGATTACATTAGTGATGTCACGTCCGCTTGTTCTTTTTTACAAGGTTATGTTCCCTGTTATTTGGCTGCTTAATGGTTCAGCACGAATTACAACTAAATTCTTTGGGCTTAAGCCTGTTTCTGAAAACGAAATTGCCCATACAGAAGAAGAGCTTCGAATTATCCTTTCTGAAAGCTACAAAAGTGGTGAAATTAACCAATCAGAGTTTAAGTATGTAAATAAAATTTTTGAATTTGATAACCGTATTGCTAAAGAAGTTATGGTGCCAAGAACGGAAATCGTTTCGTTATCTAAAGATGATACATTAGAGACTTTTCTTCAGGTATTACGTGAAGAAAAATTTACTCGGTATCCGATCATTGATGGGGATAAGGATCATATTATTGGGCTTATCAATATAAAAGAAGTAATGACTGATTTAATTGGTAATGAAAAACTTGCTGAACGGACTCTAGAAAACTATACTCGACCAATTATTAGAGTAATAGAAACAATTCCAATTCATGACTTATTAGTAAAAATGCAAAAAGACCGTGTTCATATGGCAATTTTAATGGATGAATATGGCGGTACTTCGGGACTTGTTACGGTTGAAGATATCCTTGAAGAGATTGTTGGAGAAATTCGTGACGAATTCGATATGGATGAGATTCCAGAGATTCGAAAAATTAAAGAAAACCATTATATTATCGACTCTAAAGTTTTAGTTAGTGAGGTTAATGATCTTTTAGGTGTCGAAATTGACGACGAAGATGTGGATACGATAGGCGGTTGGATTTTAACCGAAAATTACGAAGCAAAAGAAGGCGATATTCTCCTTCATGAAACATATTCCTTCAAAATTCTCGATATGGAAGAGCATCATATTAAATATATCGAGGTAACAAAAAATAGCAATAATGAAGAGGCAGTCAGTCAACAAGTTTCAATATCCAATTCAGAAGTGCTTTCTTAAAACGATTCTAAACCAGACGGATTTTTTCCGGTCTGGTTTTTTTATTAGACATCATAGTACTTTTGACCAATCAAACAACCTCTTTTAAGCATACTCTAATTTCAAAGGAGGGGAAGAATATGGATCGTTTAGCAAATTTATTTTTGGCTTGTATCTTAGCAGGCTTCGCTTTAGTTCATATGCCAAGCATTTCATTTCTAGCTGGCCTGTCATCATTTTTCCATGTTGTCGGCGCACTTGCAATTTTAGTATTTTCTTTAGTCTTGCTTTACCTTGGACTTAAAGCACTATTTAAAGAGTTGTAAGCGTTTTCACTATAAAAACAAGGAGATCAGATTGCTAGTAATCTGATCTTCTTACTTTCTTGATAAAAAATGATTATTTAGATTTAAAAATAAGCAATTCTTCTTCAATTTTAGCGATTTTTACTAAATGAGAATCAAGACGTCGGTTGATATGCAGTACTTCGCTATGGTGTGTCTCTTCAATCCGCTGAAGCGATTCTTTTATATCAGAAAGATCAATTTGATTTACTTCCACCCTATGTTCAATGCTATCCATTTTTTCAAGACGGGAAAGTCGCTTTTCTATACTTTCTAATGTTTCATTTAATGTACGGAATAAACCTTTTATATCATTAACATTATCTGTTAGCTTATCGAATTCTTGCACCATTGTAAAAACCCCCTTCTTTGCTCTTATCTTATCATCATTTTCCCTATATATATGTTACAATATCAGTAACACTTGCTCGGAGTAAAATTAGTTAATATTTCCAAACCCTTAATACATATCCCCCACGACGAAAGAGCGAAACATCCTTAACTATAGATGACCGCCTGGATGAATTAATGGTCAAATACCATGAACCTTCAAGCTTAGCGGTAAATTAATTCCTTTTAAAAAGCAAAAAAAACAAGCCAGTATGGTTTCTCTGGCTTGTTTTTTAACTGCATGATTTGGCTGCTGTATCTGATGAAAGTTTGAAAGATTAGGTTAGTTTACTTGTTTATCCACGCTTGGCGGAAGTAATTTTTCACTTTCAAATACTTTCCCAAGTTTTTCTTCCCCTTGAGTGAAGGTTGCTGTTGCAGCATCAAAATTAGGTGTATCTTTTTTTAATTCTTCAGCTTTAGCTTGGTATGAAGCTGCAAAATCCTTAATTGCCGCTTCAAGGTCAGCTTTTTTGTCTTTTAATGATGCAGGAATTTGATAATTATTTAGCTCAGAAGCAACCGCCGCTGCCGATTCACTTGCTTTTGCACGATCTTCAGCAGTTGGTAATTCTTCTGGTTTAGCATCTTCTTTCGTTGCCATTGCAACATATGAATTTAAATCAGCATCTTTTGCATTGATTTTATTTCCAAGATCCATATAAAATCTAACTAATTCCTTTTTAATATCCACTTTCGTTGCAACCTCTTCTTTTGCATCCTTCTTATCTGTTTTTCCTTCATTATTGCTTGAACAAGCAGTAAGGCCAAATGCCATCATAATCGCTGATACTACTAACAAGAACTTTTTCATTTCCAACTCTCCCTAATTTTCTAATTTAAAAACCTTGTTTATTTTACAACATTTGATTAGACGAAAAAAGTATTAAATGGTTTCAAAACGTTAATCTTTTTTGAAACATTTCTGGCAGGTATTTTTTATTTTTATTGGTACCTTCCAGGCGTATAAATATTCGCTACCCTAACAATGGTTTATATTGGTCACCGGTTAACATAATAGTATGGAGGGAGTTGAATGTTTTGGGTGATTTTATTTTATTTGGTCTGCCAATTTTATTAGGCACGATGATTTACCAAGCAGTTATTTTTACTGTTTTAGTTTTTATTGGGATTGGAATTGGCGCAATAACTGTTTATTCGATGATTCAAAAGTATTTTAAAGGATCTATGAACAAAGATAAGTCTATAAAAAATTCGTTAAAAACAGGACAAAATACTGAGAAAAATTTCCCCATTATTAATGTTTCCATCGATGAAATTCGAAAGGCAATCAGAGAGTTTTCTGACAATCTACCTAAGGGTGTCTATCGGACGATTCTTGTTCAGGAAGACAATAGCATTGACTTTAAGCAACTTGCTCCATTTCTTGGTGGAATTCCATCCAAAATGTTCTATATGTCTAAAGAAACCTATGATCTATTTGAGGAAAGTGAAAAGCATATTCCAGTGGAAATGGATTTAGTTCAAAAGGCAGTTGACTTATTTGTAAAAGAGCATAAGGAGTACCCAATGTTAAAATTTGACCCTTATCATAAAGTAAATTATTTTCAGTTAAGACAGGAGAAATACCTAAAGGAAGAACCTAAAATACCATTTTATATTACCGACCTTGATGGTTTAATCACGCATATTAAACCTCAGAAAAAGAAAGTGGAAAACACCTCTCATAGTTGAGGGGTGTTTTCCACTTTCAGAAATTTATCAACCTTGTTTTTTACTACTAGACCTTAGATTTAGCAAATAATCCATATTTAAGTAATTATTTTTGCTTTTTTTTTATTAAAATTGAGATAATAGCAATAGACAATAATATTTCTCAAAAATGAGGGGTTTCAAAGATGGTAAAACGTAAGAATAAAAAAACACAGCATTTAGCAACGATTTTTCTTGCTGTGATGGGAATCGGCTTTCTAGCAACTATTCCAATAAAAGATTCAGTCTGGGGAATAATCCTGCAAGGGGGATTTGAAGCAGGTCTGGTTGGAGGATTAGCCGACTGGTTTGCCGTCACAGCATTATTCCGGCATCCACTTGGTATTCCTATACCACATACAGCTCTCCTTCCAAAAAATCGTCATAGAATCATTGCCGGTATAATTTCAATGTTAGAAAATGATTGGCTGACAAAAGAGAGCATTCGTAAGAAAATTGATACTATTAATTTTACTGAAAAAATATTTGAGATAGTTGATAATGAATTACCTTCACCAGCAGTACAAAAGAATTTCATAATGATGTCTAAACATTTGATAAAAATATTTGATATGAAAAGATTCGCTCCCCTGCTAGAAGAAGAAATCAAATCTCGAATCCACGAAATAGATAGTAAGAATTTTCTCCCCCTGCTTATTGATCAGGTTACGATTAGAGAATATGATGAAAAAGCACTAGATTATGTCCTTAAAGAGATTGATGAATGGGCAAGGAAGGAAAGTACAAAATATAAACTCGGTGGGTTGGCTATCGATGCGGTGGAAAATATCAAAGCCGATGGTTTTATGCAATTTGCATTAAAATCATTTAGTAACCTGGTTAACGAAGATAAATTGGGCAGTATTATCCAAAGCCTTATTTTAAAAGGGGTAGCTAGCTTCCAAGACCCACTAAATCAAAACCGACAAACATTAATGATTCATATTGATAATAAACTACAATCGTTAAAAAATGATCAAAAGGTCTATGATGAACTGAATCATTTTAAAACGCAGCTTATTGAAAAATGGGAATTACAAGAACAAATTGTTGGATTATTAAGTCAGATTCAACAAAAAGCTAATGATTTTATTGATAAACCAAACTTTTATGATGAGTATCTCCTCCCAATCATTAAAAATGGCATAGATCAAATCAAATCAAATCCAGAAAAAGTGCTTTCTATTGAAGCTTGGATTAAGAACCACATTTCAAATTTAGTTGATAAAAATCATTCGAAAATAGGCATTCTTGTAAAAGAAAATTTAGAAAAACTAGATGATAAAACTCTTATTAAAATGGTTGAAACAAACGTTGGAAAAGACCTGCAATGGATCCGAGTGAATGGTGCTGTATGTGGATTCCTTATTGGGCTTGTCTTAGTTGGGATTAAAGCGTTTTTTTAAGTCACTTTTGAAAGGCTGCCAACTAGGCAGCCTTTTTTCCTATATGAAATTCATATTTTGTCCTCATGAAATCCAGGTTCTTTTTCAGAATATTCCTACATATCTAGTACTGTAGTCACAACTTTTCAGTAAAAAAGGGAGGCTGAAAAATGGCAGTAAAATTGATAAAAATTTCTGTTGTGTATTTTGTCATTGGGGTTTGCATGGGTATGTATATGTCAATGACAGAAAGCTTCGACTTCACACCGGTCCATGCCCATATTAACTTGTTAGGTTGGCTGACTATGGCTATCGCTGGTCTCATCTATGTTGGTTTCCCAAATGCTGCAGAAACAACACTCGCAAAGGTTCACTTTTGGCTTCATAACATTTCTCTTCCCATTATGATGATTGGACTCTGTTTTTTAGTAACAGGGACGGAAAGTGCTGCACCCGCAGTAGCAACTGGTGGCACATTAATGGTATTAGGTATCATTGTCTTTGCAATTAATATCCTTAAAAACGTTAGGAGTTAAGCTGCACTTTTAGTTTTTATTTTTTGCATTTACAGGTTAGACAAAAGACGCCTATTTTGGCGTCTTTTTTTCTAATGGTACGTTTCTAAAAATTTCATTCTAAGTTTGCTTTTTTCTTCATCTGGTAACTTGCTATTATAATTATAAATAGCCCCTTCCCAATCTCCATACATTGGATTTGGAAAAAGAATCAGTTTTTTACCGAACTCTTCCCTGTACCTATCCACCGTTTGATTTCTCTCTGACAATGATAATACATCAAATCCGTTGAAATCCCCAAGGTTATCACCAAATAATAAGACAATTTCATGTGTCCTCGCCACTAGGCGGCGGCGTGTTTCTTTCCCAATTTCACCAGGTTGCAATAATAACACGTGATTAGAATCTGCTTGAGGTGCACCCACACTCTGCAAATTCTTCAAAGTTGCATCTTTTTGTGATTGGTGTCGGTTGGAAATATAATAAATCTCCACACCTAAAGATTTTGCATACTGCAAAAATTCTATTGCTCCCGGAAGTGGTTTTGCTTCAGCCCGTTTGAACCAACTACTCCAATTAAAAGGAATTCTTCTTCCTGCCACTACATACCACGCCTGGTGAGGGCTGTTATTTAATATAGTTTCATCGATATCAAGGACAATTGCCGGCTTTAAAGCATTCTTTCCTCTTTTTTTACTCATGATTTCGTCCAATCTCATTCTTCCTATGTTATAGCCTTGATAGTATAATCCTTTTGCTTCTCCAGCTTTTTGAAACCAAAGAACGGACATCGTATTTTGTTCAGACAAACTTGCCACTGTTTCTGCATTTGCATCAACACTAGATAGAAAAATCGTTAAAACTGTTACGGTGATCAAGGTAATAATTTTATTCAAAACCAACACCATTCCCTCATTAAATTTTTCTATGTTAGTATGTGAAATAAAATCAATTACAATCATCGAAGGGGATTGTTTTTCTTTTGTTACTTTACTCTTTCCTTTCCGCAGCGGTAAGACGTAATACGGCGAATTAATTCAGCAAAAAAAGCAGTGGGACATCATCCCACTGCTTTTTCTTGTATCAAAACTCGAGTAATTTTCTAACTAACTCGTTCTTCTGCTTTTTCATTAATTGAATTTCGTTTATGAAATCCTTTGGCATAATAAACCGCAACCAAGAAGACTAAGAATAATGGTCCAATTACTAATGCAATTCTCGTATCCGGATTATAAGCCATTATCCCAATCACAAATGCTAAAAAAGCTAATGAAAGATAAGAAGTAAAAGGGAAAAGTGGCATTTTATACTTTAGACCTTGCGCTTCAGTCGGCTTTAAAGTTTTACGATAGCGAATTTGTGATAAAAGAATGACTCCCCAAGTCCAGATTGCTCCAAAGGTTGCAATACTCGTCACCCACGTAAATACTTTTGCAGGAACAATATAATTTAAGATAACACCAATCAATAAGGCACCTGCAGAAGCGACAACTGCTACACCTGGAACCCCATTTTTAGTTACTTTTGCGAAATTCTTTGGCGCCTCATCATGCTGGGCTAAGTTAAATAACATCCGTGCCGTACTAAAAATCCCACTATTACATGATGACAGTGCTGCTGTAAGTACGACGAAGTTAATGATACCTGCTGCTCCTGGGATCCCGATTTGTTCAAAGGTAAGGACGAATGGGCTTCCTTTTGTACCAATTTCTTCCCATGGATAAATAGACATAATGACGAATAAAGCACCTACGTAAAAAATAAGAATACGCCAGAAAACAGAATCAATTGCTCTTGCAAGAGATTTTTCAGGGTTTTTAACCTCACCTGCTGTAACCCCAATCATTTCAATCCCAAGATAAGCAAACATTACCATTTGCAAGGATAATAAAACCCCTTTAATCCCATTAGGGAAAATACCGCCATGTTCCCATAAATTTTTAATCCCTGTCGCAATACCGCCGTTGCCAATTCCAAAGATAATCATTCCAACACCGATAGCAATCATTGCAATAATCGTAACAATTTTAATTAAAGCAAACCAAAATTCTAATTCTCCATATGCTTTGACTGCTAGAAAATTGACTGTGGCCATTATGACTAGTGCAGAGAGTGCCCAGATCCAACGTGGAACATCTGGATACCAATACTCCATGTAAATTCCTACAGCTGTAATCTCAGCCATACAGGTCACGACCCATAAAAACCAATAATTCCAGCCTGTAATGTATCCAGCAAGTGGTCCTAAATAATCACGTGCATATTTACTAAAAGAACCTGCTACTGGTTTTTGAATCGCCATTTCTCCAAGTGCACGCATAATAAAAAACATAATTAATCCGGCAACCGCATATCCAACCAATATTCCTGGTCCCGCCATTTTTATTGCTGTTGCAGAACCAAGAAATAGTCCCACCCCGATGGCTGCCCCTAAAGACATCAAGGTGATATGCCTTTCTTCTAATCCACGGTGAAGCTCTTTACTTTGAGTGTTTTTACTCATATAAATCCCCCTTTATGAATAAACTTTAGAATTTCTCTCATCCCATTGAAATAATTTCTTTACTTTATTACTATAGCAATGTTATTCTCCACTTTTAAGCTTTTTATTACATTTACCTCCTTATACCTATATGGC
>Ga0209795_10002476_pt1 | contig 10235 bp, 9 predicted proteins | sample AgamicOrMarz_FD_187166 | JGI IMG/M metagenome (GOLD analysis project Ga0209795, IMG submission 187166) | Agave microbial communities from Guanajuato, Mexico - Or.Ma.rz (SPAdes) (version 2) | ecosystem: Host-associated > Plants > Phyllosphere > Phylloplane/Leaf | place: Guanajuato, Mexico...
ATTGGAGCGGAAGGCGCTCGACTCCTGCGGGAGTACGGGGCAGGGGAGACCCCACAGGCGTTAAAGCGCCGAGGAGGCTCACCTGCACGCCCGCGGGTTTGCTGAACGGCCTGGAGCGGAAATCAACAGCCAAATTTAACAGAGCCTAAATAAAAAGAGATGATTGTATGTTTGTAACAACAGCAGGAAGAACAAACGAGGAAATGATTGAACGTGCACTGCAAATTTCTGAGTTTTTACAGGTTCCTTATCTCCCGCGCAAAAAGAAATCGATTTACCATATTCAAAACCAGGCTGACAGTGACTGTATTGTGGTGGGGAAAGAACGATTGGAGCTTTTTGAGAAAAATACTAACCAGCCATTTTTCTTCCACCCTAATTCAGCGATGTTTCGGATTAAGCGGCTAATCAGTGGTGATTACGACCCATTTGCTGATGCCGTAAAACTTACAAAAGGTATGACATTTCTTGACTGTACCCTTGGTCTTGCTTCAGATGCGATAATTGCAAGCTTCCTCGTTGGGCGAGAAGGGGTGGTAACCGGTATAGAGGGTCAGAAATACTTGGCTTTCATTGTTCAACAGGGACTGCAAACTTGGGACTCCGGACTTCCTGTCATAGATGAGGCCATGCATCGCATTCGTGTTATTCAAACGAACGCCCGCGATTATTTAAAAAGTCACCGAGATTCATCAGCTGACTGTGTCTATTTTGATCCAATGTTTGAAGAAACGATCCTTGAATCTGATGGGATTAAAGCCTTAGGCCATTTTGCTATTCATGATAATCTGACTGATGAAATGATTACCGAGGCCATCAGGGTAGCTAAATATAGAGTAGTCTTAAAAGATCATTACAAAAGTTTGCGCTTCGAAAAATATGGCTTTCAAGTCAAGCGCCGAAAAACCGCTAAATTTCATTTTGGAGTAATAGAAAAAAACTGAAAGCTCTTTCTTTCAGTTTTTTTCCATTTTGTCCAAAAAAGAAGTATAATAATTTGTAAGAAACTCTTAAATTCAGAAATCTCTTACAATAAGGGTGTGAACCGATAATGAACAAGTGGCTTCGTAAATCACTTTTTGTCACCATATCGATTTTAACATTTGGTCTTGTAACCCCATCACAACTAATAAATCAGGCGAATGCGGAAAAAATTAATGATCGAGATGGTTTCGAAACTCCAGCACCTGAAAGAAGTTTCGTTCAGGTAAATAGTTATTTAATAGAAACAGAATTTAATAGAGAAGAGTTTATGCAGGAACTAATAAAGCAGGCAGAAATTCAATCCTATCAAAAGTTTGGGACTAGAATAAAGCCAGTCATCGAAAGTGAATTCCGAGAAATAATTTTACCGAATATTGAAAAGGCAATCGAAGAAACAGCTTCGCAGTTTCCAGAGGATCGTGTTAAGAATCTGACCATAACAGAACAGCCTGGTTCCGGGCTTTCTGAGAAAATTTTTAATATAAAAGATAGTGTTTCAGGGAAAGATATTATACGTTTCCATGTAAGACGTGATAATCCGCCGCAGGCAGGCTACTGGTTTAATTTTCATTATCATACCTATCATGATGATTTTCATACCCATCATGAACTGGGTTCCATTTATTGGGACAGAAATACTCCTCCAAAATGGATGAGCTAGTCCTTCATAAATTTTTTTATAATAAATGAAACCTTTTTAAAAGAAACTCGTAAATAATCTATCACCAAAATTGGAGGAATGTAAAAATGGCAGTAAGTTTATCTAAAGGTCAAAAAGTTGATTTAACAAAAACAAATCCTGGTTTAACAAATGTTGTGGTTGGATTAGGATGGGACACTAATAAATATGATGGCGGTAATGATTTTGACTTGGATTCATCCATATTCCTTTTAGGAGAGAATGGCAAAGTTACGAATGAATCAGACTTCATTTTCTACAATAATCGTGAAGGAGCAGGCGGTGCTGTCGTACATACTGGAGATAACCGCACGGGTGCTGGCGACGGTGATGATGAACAAGTGAAAATTAATCTTACAACTGTTCCAGCTAATATTCAGAGGATTGCATTTACCATTACCATTCATGAGGCGGACAGCCGGAACCAAAACTTTGGTCAGGTTAGTAATTCTTATGCGAGAATCTTCAACGAGGCAACTGGCGAAGAATTAATCCGTTATGATTTAGGGGAAGATTTTTCGATTGAGACTGCCGTTGTTGTTGGAGAATTATATCGCCACAACGGTGAATGGAAATTTAGTGCGATTGGCAGCGGATATCAGGGTGGATTAGCTGCGTTAGCAACAGATTTTGGCTTATCAATTGGTTAAAAATTTAAGGTAAGCTGTGTTAAAGGTCATTATAGATTTATAACAATGTTGATTGGAGTGAAGATCAACAGCCAAGTTTAACACTGCCAAAAAAAGACCCAGTTAGATGGGTCTTTTTAAAAAATGATGCTTACAAACTAGGAGGAATTCTTTTAATGTCAGTTTTACAACATATACTAGATACATACTCACAGTTTTTTAACTGGGAAATGTGGGGAGAGGTGTTAACAAATCCTGTCAGCTGGGGATTGATAGGTACTCTTGTTATTTTAGAAGGATTACTTTCTGCAGATAATGCCTTAGTTTTAGCTGTTATGGTTAAACATCTGCCACCCGAAAAACGGAAGAAAGCTCTGTTTTACGGTTTATTAGGTGCCTATGCATTTAGGTTTATAGCGATTGGCATCGGTGTGTTCTTAATCAAACTTTGGTGGGTAAAAATATTAGGTGCAGGTTACTTGGCATGGTTATCCATTAAGTACTTTTTAGATAAGCGAAAAGGTGCTGAGGAAAAAGAGCAGCAAGAAGAAGGTATGAATCAAAAAGGACTCTTAATTCGCTTATTTGGAACATTCTGGGGAACCGTTGCTGCTGTCGAATTGATGGATATTGCTTTTTCCGTTGACAGCGTTTTGGCAGCATTTGGTGTTAGTGAAGAAGTTTGGGTTTTATTAATTGGCGGTATGCTCGGCGTCTTAATGATGCGGGGAGTAGCAGGTGTTTTCTTAACACTAATAGATCGCGTGCCAGAACTTGAAACAACTGCTTATATTTTAATCCTAATTATTGCGATTAAAATGCTTCTTGCGGTATTTCATATTGAAATGGGACATATTACATTCTTTATTATCTTACTATTAACCTTTGGTGCTACTTTTATCGTTCATTATAACAATAAAAAAAAGGAAGGCAGCAGGGAAAATAATTCATAATGTTTGTCAAAGAGGTGGGGAGCTGACGAAAGTCTGTTTCCCTCTCTTTTTTACCATTCACAGAGGAGAAACGGGTTATGGAATTTTTTACATACTTTTACGAAGATGAAATTGAACGGTTTTTCTTCCAAAGACCTGGGACATTTTCAAAATACACAAACCGTGACCTTTTGTCTTACGGTTTAGGTGCAACACTCTATATGCCAGCTACCCGCCCAAATATCCATCAGGAAATCCTTTCAAAAAAGCATGAGGGTTTAACCTCGCTCGTCATAGATTTGGAGGATGCAGTAAGCGATCATGAAGTGGATACCGCTGAAAATTTACTTGTTGAGGAGTTATTAAAGTTACAAGATGAATGTAGTAAAGGATTCTTAAACTATGAGGATTTACCGCTTATGTTTATCCGGATTCGTCAACTCGATCAATTGCAACACCTTAAGAGTCGGTTGGGTGATGCATTGAACCTTCTAACAGGCATAGTGATACCTAAATTCAGCGTGGAATTTGGCAGGGATTTATTGGAAATAACACGAGACGTTCATACTGAGGCTCATCCTTTTTATGCAATGCCCATACTTGAATCAGCTAAGGTTATCCAGAAGGAAACAAGGATGGATGAACTAATGGAGATCAAACACCTTTTAGATCAATACAAGGAATATATTCTGAATGTTCGAATAGGGGCGACTGATTTCTGTGGTTTGTACGGCATACGGAGAAATATGGATACAACTGTTTATGATATTGCTGTTTTAAGAGATTGCATTTCCGATATTATAAATGTCTTTCAACGATTTGATAGTTCGTATGTGATCTCAGGTCCTGTCTGGGAATACTTCTCTGCGAAAAAAAGGATGTTAAAACCCCAGCTCCGGCAAACTCCGTTCCGTGAACGATACGGAGAGGAAGGCCTTAAATGGAGAGCCCAATTAATTGATAATAATATGGATGGTCTTATCCGTGAAATCCTGATGGATATTAGTAATGGGTTAACAGGTAAAACGATCATACATCCATCACATATAAAGGTCGTTCAGGCCCTTAATGTGGTTTCCTATGAAGAATTTATTGATGCCAGTAATATAGTAAAAGCATTCGATCAAAATAATGGGGTTATGAAAAGTGAATTTGCGAATAAAATGAACGAAGTAAAGCCTCATTATTTTTGGGCCCAAAAAATATTATTAAAATCACAGGTTTACGGGGTGTTACATGAAGAATTTACAAGCATTGACCTTATCAGAAAAGAAGTTTACGTTTAACATCCTTGATTCTATTAAGGTGGAAATAGATCGTCTTCAAAATCCGTTTCATATTCCTTTAGACGAGCTTTTTACAATGGCTGCTAGAATCAATAAAAAGCGCTCGTTTTTATTCATTAGCAAGGTGCTTGGAAAACATTTACCCATTGAACCCAATAAGGGCCTGCTAATTGCTGCTCTTCTTGGTGCAAGATATATAGAAAAGGTTAAGGGAGTAGAATGTCAGGAAAAAGAGAGATTGCTATCTCTATTCCTAACGGGTGGAACTTATTACAGCCGCCCCTTTATTCCAAAACATCTAAATCCGGTCATTATTGGTTTTGCGGAAACAGCCACTGCTCTTGGACATGCTTTTTTTGATTGTTTCCAGGCTGCTGAGTTTTTTCATACAACAAGAGAAGAGATTAGAGGGGAAAGGCCTGTAATAACGTTCGAGGAGGAACACTCCCACGCAACATCCCATCGATGTTATGTTTCCCAAGAGATGATTGATCATCAGCGTGAAATTATACTCGTTGATGATGAAATAACGACCGGCAACACTGCCTTAAATATTATCAAATCTATTCATGAAAAATTTCCGAGACCTGTTTATACTGTAGTAAGTATTTTGGATTGGCGTTCACAGGAATATCAGCAAAAGTTTTTAAGGGTGGAACAAGAATTAGGAATTAAAATAAATGTGGTCAGTTTGCTATCTGGTCATATCGAGATTCATCAATTTAAAGAATTAGAAAATCGTTCTAAAATGCTCAGAACAACCAACCGAGAGACTTCTATAGAAGTATTGCGCCTAGGATCTTTTTTTACAGCTTCCGAGTATTCTTCTAAAGACCAATTGAATGGAATCCCTTATCTAAACGAAACTGGGCGTTTTGGTTTAAAGAGCTTGGAAAATCTTAATGTACATGAAAGAGTCTCTTCTGCTGCAGACTTCCTAAGGCAAAATAGAGTGGGGGATCGTACACTATGCCTCGGAACTGGAGAATTTATGTATTTACCTATGAAACTAGCAGCTGAAATGGGCAAAGATGTTTATTATCAATCCACGACCAGAAGTCCGATATTTATCGAGAATAAAGAGGGGTACGGGGCGAGGTTTGGTGTTAACTTCCCTAATCCGGAGAACGAGAAAATTTCACACTCGGTTTATAATATCCCTCCGAGCTACTATGATGAATTATTTGTGTTTTTTGAAAGGGAAGTATCTGAAGAACAGCTTCAGCCAATGCTTAGCGAATTAGGAGAATTATCTTTTCAAACAATAAAAATTGTCTTTTTTTCAAGTGACAGAGGTGAATAAGATGCAAAAAATACTCAACAAACCTGCAAAAATGGGAACCTATCATGAGGATGATGTTCTTTTTTTATTAAAGGATTTAAGTGACATAGTTTTGGAGGATACGGCACTAAATCGCGAAACAAAGATTCAATCAGGGGGTCATTACAGCGAATCGCTGCCGATAGAATATCAGCCTCCTAAAGAGTATGTAAAAGTTTTCTGGGACACCTTACAGCAATATAAACAAAAAGTAGCCCTATGTGTGGGGATAGTCTCAGAGCAAATATTTCAATTAAAGGGTTCTAATGCGGTTCTCGTTTCGCTTGCCCGGGCTGGGACACCAGTTGGAATCTTAATTAAACGATATATAAAGTTGAAATACGGGATCAGCTTACCTCATTATAGTATCTCCATAATCCGTGATAAGGGAATTGATGAAAATGCCCTTCTCTATATTCAACAAGAGCATCCAGGTGCTGAAATTCAATTTGTGGACGGCTGGACAGGGAAAGGGGCTATCTCGTTAGAATTAACAAACGCATGCCGAAAATATGAAGAAAAATTTCGCTTAAAGCTTGATGATACACTTGCCGTTATTGCTGATCCTGGCTGTTGCACGACACTTTATGGTACACGAGAGGACTTTTTAATACCAAGTGCATGTTTAAATTCCACCGTTTCTGGCCTTGTCAGCAGGACCGTGTTAAATGAAGCATTTATTGGTAAGGATGATTTTCACGGGGCTAAATTTTATCTGAATCTGCTTTCAGAGGATGTTTCTAATGAGTTCATTAATTTGATATCAGAAGAGTTTTCTACCATCGGTAAGGAAGCAAAGGAATCAGCCTTAAATCTTTTGTCTAGAGAACTCGAAACAGGATTTATAGGATTAGAAGATGTAAAAAAAATACAGGCGGATTTTTCGATAGAGAGTGCCCATTATATTAAACCTGGGGTTGGAGAAACAACAAGGGTCCTCCTCCGCAGGGTGCCATGGAAAATTTTAATGCGTGATCCTTCAAGTCCATTTGTTAAGCATATCCTAATGCTTGCTGAAGAAAAAGGTGTGGAAGTCCAGGCTTATCCAGATATGAAGTATTTGTGCTGTGGTCTAATCAAAAAGGTCAAGGGGATGCAAGCATGATTTTTGCATCTGACCTCGACCGGACATTAATTTTTTCCAAAAGGGCAATTGAAGAGTTTGGGGTGCCTGAAGGTTTAGCATTAACACCAGTTGAACAAAAGGATGGCAGCTGGGTGGCTTTTATGACAGAAAACTCCTATATCCAGTTAAAAGAGCTATCAAGTCAAGGCTTGTTCGTACCTGTCACTACCAGGACGACAGAGCAGTTTAGCCGATTTGTCATTTTTGCAAAAGATATTAAAATTAAATATGCCATAACGTCAAATGGTGCTAACATTCTTTATCAAGGGATTCCAATGAAGGAATGGTCGAAGCAGCTCCGTGACCGTTTAAAACTAGAGTCTGTTACGCAAGCTGAGTTGCTTTCCAGACTGGACAGGGAAAGTGTCTATTTAGACGGGGTAAGAAAACAGGCCGAGGAATGGTTTTTTTATTTTCTATTAAACTGCCTTCCGTCTGATACAGAAAGAAAATCCATTGAGGATTTGGCTGCCAAGTCAGGCTGGAGAATTTCGCTCCAAGGAAGAAAACTCTACTTTATCCCTCAGGCTATTAGTAAAGGGAACGCGCTTAATTTTATTTGTCAACTTGAAGGGGTGAAAACGGTTGCTGGGGCGGGCGATTCTATTCTTGATTGGGACTTCCTAAAGAACTGTCAGCACCGATTTGTTCCAAACCATGGAGAGCTTGCCAAACATCTGGCGCATGTGTCAGGCGGCCGCACCTCGATTTTAACAATAAATAGCGGTGTTCGTGCAGGAGAAGAGATTATCCAACATTTCTATCAACTAATCCACACTAATCCACACTAATCCTATTTTTTTATCGTGATTTTACTAATAACAAAATAGTAAAGGCAGCCAAAAAAACTGTAGCTTGCAAGAAAAAACAGAAGGGCCATGGTTAATGACGGGATAACTGGAGATAAGAATATAGTAAAGATAAAGCTGAAAATAAATAAATCTAAATAAATAAATAGGTCAGAAACCATTACTTCCATTAAAGTTTCTAACTCCTCTGATACGTGATCCAGTTTCGGTCGTTTATATAAAAATCTCATTTGAGTCACCTACTTAGTATGAGTACTCCATTAATATGTAGGGACATGTGAAGATGTGAAAAAGTAGGATTAGAGCTAAAAATGAAACAAATTTGGCTCTCTTTCGTATAAACAAATGAACCAATGAAATAACTGTGATATGATGGAATGGAAACCTTACATAATTTTCAAATCGATAACAATAAGCTTCGCTTTTAGAGGGAAGGGATTATGATTGTATCCAACATTAAATCAGTTAAACGTCCATCCTGTATCCCTTTCATTTGAAAATTGGCAGGGCATGCTGAAAAAAACGCTGCCGGAACGGCCGAATTATTCAGTTGAAAATGGAACGATTCAGATTGGGCAAGTAATTGGAAAGTTTTTGGGCTTACCTATAGACACGGATGAGTATTATAACCAGTTGCATGATTATGTCCATAACCAGGAATGGAACCTTGAACTGTTAAGTGAGGATTCTCTGGATAAAACCTTACATAACACTCACTTTCAAGCGATTCAAAGGGTCATAAATATAAATAACGAGCAGAAGCTTTCTATTAATCGTTTCACTGCGTTTCTAGATGGTGAACAGCTGTTGTTAAAATCCAGGGTACCTGTTATTCACCGAAAACTAAGAGAAGCAATGATTTCAACACTTGAGTTATTTGCAAACCGTGAAACGAATGGGTTAAAAAATCATGAACTCAGAAGGGTTTTGGTCGATCTTGTAAAATGGTCCTTGAACCATTTACAACTCAGGTTAGAACAAGCTGATCCGCAAAAGGCAATGCCCAAATTCTTGTGGTATGGCGACTTTAAAAAAAGTCATCAATACTTTTTATATTATTTAATCAAGCTTGGCTGCGATCTCATAATCTTCCATCCGGAAGGCAGAGATATATTATCCAACTTAGTCACGGAAGAAATCTTCACCTATCATTACCCAAATCAGCAGCCTGCAGAGCCATTTCCTCAGGAAAAGCGCAGCCGGAAAACGACAGTTGCATACCGGGCATCAAAAGAGATTGAGTCGATCCTAAATTCTGAGGGGTCCGGCCTTTATAAGCCGTGGCAATTACGGGATTATACACCTTCGTCCATTACATTAAAAACGACCTATGACGAGCTGTTTATCCTTGCGAAAGAAATAGCAATGATCCGTCCGGACTTTGAGGTGAGTAACGGTGAAGTTAAGGTTCCCTCGATATTTGCTAAAGTCCAAGGAGTAAGTAAGAACCGGAAAGAATATTGGGAACGGCTTCAATCGATTAGTCAATTAAACAATAGCTTGTTGATTAGAGGGTTGCCCTTTACGAGTCCAAGTACAAGTGATTTTCGATATCACTATCGGAACGCTCTCGGTAAGGATGGTTTGCTGAGTGCTGAGAAGGTAATGCAATCACATTATTGGCCCTATTCCTTTTTAGATGCAGGATTGCAAAAAGGAATAGTCCAAGCCATAAGAAGGATTTGTGAAGCACCCGCTTTAAAACCGCTCTCAGTGGAAACTGACGAAGAAGTAAGAGTTTATCTGTTTACCCAGGCGATGTTTATACCCAAGAATATCATTCAGTTAATGGAGAAATTTGATTATTCTCAAGCTGTCCCTAAATTAATTATTTACAATAACGAAACGACAGGAAGGCTATCAAGGTCGGATGCAGCACTGCTTATGCTTCTAAATCAATTTGGGATCGATCTCATTTTGTATAATCCATCAGGCCATAATGATATCGAAAACTATGTCGATGAACGTTTATTTGATAAGCACTGGCTTGATGAAGTGGTGTTTGACTTGGAGTTTAAGGAACCATCGCTTTTTAAAAAAGGGATTTTTCAAGGAATCTTAAAAAATCTAAGGGGAGATTAAACAGTGAATTTATCACCAAATCCATCTAACGGTTTAATACCTGCAGCGGCTGATGATGTTCTAACCGAAACAAAAGTATCAGATATAAAACTTGCTTTACGCAAAGAACCAGAAATTCAGAATTTAGCTCGTACTATTGATGAACGAGATCAAATTCAAATATTGGAGTTTGGAAAAGAGCCGGCTGTGCAAATATCTCGCTTCTCCGATCAAATCTTAAGTAATATGAGGACAACAAAAGTAGAAGATTCTGGTGAACTTCTGAAACATCTTGGGCGGATAATGGATAAATTTGATGCCAAGGACTTTCAAAAGACTTCTGGGGGACTTTTTGGCAAGCTGTTTAAAAAGGGCGAAAAAATCGTCGAAAAGCTGTTTGGAAAGTAT
>Ga0209795_10002477_pt1 | contig 10233 bp, 7 predicted proteins | sample AgamicOrMarz_FD_187166 | JGI IMG/M metagenome (GOLD analysis project Ga0209795, IMG submission 187166) | Agave microbial communities from Guanajuato, Mexico - Or.Ma.rz (SPAdes) (version 2) | ecosystem: Host-associated > Plants > Phyllosphere > Phylloplane/Leaf | place: Guanajuato, Mexico...
CAAACCAAGCATCTTTGACATCGTTGGTTGTACCGGTTTTACCTGCAGCATCTCGTGAAGAACGAGCGTTAACACCTGTTCCATAGCTTTTTTCAATCACATCTTGCAGCATGGATGTCATTGTATCTGCATTTTCTTCACTCATTACTTGCTCTGTCTGAATGTCTGGCTTTTTCACTTCACCGTCGCGCATCTCAATTTTTCGAATTGCGTACGGCTTAGTCATAACGCCTTTGTTAGCAAAAGTAGTATATCCTTGTGCTAACTGAAGGGGAGAGAACGTTGTGGTCGTTCCTCCAAGAGCAAGCCCTAATTTTGACTTATCATCATCTTCAAGAGGAAGTCCAGCTTTTTCCATGAATTTTGCGCTTGTATCAATACCAATTTGTTTTAAAAGCCAAACAGCTGGAACGTTAAGTGAACGAGTAAGTGCTTCACGCATTGTCACATGCTTTTGATATTCACCTTCTGCATTTTTAGGGCTATATCCACCGCCAAAGTCTTGTCGTTCGTCACTTAAGAGTGAAGTTGGTGTATAATCTCCAGTTTCTAAGGCTGGACCGTATACGGCTAACGGCTTAATAGCTGAACCAAGCTGATAGCCGCTTGTAGCACGGTTTAAGCCGTTTCGCTCATAGCTGCGTCCTCCATACATCGCTGAGATCCCACCTGTTTTAGGGTTAACAGCTGAAATCCCAACCTCTACTTTGCTGTTGATGTCATCATCTCGGAACGTATGATTTGCTACAGAGTTATTAATCGATTCCTGTAAATTAGGATCTAAATCTGTATAAATGGCATAACCACCCTTATAAAGGTCATCAGCAGATACGCCATACTGTTGAGCAGCTTCTTTAATTACATAATCAATAAATGCTTGATTGGAGTTCGGTTTTTTAACAGGAACACTAGGCTTGACTACACGTTCGTTTAACGCTTGCTGATACTGAGTATCGCTAATAACGTTTTGGTCATGCATCAGTTTCAATACAACATTTCGTCGGGCTGTCGCTTTTTCTGTACTATTGCTTGGTGAATACGTACTCGGCGCTTTTGGCAGTCCTGCTAAAAGCGCCGCTTCGCCTACGGTTAAATCTGATACAGGCTTATTAAAATAAAGCTGAGAAGCTGCACCAATACCATATACACCGCTTCCGAAATAAATTTGATTTAAATATAATTCCAAGATTTGATCTTTTGTAAATTGTCTTTCTAAGCCTAGTGATAGAAACATTTCATCTACTTTACGTTTAATGGTCTTATCACTAGATAAGTAAAGATTTCTTGCTAACTGCTGTGTAATGGTACTTGCGCCTTCAGCTTTACTCATTGTTACAATGTTCTTAAAAAGGGCGCGGCCAATACCTTGTAAATCAATCCCAAAATGCTTGTAAAAGCGACGGTCTTCCGTTGCAACAAACGCCATTTTTACATAATCGGGAATTTCATTGCTCGAAACATTTTGACGGGGAACGGTTTTATACAATTCGTCAATCTTACGGTCATTTTTGTCATAGACTACCGTACTTTGAACCGACTGCAGTTTCGAGTAAGATAAATCAGCCGTTTGCTGAAATTGCTTTAATACATAGGTAACTCCCAGCATTACAATTAAAACAACGACTAAAAAGGCTAAAATAAATTTCCTCATGTTGGTTCACTCCACTAAGTAATAATTCCATGTTCACACATAGCTACATTCTTCGTCTTTACAAGGTCGTTATGTAAAGAATGCTGAAGTTTGTTGACCCATTCAATCTTTTAACAGAGAAATGGGTGATAAAGTATTAACGTTCACAAGCTGACGCGCTAAGTTTAATAAAGGCTATTATTCAAGTGCAGGTAAGTTTTTAGGGTATAAGATGATTGACATAAATAGCTCTTTACGCAGTTATTTTTTGCTTACTCGCAGATGCTTCGTTTTTTATTAAACTGAAACAAAGTGAAATACAATCATCTGAACTTAGTTTACCCATAAATTTGTGTTTGTCAAATAAAGTCGTATAAAGCACCATTCGGGGCTTTGTTCCCCTTTATGAAAAAACAAGCTGGTATTTTACGTTCTGTTTCTCATAGAAAAAAGTTGTTGTAACACGTATACGAAATAAGATTTAGTACGTTCGGGTATAAATGCTGATATCTGTTGAAAGTAACGAAATAAAGAAAAAATTAACTAATTTATCAGACTAGGGCACTTTTTATACGAAGGAGGACGGGCGAGTTTTAATCATTATCCACCTTTTGACGGGAGCACTTAGCTAAAAGTGGAATATTTCTTTCCCCGCTGTAAGTCAAACGAATTAAATACCTAGCTGCATATGAGCAATGGCCATATGAAGTTATTCAGTATTATGTGATACTGCCAGCAAAACATACAGGTATTTCTTTGACAGTAGTTCCTTTACAAATGCTTCGAAAGTTCTTATAATAAAATTATCTTTAATTCGAGATATTTAAAAGGAGTGGATATACGTGAAACATATTTTTAAAAAAGGAACGGACGAGACGAAACCGACTTTATTGCTGTTGCATGGTACAGGAGGTACAGAACAAGATCTGCTTCCTGTTGCGGATATGATTGATTCCTCTTGCTCCGTATTATCTGTAAGAGGAAATGTACTAGAAAACGGAATGCCTCGTTTCTTTAGACGTTTACAAGAAGGAATATTTGATATAGAAGATTTAATTGAACGCACAAAAGAACTTCATCAATTTTTAGATGAAGCGGCTGAAACATACTCATTCGATCGACACAACATCGTAGCTGTAGGCTACTCAAATGGTGCCAATATTGCAGGAAGTTTGCTATTTCATTATGAGAATTCTTTAAAAGGGGCGGCTCTTCTTCATCCGATGGTTCCAAGAAGAGGAATTGAAGTGCCTAAGACCGACGCTTCTATCTTTATTGGCGCAGGCAAAAACGACCCTATTTGCCCAGCATCAGAAACGGAAGAACTTTCTGCGCTTTTAGAAAAAGCTGGAGCGGACGTACAGGTGCATTGGGAATCATTTGGCCATCAGTTAACACGAACAGAAATTGAAGCAGCTGAAAAATGGTATCGAGCAAAATTTTAATTTGAAAACTTTCCGCATTCGTGCGGGAAGTTTTTTTATTTTTAAAAAATAATGAAAGTTATCATACAAAAGATAGATATAAATGGTAAAAAGTACTTTTTTTACTGAATGAAGGGAAATTTTATGATATCATTTTATTTCCGCTATATCCTTGCAGAATAGCTATTTTTAGGTAAAGTATCAAATTATTTTAAAATTCCTGTCTTCTATCACAAAAAAATGAAACCAAAGTCTGAGTAAACCGTTATAATAAATGCAGGATTTAAATTCAAAAGGATGGTTAAAAGCATATGACTCGTTTTTTTATTGTTTTACTTTTCGTTCTAATGGTTATATGTGTATATACCATTATTTCGCAAACCCTTTACCGTCGCTATCATTCATCAGTCATAATAAAAGGGGCAAAAAAGCATAAAATAGCTATAACATTTGATGACGGACCTCATCCTGTTTATACACCAAAAATTTTGGACTTGTTCAAACTGCATGAAATGAAAGCTACTTTTTTTATTGTGGGAGAACTAGGGGAGAAACACCCGTCTATTTTAAACAGAATGATTGATGAAGGACATGAAGTAGCTATACATCATCATCGTCATGTGAGTGCATGGACGCAAACACCTTGGCAATTAAAAAGACAAATTCATCAATGTGCACAGGTTATAGAGAAAGTAACAAATCAAAAGCCGCTTTTTTATCGTCCGCCGTGGGGACATTTAAATATGAGCAGTTTATCAATGGCCAAGCCATATCACCTTGTGATCTGGACAGGAATCTTTCAGGATTGGACACTAAAAACAACGAAAACGGCATTAGTTCAAAAACTAATGCGTAAAGTAGAAGATGGAGCCATTTTTGTGTTACACGATAATGGAGATACCCCGGGAGCAGATGAAAAAGCACCTGAAATGACGATTGCGGCGTTAGAAGAATTTTTACCTTACTTAAAACAGCAAGGGTATGAAAGTATAACCATGCAGCAATTGATGAATCAATCGTAAATAGAGGAGCGAGCAGTGGACTTAACAATTATTTCTCAGTATATACATTCCTATGGTTATATTGTTATTTTACTTGTACTTTTTTGTGGGATTGTTGGAATTCCAGCGCCTGAAGAATCATTTTTAATATTATTAGGCATGTTTATTGCCAAACATCAGCTGAACTTATACGAATCATCTCTTTTTGCTTTTTTAGGTGTTATCACTGGAATGCTTACTGCTTACGGGCTAGGAAGGTATGCGGGAACCCCATTTTTTGATAAATACGGAAAATACGTAGGGTTAACCAAAGAGAAAATTGAAGCGGCAAGCGGCAGCTACCATAAATATGGGATATGGACCATTTTATTTGGTTTATATATTCCAGGCTTGCGTCAAATTAGCCCATATATGGCGGGAATAAGTCGCTATCCGTTTTTGCTTTATTTATTGTTATCGGTAGTAGGAAGTCTAGTATGGGTCCTTTCTTTTCTGATTCTAGGTTACTACGTAGGAGATCGAATTCATATTTCGTATATTATCATGGGCGCTGTAGCTTTTTTTGTCATTTATTTACTTATAAAAAGAACAAGAAACCGAAAACGTCTTGAGAGGAGGGATGGTCAATGAGGAAGGTTTTATTCTTACCGCTTTTTCAGATGCCATCTGGTCATCACCAAGTAGCAGACGCCGTTATGGATGCCATCATGGAGCGTTTTTCGCACGTTATTTGTCAAAAAATTGATTGTTTAAGCTATTGGAGCAAACCGCTTGAACAAATGATTTCATCGATATACATGAAATGGATTTCTGTTTTTCCAAAGCAGTTTGAAAAATTTTATTACGGTCATGTATACAAAAAAAACGACCATACGATGGATGACTTTGTTGTGAAAAAGTGGCCGATTATCGAATACCATATGAAGAAATTAATTGATGCAGAGCAGCCGGATGTCATTGTTTGTACACACAGCTTTCCTTCCTGTGTATTAAGCGGGTTAAAAGAAAAAGGAATCATTGATCTTCCTATTATAAACGTATACACAGACTTCTTAGTAAGCGACGTATGGGGTAAAAATGGAATTGAGCTTCACTGCGTGCCTGATCAGGATACAAAAGCGTTTTTACAAAACGTTCACGGTGTAAAAGAGTCTTCTATTTATGTAACGGGAATTCCTGTTCATAAAGCGTTTTTAAAAAGAAGGATTGACCATCTTATGCCACAGAAACATATACTGATTGCCGGAGGGAATTCCGGCCTTGGAAATGTACGCAAAATGCTTCAGCAGCTTCCGCAAAACTGTACGTATATGTATTATGTGCTGTGCGGAAAAAACAAAAAGTTGTATCAAGAACTAATAAAATTAAACCACCCGAGAATTAAAGCGGTCTCGTATGTAAAATCGAGAGAGAAAATGAATGATTTATATGAGGGAGCAGATGCCATTGTCACAAAAGCGGGGGGAGTGACAATTAGCGAAGCCCTTCACAAAAGACTACCTATTTTTATTCACTCATCTCTTCCCGGTCAAGAACAAATTAACATTGAATATCTAAAAGAAAAAGAGCTGCTGATACCGCTTAATGATGCTGAAGCCTTTGAACAGCAGCTTAAGAACATTTTAGAAAATGATGTGAAACGAAACCGGTTGATAAAACGGATGGACGAATATGTAGACAGCTTAGAAGTAAAAGTAGATCGCGTGCTTGCAGATCACTTTAAGCTGTATCGATATGAGACAAGTCAAAATCAATTTTAAGCAGAACATTGGTTATTTCTTTTTACATTCGATAAACTAACTGTAGAGATAACATCTGTAGAAGGTTAAATGAAGTAAAAGGAGATTATAATATGAACTCAGTTATTGAAACGATTTTAAATCATCGTTCTATTCGCAAATATGAAGACAAACCATTGTCGGAAGAGCAAATTCAGACGATTGTAGAAAGCGCACAGGCAGCTTCCACATCAAGCTATATTCAAGCGTATTCCATTATTGGAGTAAAAGATAAAGAAACGAAGCGAAAGCTTGCTCAATTAGCAGGAAATCAGCCTTACGTAGAAACAAATGGACACTTCTTTGTATTTTGCGCTGACTTTCATCGTCATGATGTCATTGCGGAAATGGAGAAAAAAGATTTATCGACAGCGCTCGAAAGCACAGAGCAGTTTATGGTAGCTATTATTGACGTTGCCCTTGCTGCGCAAAATGCAACGCTTGCTGCTGAATCAATGGGACTTGGAGCTTGTTACATTGGCGGTTTGCGTAACGAATTAGAAAAAGTAAGCAAATTGTTAAAACTGCCTCATCATGTAATTCCGTTATTTGGTCTAACGGTTGGACATCCAGCGGGTATTACGGATAAAAAGCCGCGCTTACCATTTAAACATGTGTATCATGAAGAAACATATGAGCCGAACGATGAGCAGACGAAAAAAGAATTAACAGCGTATAACGAAGAAATTTCTGCTTATTACAACGAAAGAACAAATGGCAAACGCCAAGACACATGGACTGGTCAAATGGCCGACATGCTTTCCAATCCTAAGCGTATGTATATGAAAGAATTTGTTGAAAAGCAAGGATTTAATAAGAAATAAAAAAAGCTGGGACAAAAGTATTTTAGCCGAATTGAAAAGCGAACCGCTAATCAAAATTTTTGATTAGCGGTTCGCTTTTTTTGTTATAAAAAAACTGAATATACCCGTTAAATGATCAATAAAAAAGAAGAGGCATAGCCAGCAATGGTAGAGAAATTTAACTATTTTAGTAAAAACAACAATAAAAAGCAGTAAAAAGTAGAAACGTTTCATCATATAGCCAAATTATCAGAAATATTACGATTGAATGTTCTGTTTTGTTAAGTTTTGTAATAAAAGTAGCATGGCTCTGTAACGGCTGTGAAATGTGAGGATGATATCATTCAATCATTGAGTAAATAAGGAGGTATTCGTAATGAAAAAATTTATATTTACTCTAGGAACAACAGCAATCCTTTCAGCAGGATTTGTAGGTGCAGCTTCTGCTTCTACAAGCGGAACGTATCACGTAGAAAAAGGTGATACGTTATGGAAAGTCGCTCAAAAGCACAGCGTGAGCGTAGACGAGCTAAAAGATGCAAACAACTTAACATCTAATATTATTTATCCAAATCAAGAATTAAACGTAGCTACTATAAAAGAAATGACGCACAAAGTTCAGCAAGGAAACACATTATGGTCCATCAGTCAGCAATACGGCGTGACGGTAGATCAAATTAAAGAATGGAACGGACTGAAGTCAGATTTAATTTATCCTGGCGAACAATTAAAAATTCAGTCTCCAAACGGCCAAGCTCAGCAATCAAGCCCTTCAGTAGCCCAAGCTGCTCCAGAAGCTCAGCAAGCTCAAGCGCCGGCTGAACAAACTCAAGAAGAACAGCAGCAAGCTCAAGCTGAACAAGCTCAAAAAGAGCAGCAGCAGGCTCAAGCTGAACAAGCTCAAAAAGAGCAGCAGCAAGCTCAAGCTGAACAGGCTCAAGCTGAACAAGCTCAAAAAGAGCAGCAGCAGGCTCAAGCTGAACAGGCTCAAAAAGAACAACAACCTGCTGAATCGTCACAACAAGCCAGCGGCAAATCAATGACAGTTGAAGCAACTGCCTATACGGCTAATTGTGCTGGATGTAGCGGTACAACTGCTACAGGAGTGGATTTAAAAGCAAATCCAAATCAAAAAGTAATCGCTGTTGACCCTAGTGTTATTCCATTAGGTTCGAAAGTTTATGTAGAAGGCTATGGTGAAGCTGTAGCTGCCGATACAGGTGGAGCAATTAAAGGCAATCGAATTGATGTATTCGTTCCTGCTGAAGGTGATGCTCAACAGTTCGGAAGAAAATCTGTTAAAATTACGGTTATGAACTAAGAAGTTCTTTATAAAATTGCTAGTCTAGTATAGAAATACATAGCTAGTAAAGCAAAAGAGGTGCCTTATGGCACCTCTTTTTACTTTATAATACGCTTTGCGCCCGCATAGCTGTTTTTCCAGTACGCTGTTGAAAGTGATTGCGTTTTAACGCCTTTGCTGCTGACATAAATGAATTCTTGTTTGTCTAGGTAAATTCCTACGACTGAAACGGATTTGCCGTTTTTAAAGAAAACTAAATCTCCAGCCTGCAGGCTGTTTTGCTTTACGTCCGTGCCGCTTTTATACTGATCTGCTACTGTACGGGGGATAGAAATATTTGAACCCGCGTTTTTATATACATACTGTGTGTACCCTGATACATCAAAACCTTTTGGTGTCGTACCTCCATATTTATATGGCTTTCCAATTAGCGTTTTAGCATACGATACAATTTGCTGCTGTTTTGCACTAACAGAAGTTTGAGGTGCTGGAGCCGGCGAAGGTGCGGTTGCACTTTTCACTTTCAGCACTTGTCCGACTTTTAGCGCATCTGTTTTTAAATTGTTTAATTTTTTTAATTCAGCTACCGTCATGCCGTACTTTTTAGCGACTGCTGTCAGCGTGTCTCCTTTTTTCACCGTGTAGGTGCCATTGCTATCAGCCGGTGTAGATGGAGCTGTTGGTGAAGGTTGAATATCTTCATCAAGCAAATAACTCATATTTGCGTTAAACGTTACTTTTCGCTTCGTTTTATAGCTCTTCGCTTTTTGCTGAAATTGCGTATTGTATGCGTTGATTTCTTTTTCAAAATTTGCAGAGATCTTATTAAATTCCGCGTCACTTACATCTCCATACGCATAGTCTTCAAGATCCACAATGTAATTGTAAAGAGCAATTAAGCTGTCGTATAAATACCCTTGAAGCTGATCGGCTTCTGAATTAAGGTGATTCATCGCATAATTTTTATCAGTCTTTGTTAGAAACTGGTCAATTTGATCCGCAAGCTGATCATATGCAGCTAACGCTTTTTCGTCATCTTTTATTCCTTCAATTTCTTTTAGCTTTTTTTCTACGGTTTTATAAAATGGTGCGTAATAATCTGCTAGCGAATTAACGTCTTTTTGATAAACGCTGACAGAAGAAGCAGCATAAGCAGAGTGACTAAAAACAGGCGTTGTCACCGATGCTCCTACTAAAACAGATGCTGCTATAAATGGTACAAGTAGTTTCTCTTTTTTCATTTGTAAAGTCCCCCAAATATCCAAATAATAGTATAGCAGATAGATTATACTATATTAGATTATAAAAGAACTAGTACTTTTCCTTTAATTTCATATTTTTTAGCAGTTTGCGTACTTGATAGAAGATAATCTAAGGAACAAAGAAAATATGTGATACAATGTACAAATATTCAGTTAAAAAGGAAGTGTACGATATGCAGCAATTTATCAAAGAAATAGCGCGCGGAAAAAGGGGATCAACTGACTTAACGTATGAACAAGCAAAAGAAGCAGCTCGCTTAATCGCTTCTGGACAAGCTACGGATGCTCAGATCGCTGCTTTTTTTATCGCGGAACGTATTAAAACTGAAAATGCAGATGAACTATTGGGATTCGTTCATGCTTTTCGTGAAAAAACAAAAGAAATATCGCTGTCTCAGCCGTTAAAAGATAAATCAATTGATTTTGCAAGCCCTTATGCAGGGAGGAATTCATTTTTTGCGACCATTCCTGTATCAATTTTATTAGCTGAAAGAGGTGTGCCAGCTTTTTTACACTGTACAGAAGCGCTTCCTCCAAAGTTTGGAACAACGATTGAAGACGTACTTCATTCATTACAGATCCCTCAAGCTCAAACGATTGAAGACATCGGTCATGCGTTTGAAACGTTAAAAATTGGCTTTGTAAATGCCGAAACAATCTCTTATCCTCTTAGCCGCATCAAACAAGTTCGTCATGAAATTGGTGTAAGGACACTTATTAATACGGTTGAAAAACTACTAAACTTATCGAATGCTTCTTCTTTAATGATGGGCGCTTTTCACCGTACAGCCATTAATAAGATTGTGCCTATTTTTGCTTCTCTGCCTTTCAAACACGTATACGTGGTACAAGGGATAGAAGGATCAGAAGATGTACCTGTACATAGAAGCAGCTTTGTTTTTACGATCTCAGAAGGAGAGATGGAGTCGTTTATTGTCAATCCAAAAGAATACGGACTGTTTGTGGAAGAAGAGCACTTTGAAAAGAAAATAAGTGTTGAAAAACAAGCGGAATATGTGACGCGCATTCTGG
>Ga0209795_10002478_pt1 | contig 10232 bp, 10 predicted proteins | sample AgamicOrMarz_FD_187166 | JGI IMG/M metagenome (GOLD analysis project Ga0209795, IMG submission 187166) | Agave microbial communities from Guanajuato, Mexico - Or.Ma.rz (SPAdes) (version 2) | ecosystem: Host-associated > Plants > Phyllosphere > Phylloplane/Leaf | place: Guanajuato, Mexico...
TAAGAGCTTATCCTGAAAGTTCTGTTTATTATCTCTAATAAAATCGGTCATTTTCACTCTCTGATTATAAATACTCTCCATCTTGAGTACGCCCCTTATTTTATAGTTGGCTTTAAGTAATCAATATCTCTAACTGAAATATTATTTGTTTTCATTTTCATTCTTTATATATAAAGAAAAGTCCTCCTTCCTTGTACTATCCATAATAGATTTGACTTTAGATAAAAAAACGATAATACTTTTATAATGAATTTTTAAATCTTGAACATACACTTAAGTAGTGCTCACTTTCTCCATATGGATACAGAGTTAATGGAGGTTGCTTTCATTAGCTGATATCGATTGAGACAATCCATCAAAAATGTTCTGAACTTGTTCTTTATTTAACGTGTCAACATTCTTCCAAGCAGTAGAAATGTAACCTTCTAAATAACCAGGGTAGGAAATAGATTCAGAAGCCAGTGCTTTATAGAATAAAGGATTACCACCTCTATCTACCTCACCCTTACATCTATAGTTTTCAAACTTCCAACCATCTTTTGTTTTTATAAACTGATAAAGGTCATTTTTTCCCCACCTAGGGCTATAAATTTGCATTTTAAATCTAGATGCACTACTCAATTTCAGATACCTCCTACCTTACCCAAATATCATTTTTTAATAGGATTCTTTGTACCTTTACCCCTTAAACATATATTTTATTTATATCTTTTATACCATATATTTCTGTAGTTCCTAACTATCTTGCATTCGCCATATAGCGCCTAACCTCAATACGAAATTACATTTTTTGTTTTTTTTACAAATTTATTTCATTTTTAAAATCTTTATTTCAATTATTGAAGGTAATAACTTATAAATATACCCTATGTTAAAATGGATTAAACCTTAATTTGTAAAATTTCTTTAAATAGTGAGAAAGGGGTTTGGTGATACATGACAATAATAAAAATCAAAGAAATGTTAGAAACGTTATTACGATATGAAGATAGTGAAATCACTCATACCTTTTGTAGTGGAAATCATACCTTTTCTCTCAGTTATTCTAAAGAACTAAAGAATTTTCAAGTAAAAAATGTTGAAACAGGTTATATTGAACTTTTTCCGGATGTGGAGACTACGTCTATAGCTTTGAATAGAATAATAAGTACTGTGGAAAAAGAAGTCACTGAGTAATAAGCTATTTTTAAAGCTTAGATAAGGTCTCTTTTCGGAACACATACCAAAAAGAACCCTTATCGGAGTAAGGGTTTCAACTAGGATAGTTTTTTGCCATATGCAGCTTTTTATCCATCGTTGATATAACAACTATTTTCTTTTAGATGATTGCGGACAGGATGTATAAAAAGCGCACCTTTTATACATATGTTCGGAAGGGAAAATATAGTATTTATTGAAAAATTATGATAATATTAATTTACATCTAACTTTTCAATACTTGTTATACGTTAGAACCCTGTGAAAAAGCTACCTCGCTTGCATGCCGAGGTAGCTTTTTATTGTGTTAATGATAATAATTACTTTAACATATTGTAATAGATTTAAATATCTCGTCCGTAAAAGTATACCTGATTACATCTATCCTTTTTGTTTAACATATGACCACATTTACTACGACAACAAATTTTCATGTACTTATTGGACTAATGCATGCGTTAGTAGGTTATATACCTAACAGGCCGCCCTAAAATTTCACCAGCAGCCCCTTAAATCAATCCTCGTAGACTGAAAAAAATACATCATTAAGAATCGCTTTCGCTTTCTTTAAGTTACGGGAATCCAGCTTCTTTAGCATCTCAATGACTTCGTTCATTTCCTCGGGTCCTGCCGTTTTGTAAGTGTCTATCTCTACTTTTGTGTACAGATCTCTCTTACTGAGTGCGATTGATTTTTCGTTTGTCACCGTATTAATCCACGATGTGTGCAAAGTCTCTTGGAGGGCATTAACGAGAAATTGCAGTTCGTCATCGTTATACCGTTGCAAGAAATGATTGACCCCAATATCAATTTGTTCATGTAAGGCTTGATGCAAACGGTTAATCTCTTTGCCTAATGGTGTGGTGCGGAACAGAACTTCTTTTTTATTATCAGGGATATATTCAAAATTAATAATTTGTTTATCTGCAAGTCTTCTCGTGATTTTAGAGACAGTCCCCTTTGAAAAACCGAATTGCTTTGAAATAGTTATACCGTTGACAGGCTCAAGCTTACCAATGGCACTAAGCACATGCAACATATTAACAGTCATATCTTTCATCAGCTCAGCAATAACAGGAGTAGGACTATTCTGAATGAGCCACTGTTTCTCTTCGTCATCTTCTCTTTGGAATTTATGCAGTAGATCGTTTACTGACACCATCAAAGCCTTTATTAAGCGATCCTTATTTTGCTTTCCTGAATAGTTGTTCATATTTTTTTCCTCCGATGATGGTTAATCTAAAACTAAAGTAAGTATATCAAAGTAAGGTTTGTGAATAAAGTTTCGAGGAAACAATATTGACACAAACAGAGGGGGGTTCTGTATTATTGTTTCTAGGAAACTTATTGTTTCTGGGAAACTTATTTTATCGATGAAAAAACATGTCTAGCTTCATCTTGAATCCAAAAGACAAGTAGCTGCATGCATATTATATATCCCTGAAAGGAGACTAAACGATGATAAACATTGTATCTAATCAATCAAAAAGCAAGTCGTCGCTTCACTTTACCGAACAACTGGATATTGATGTACTTATCGCTGGGGCCGGTCCCACAGGATCCACGCTAGCTGTGGACCTCCTCCGACGTGGCCTTCGTGTCCGTATAGTTGATAAGTCACCTCATGCTTTCAAGGGCTCCCGTGCTAAAGGAGTTCAACCACGGACTCAGGAGGTTTTCGAAGATCTCGGAATACTTGGTGAGGCACATAAGGAAGGCGGCCCTTACCCACTTGCAGGAATTCATTTTGGACCGATTACCGTGCCATGGCGTATGCAAAGCCAGAATAAGAAGACGCCTGACATACCTTATCCAAACATTTTGTTGCTGCCACAACATCGCACTGACGCTATCTTGCATCGCCTGCTCGAACGTCAGGGGCTAAACATCGAGTTCGATACCGCGGTGGAAGGATTCGAACAGGATGTTGACGGGGTGACGGTTACTCTCTCATCAGGGGAGCAGGTCCGCAGCAAGTATCTGGTCGGGGCCGACGGCGGTTCGAGTACGGTTCGGAAAGTGGCAGGAATTCGGTTCGTCGGAGAAACGGATGACTCCGACCGCATGCTCATTATCGATGGGACAATCGACGAACTTTCGCGCAATCGCTGGCATATGTGGCCTCGAACTCACGGCAAGTCGGTCGGAGCATGCCCACTGCCCCACTCCAACCAGTTCCAAGTCATGATCAAGCTGTCACCGGACGAGACGCCGGACCTTGATGAAAGCGCGTTAGCAACCTATTTCCACAAGCTCACCGGTTTCAGGCTCTATAACATCACTTGGAAATCGGTTTTCCGACCAAACGTCCGGCTCGCTGAGCATTATCGTGTAGGAAGAGTATTCTTGGCTGGTGACGCTGCCCACGTCCACACTCCGGCTGGCGGACAAGGCCTCAACACTGGCGTCCAGGACGCGTATAACCTCGGTTGGAAACTGGGTCAGGTCATTGCCGGAACCTCAGACAGCCTCCTTGAAAGTTACGAGGCCGAGCGACAGCCGATTGCCGCCCGAGTTCTCGGCAAATCCAGCGAGCTGTACTCCGGTCTCAAGAAGCATCGTCTGTCCGGTCTCAAGCGAGGAGACGAGGAGCGACAGCTCGGAATCACGTACCAAGGCGGACCTCTTGCACCAGATGCCGCAGCTACCAAGACCTTGCATGTGGGAGACAGAGCACCGGACGCACCATGTATCGGTCCTGACGGGGCACGACGACTTTTTGACATATACCGAGGCCCCCATTTCACTCTGCTTGCCTTCGGAGCCAATGCCGCACAGGCACTACCCAAGTTGACTTGGCCAACCGCAGGTGCCGAATTGTGCAGCTACATAGTAGGCGAGGAAGGTAGTGGCGACGTCAATTGCATTAATGACAGCACCGGAGAACTGACCAGAATCTATGGTATTACCAGCGACACGTTGATATTGATCCGACCTGACGGTTACATTGGAAACATCATCACGACAAACTGGCTGGCAGCTTTCGAAAACATGACCAAAACAATTACCCCGATGTAGATTTGAAATAAAATTGCGATGTTTTGAAAAAAGTTTAACCATTTTTAATAAAAATCAAATCAAACTCACAGTCCGTAAAAGTATACGTTTACGGACTTTTATTTTAGATAGAAAATCTATTATTTTTATTGTTCGTTTAGGTTTGAAAACAAATTACGAACGTTTTTCTTAAAACTTACACTTTTACGAACGTTATTTTGTATAATCAGAAGTTAAGTCGATTTTAAGTTATTCAATTGCTGAGAAAAATGTACAATAAGATCTATTGGTTTTCAGTCGTTTAAAAAGGTTTATTTATAGATTTAAATAGACACTTTACTATTAGCTTTTTTGCTCTCTTAAAAGGTGTACCTTTTTGGACCTGGAGTTAGTATAGTTTCATGGAAACCATTTAATTAAGGGGTAGCGTCAGGAAAATGCGGATTTACAACGTTAAGGAAATTCCCATATTAAAAAGCCTAATTTTTCATTTATATTGAGAAAATAAGCTTTTTTCGTTGCTCCGTTAAAGCGCCCTTCGGAAGACTAGATTTCAAGATAAATTTTTCTGGACTCATCGTTCCAAAACCTTTATACTAACTTATAAGAATGGGGGTGTTGTAAGTTGGGTAGAAGTATTAGTTTTAACAAAGAACATGCTTTGGATAAAGCTATGTATTTATTCTGGGAAAAAGGTTATGACGCTACATATATCTCAGATCTTATTGAAACGATGGGAATAAGTCGATCCACTCTCTACCATAGTTTTGGAGATAAGGAAGAAATTTTCAAACAGGTTTTAGAACATTATAAAAGCTATGGTCGTCGAAAAAGAAATTTACTTTTCAGCGGGGTAGACACGAAAGCATCACTAAAATCCTTTTTTTATCAACATATTAAAGAATGTTATTCAGATGACATTCCCAAAAGTTGTATTATAACGAATTCTTCACTGCTTATTGGACAAATTGATCCTTCTATAGAAGAAATCCTTTTAAATGATTTTAATGAGCTTGAGAAAATATTTAAGCAAGTCATTGAAGAAGGAAAAAAGAAAGGAGAAATTTCACAAGAGGCTAACTCTGAATTAGTTGCATATTCCTTATTAAGTTTAAATCATAGCATTAAATTAATGTCTAAATATAAAAAAGAAAAAAATCTAGCCTACGATCTAGTAGATAAGACTATTGCAGATTTATAGTCTTTCTTTTTTTAAGTATTTTGGAACGAACGTACCAAAAAAATAAACATAAGGAATGATACTGTTGACTAAAAAACCAAACTTTCTAATATTTATTTTGGCAATTAGTTGTGGTTCACTTGCTGCTAATATTTATTATGCCCAACCAATTGTACAACTCATTGCAAAAGAACTTAACATCCCTTCTGATTTATCTGGATTGCTCACTACTTTTACACAAATTGGGTATGGATTGGGATTGTTTTTAATCGTACCTTTAGCTGACTTTTTTAAGAGTAAGAAAATAATAGGAATTCTTATCGGGCTAACAATTATTTCATTAATTGGTACGCTTATTTCAGAAAATGGAATTGTTTTTATACTGTTAACAACGATAATTGGCATCGGATCTTGTACGGCTCAAATATTAGTTCCACTAACAATGAGGATAGTGCCAATTGAAGAGACTGGTAAATATGTGGGTAGAGTGATGAGTGGTTTATTGATTGGGATTATGATTGCTCGCCCTTTATCTATCGGAATAGCAGGTTGGTTTAGTTGGAGAATGGTATTTCTTTTTTCATTAATAACTCTAGTTGTCATATTACTGTTAATTATAAAATTTTTGCCCAACTATGAAGTAGTATCGACTAGTAACTTGTCATATCCAAAATTAATAGCTTCTATGGTGAAGTTACTAATAAATACATCTCCTTTGCAACAGAGAGCATTTTATCACGCATGTTTATTTGCAACATTTAGTCTGTATTGGACAGTCATGCCAATTTTATTAAGGTCTGAGCCATTACGTTTTTCAAATAATGAAATTGCATTATTTGGCTTTGTTGCGATAGCTGGAGCTTTACTGACTCCTACTATTGGTAAAATAGCAGATAAAGGTTTTATTTCTATAATGACTAATGTATCAATGATGCTTGTACTATTATCTATTGTTCTATTATTCTTTGTTCGAGATCATTCACTAACTAGTGTTATTTTAATAATTATCTCAGGTATAAGTATTGATATTGGTGTATCCGGAAATGTACTATTAGGTCAAAAAGTTATCTTTGGTTTGAATCCTGAGATAAGAAACAGACTTAATGGATTATATATGACTATTTTCTTCTTGGGAGGAGCTTTTGGTTCATGGATTGGAAGTTATACTTACTACAAATTTAATAGTGAAGTAACTTTAATCATCGGAACAGCTTTGCCTTTAATCGCCTTATTAGTTCATTTAATAAAAAATAATACAATAAATTCATCAAAAACCAAAAGTAAATACATGTCTTAACTATCAATGTTCTCAAAAGTTAGAGTCAAAATCTAATTTTGGGGGTAGTATTAGCATTATCTCCTATATGGCCCTTTAATGGAATAAGGAACGATTATTGTTTCCCATCCGACAGCTTTCTATATAATGAAGCCCTAGACACATTTGTAATTTCAAAAATTTGACTTACAGTCATACCTCCTTCTTTATATAGCTTTACTGCATAATTCATTCCGGCGTGATTTTTATGATATTTCTTTAACTGGCCTTTAAACTTGCCTTCTTTCTTAGCAAAATCAGTCCCTTTATGTTGACTCATATATACAAAAATAGATTATAATGTATAACTATTAACAAACTATTTATTAAAAAAACAGCATCCCGTGATAACGGAATGCTGTTTAGGTATTAGTTATTTTTTAACTTGTATCCTTTGAACGTATACCCATATACGCTCGTAAGATCAAGAAAGCTCTTATAGGAATACGTAATTGCAACCGGTGTGCCTACTTGAACTTTGTCATAAAGCTTTTCAACGTCTGCATTATGCATTCTCACGCAACCTTGACTCACGTATTTTCCAATGCTGCATTCATTGTTATTACCATGAATGCCGTATGTATCACCATACGTACCGTTTGCATTTAATCCTAACCAACGTTTCCCTAATGGGTTGCGAGGATCGCCCCCAGGAATATGTCCTGTATAGTAAGGACGGTTTTTAATTTTGTTTACCACTTTAAAAAAGCCAACAGGTGTTTTATCCCACGTTTTTCCCGTTGCTACTGGATCAACAATTTCAATATAGCCATTATGAAAATAGGCAAGCTTGATGTAGTACTTGTTAATAATGATTAAATCTTGATTTGCTGGTTTACTTGCTGCTTCTGTTTTCCCTTGATTGCCCCCACATAATGCGACCATTAATAATGTAAGAACGGTCATTGACTTCATAGAAATGTTCTTCATAAAACTCTCCTCTTTTTTAAATTCTTATAAGAAATGAAAAAAGCATCTTCCAAATGGAAAGATGCTTTTCTCAACGATTATTTAATAAATAAAGAGACCACCTTTGTCTTACAACAAATTGATCTCTTTTTATTTTATCTTTGTTTTCTGTCCCTTAATAGACGGTTATTCTGAGAAATAAGAACACTACTGAAAACAGTGGTAGCAACTATACCCAAAATAGAGAAGAACAGTAGAACCACAAAATTATTATTTGAACGCATAGACGACCTCCATTATTTGTGAATTATCAATATTATTTGAAGTCCAGTTGTTTTTATTCTCTATTAGGCAATATTTCAGTTCTATCCCTTGCAGAGAAACGCTCTCTGACGAAATTAACTTTTGCTTTGCGTATAACTGCTCATTCGCTGCAAATTTCAGCACCTATTTAAAGCAAGAAAAAACAGACCTTACTATAATGAAGGTCTGCTCTTACTTACTTCCTTATTAATTTTTCCGTATGACGACAAGAAGGGAAAGAGGAACAGCCAAAAAAACGAGTACCATTCCCATCTCGTACGACTAGATCCTGCCCACACTTCGGACACTTACGGGGTTCTGGTGTGATATTTTCAAAGATTTCTCGTGCCTTGAAAACAGGATTGACTTCATTAATGAACTTTTGGAGATCCGCACGATCCACTAAGGTCACATCGCATGCAGCTGCAAGCTCTTTTGCTTGTTTCGTGAAATAACTATTGGTCACAACCCATGCTTGGTTCGCTTTATAATACGCTTTTGCCCCATACACTTCTTGTACGGCTGAAAGGCTGACTCTATTTTTAGAACTATACCGTTTAGCCTGAATGACAATCTTCTCTTTTCCTTTCATCACCAAGTCAGCCCCAAAGTCACCAGATGATGGTGTTACTTGTATCTTGTATCCTAACTGCTGGAAAAGAGCCTGCAAGTAAAATTCGAACTGCCTCCCATCCATTTTATCAATATAGGGCATGCCTGATTGGGCTAGCTCTTTCCTATACCTCCGTTCACGAATAACACGGTAAGCAAATTGAGAAAGCTTAACTAAAATGATGATAAGAAAAAGATAAAACGCACTTTGAAACACGTTATCCATTCATTGAAAGCTCCTGTTCCGTTTGTTTATTCCGAAGACGTGATGCCACAGGTTGAGTGGCTTTTCCATTCTTCTTTAACTCGTCGTTCCAGTCTTTTGTTCCTTTTGGAATATCTACCTTTATTAAATCAGCATTCACGATTTGGTTCATTTTGTCAATAAATTCTTTTCCTCCTTGGTCATTATCGACAGCTAATACCATTTCTTGAATGTTTAAGCCTTCTCTTCGAGCTTCGATATAAGATTGAGCAACAGTTTTAGGTTTTAAGCCATTCATACTAATAAGACGTGTATTCTGCAAACTATTCTCTTGTATACTCCAATAAGAAAGAAGATCAATTGGGCTTTCAAAGAAATGAATCTTATTTGGGCGACCAACATCAACTGAAAAGCCTGTATGTGGGTTATCGTTCGGTAAGACTTGTTTAAAAGAACCTCGTTTATTTTTTATCGAAGCTGTTCCTTGTCGATCTGCCCCAATCACTTTTCCTTTGCCCCCATGTTCACGCCATTTAAACACCACATTGTTCCGTTTGTCCTGGGCGATTAAGTCTTTTTGAAGGAGCCAGTTCACTAACCGAGGATCTATTTTACGTTCTTGTATGAGATAATCTTTTACTTTGCTTTGATCCTTCACTTCTAACTCTTTTGGATAGCGAAAAGGCTCTTTTGATGGTGAAACCGACGGTTGCTCATGTGACTGAGAAAGCTCTTTATAATTGCCCTTGCTGATATCTAATACGGCTTGTGGAAATGACATCCCATAATACATTCGAGCGAAACTAATCGCTCCATATCCTGTTTCATTCCGGCTGTTCCAAGCGTACATATTTCCTTTGATGAGTAAGCTATCATGTTCCGTATGACGATAGTATTTTCCTTCTTTTACAAAGGTTTCGCCTTTGGCTTCCAGATACGACAACAAATCAACATCTCGTGCTTTCATGATTTCCCCCTCATTGACGTGTTTTCGTTCTCCCACCTAATCCCTCCTTCTCTTTCACCCTATGAAAAAAGAGGACTAAATATAATATTTAGTCCTCTTACCTTTTTCAAACTTTCGCCATTTTTAACGTTCTATTTCTTGTTGGTCTTTCTGTTTTTTTGAAAAAAGTGCTCCATTATTCCGTGCAAAAAACTTTGTAAATCCATTTTGTGATTTCTCTTCTTTTTTCTGCTTGTCGTGATCCTTTTTCTCTGTGTCCAAAGCTTTTTCAAGCTTCGTTAACTTCTCACGTTGAGAATCCGTCAAATTCAGCTCTTTTAATTCCTGCAGCACTTCTTTTTTCAATTTGTATACCTTATCAAAAGAATGCTTTTGTTCAAACTCCTTCATTTTGGCCAAACGCTGCGCTTTCTCTTGAGGTGTTTCTTGCTTGAGCTGCTTTTCGACAGAAGCCTTTTCTGATTCAGCTTCCTTTTTCACTCCTTTAGAAGAGTCTTTTTCATCTGATATGCCTAATTGGGCTAACAAGCTTTGTTTAAATAGCTGC
>Ga0209795_10002479_pt1 | contig 10230 bp, 7 predicted proteins | sample AgamicOrMarz_FD_187166 | JGI IMG/M metagenome (GOLD analysis project Ga0209795, IMG submission 187166) | Agave microbial communities from Guanajuato, Mexico - Or.Ma.rz (SPAdes) (version 2) | ecosystem: Host-associated > Plants > Phyllosphere > Phylloplane/Leaf | place: Guanajuato, Mexico...
TACTTTCTCTCAATAGATGGGCTGAAGCAGGAGAGCGAAAGGCTTCAGGCGATGCATTTACAGGCGGGGGAATTGAAGGAAAAAGACGGACTGGACTCCTCTCCCGGTGTTAGCTTCGCTCCTCTCCTTAAAATTCTACCTATTTGACCTAAGAAGTCAAGAACGTTTTTCCCCTCTGGTCTGATGAAAGTTCCGTAGTATGAGAATTCTGAAACTGCGGGGAAGAGTTTTTCTTTATCAGCTGACGCAGCATCGGTCTTTTCGGCATCCGCATCAATAGCAGCATCGACTTCCGCAGCCGCCGTCTACCTTTTCCGCTACAGCGTCCTACCCTACGTTGCCTGCCAACCGACCTATCTTAGCTTCAGGGAATACTTAGTTACTTAGGGAAAGATGAAGTGCCTTAGGGAAAGATGAAGTGCTATATTTACTTTAGGAGCTGTAAGTGCCCTATGGATGTGCTATTACTCCTCCTCATGGAAAGTGACCAATTCCCTTGGACGAGGAAACTTACTTCCGAAATGGAACGTAGGAGTGTAACTACGTGAAACGAACTCCTACTTCTGAAACGCTACCATAAGATCTTCTCTCCAGGATTTCGCTTCCATCTTATCTAGTTGATCTAATGAATCTCTATAAGACTAGGACTTGGAAACTTACTTATTAACCTGCTTTGGCGCCTAGCTCCGGGTCCTAGCTACCAAGTATCCCCAACAACTAAATACCGTTTTTCATCACCCGTAACAGGTTAGTAAACCCCGTGACTATTTTATGGGTTTTTAGCGAAGATTTCGCACCATTGTAAATAGATATAAATTTCTAATCTAAAGTACTCCACGAACCAAAAAGTTCAATGCTTCTCTCCTCTAGTTCAGAACTCATATGAGGTGTGTTCTAATTCAATAAGTGGTTCCGTGAAGAAGTTGGTGAGGGAACACTCCTAAAAGCGACCTTTCACTTATCTTAAGTTCTTATAGGATGAGCTCAGTAACTGCAGAGGGAAGGTATTGAAGTTTGATTGGTTTCGGCTACGCCACGCGCTACGAGCAGCAGGCCATATTACCTATGCCTTCTTTTGGAAAGGTGAAGATGATCGATTGGCTTCAGCCTTAGCCGGTACAGCTGATGAAAGAAGATCCCCCAAATGATTTACTAGCTACGAGTTATTAAGGCCAAGGGCTAAAGCGGACTTCAAGAGCGAACTGGCTGGCGCTCCAAATGCTTACCCTTTATTCCCTCGGGAAAGTTTTATATTCATTATTCAAACACTTACTTCTTAGTCGAGTAGTTCTCCTTAGCTTCGGTTTTCTCGAATCTTCTCTCTTCCTTAAAGAACTTTAACTTCAGTGTAATTACTATTTATATAAGTCTAATTCCTTTTGAAATCCAATTCTTTTAAGTAGCTTTAGTAACGAAAGAAGAAGAGGAGCAAGAGTTGATAGTAACGAGAGATTCATTTTAGTTGAGTGAAAGCGCTAAAGAAAGAGATCAATCTGAGGAGGTAAACTCCGTATAAAGTAGTTATAGAGTGGGGTTTGGAAAAAGAGAATCTGAATAGCTGTTAGTAGGTTCATGGGATTGTTTGCAACAAAGTGTCTAGGGGAGAAAGCTGCTTTAGTACCGACTCCTTAATGAAATTATCGATGTACAACTCACCAACTTCTTCACCTGGCAATGAAGCTTTAAAGTGGATACATGCCCCTTTACTTGAAAGGATATTCTTTTAGGAAAGCGCTAACGTTCCGAAAGTTAGAAAAGATTTCAAGGAAGCAGGAACGAACAATAGCAGGTTAACAACTACTCTTAAAAGAGCGCATTCGAGGAATTGTTGATTTCGTTCCATTTCAGATAACTCCCTTTAGAACGAGAGTTAGTAGAGCTTTTAAGGGCTTGGCTGATGGAGTTGAGTCCTGAAGCCGATAAGACAAGAAGAGGGAAAGCTAACGGTTGAAGTTCGATTAACGAAAGAAAAGGAAAGAAAAGAAGTATAGAAGAGAAAACAGTCTCTTTCGAGACAAATCTCCTGAGAAATCCCTTTCTTCGGTGCTGATTAGTTCTCCGGGCAAAAAAACATTAGAAATTCCATCTTCTGAAACCTTCACTTTTGATGTTATTTGACGTACAATAATTTTTATATGCCTATTATGGATCTGCATCCCCTGGGATCGATAAACCTTTTGGATCTTATTAACCAAAGAGATAGGACTTTGCGCTATTAGATAGGCAGAAGACAACAACCCAAAGCGCGATCTACTTTTTGTATGAAACTCCAAAATATCCATAAGGATTCTACGTCAAGGAGAGACCCGTTCTAGTAGTAATGGCATTTCATTTTTTATTTTCTCCTTTTCCGGCAGGAGTTCTGCTCTGATGATCACCATTGGCAAGCTCACGAGTTAAACTATCTGCCAGAGAATTCTTCGATCCCTGTATATGTTCAATTGAGAAAGAAAACTGGTTAAGCCATAATTGCCAACGCAGGAGTCGCCCTTGCGCTTGCATATTTGATAAATTCTTTTTCACAAAACCAAGTATTCCTTTGCAATCAGTTCGAATAAGAAAAGGTTTTGGGGCTAAAAAGATTAAGAACTTTTCAATTCCCCTTATGACTGCAAGAATTTCTTTTTCCATCGTAGGACAGTTGCATTCTGCTTTATTAAAACTTCCACTGCAATATTTGCAGAGTTTTTCTCCTTCTTTGATTTTGAGTACTGCACTCCAGTGCTCATTGCTAGCATCTGTCTCAAGAATCAAATCATCTTCTTCATTAGGCAGGTTTAAAACAGGAAGATTTTTGCACATCTTTTTGAAGTTTTGAACAATCTTTGAATCACTAGGGGTCCATGTCCAACTTACCTCTTTCTTGAGTTTCTGCTGCAATGGTTTTCTCAATTTAGCTAAATTTTTAATGAAATCTGAAGCATAGGTAAGACATCCAAGAAACCTTTCGTTTTGCTTCCTATCTTCAATCTTCTCAGGAAAATCTTCTATTTTCTCTAAAATATGCTTTTGTAGAATGATTTGTCCTTTATTTCTAGACCTAAAAACTCTATTTCTTGTTCAGCATAAATGCACTTGTTCTTACCAAGGATAATACCATGATCAATGCATCTTTGGGTGACAGCTAGAACTCTTTGTGCTGTTCTATGGTCTTAGAAAAGATAAGAATATCATCGATGTAAACTAGACAACAGTGATTGAGATCTTTAAAGATGTTATCCATTCTTCTTTGGAATATTTGAGGCGCATTTTTAAGACCAAATGGCATCACTATCCACTCATAATGTCCTTGAGGGGCACTAAAAGCAGTATCAGGAATGCTTTCTTCATCCATTTTTATCTGCCAGTACCCGCTTTTGCAGTCCATTTTCGAGAACCAAGAGGCTCAAAGAATTCTATTGAAAAGAACTGTTTTGTTAGGAATATAATAACCATCAAAGACAGTATTATCATTAAGCTTTTTGTAATTAATTACCATTAACGCTTTTCCCCTTTTTTCTTCAGCATTCTTTCTCACCATGAATGCAGGACTGGTGTGAGGACTTTTACTATGGATGATTAACCCTTTATCCAAAAGCTCTTTGATTTGTTTATCAAACTCTTGGATATCCTGGTGTGTATACACCATTTGTTTAACTCGGATAATAGTGTTGGGATTTAACAAAGCAATCTTTGCGTCTTATCTTTGTCCCAAAATTTTAGCGGATTCTCAGAGTAGAGTTCTTTGCATAACTCTTCTTGTTGTTCAACAATCTGCTCTTTAATGGATAACTCAAGTAGTGAGATTGTTAGTGCTACTTCACGTTGTGCAGGGATTACCTTCTCACCACGCTGGCTGCGTGTAAACTCAATCTTCTGATGAGTGTATGCCCTATTTAATTTATCAATGGGAACCGAGTGACCATTTATTGTGAAAATGATTTGGCTTATGGTCTGTGTGCATGGGGAATATAGCCTTTGAAAATTATTGGAAATAATCATATCATGAGATGGTTGATCAGTAGCCCATAGAACTGGTATAATGCATTGGACTCCTCCTATTTCAATGGATAGCCCTTCTATGGTTTCATTGTGGCTCATTATGCTATTATCAGCTATTCTTAGAAGTAAAGGATTCTTTGCTTTTTTCCACATGAATTCTGGGAATAGAGATCTTTTTCCAAAACAGACAGAACAGCCACTGTCGATGTAAGCACACAATTCATATCTATTATATCCCTCTAAGCATATATTTATTGGGATATAAATGCTATTAGGATTAGTATTGGTGACTTCATAGCATATCTCCATAGTCATATTTTTGACTAATTCATCCTCATAAATTGGCTCACTAACGGTTGAAGTTTTGTACCCAATGATTTTTCTATCCAAACTCATACTTCGACCTACACTATGTCTTGCAGGTTCAAAACTCATTCTACTCATTTCACTGGTCATACTAATTGTATCATCTTCTTTAACTTCTTCTTTAGCTGCTGAAGATCCTTCTCCCCATTCTGATCTTGCACTCATACTTCTTTGGGGTTTAATGGTAATTTTTCCATTCTCATCCATTTTTATTACATTTTTCTTATTGATTTTTGTAGGATTGGCAAAGCGTCATATCCAAGACCTATCCATTTTTATCTTAAGGGATAGGAAGTTTTTGGCAAATTCATCTTTTAGGCTCACATAATATCCGGGTCGGCAATTGAATCCTACTGAACCATTACACAAATTGGTCTTGATCCCTGTGATAATTTGATTATTCAATTTGGTATGTCTAATATCACAGAGTAACGCATAAAGATCAATATCTTTGCCATAATCAAGTAATGGTGTAATTTGAACTTGGACACTTCCAACATGGATATACCTATACTTTCTATCCTTGTTATGCTTAAGGATATTTTCCCAATTAATGAGATTTACTTCTCCCACATCAAATTCACAGTCTTTTATTTCTAAATCCCCTTCCATCATTTCGCATACGTACTTACTCTTTAATTGAAAGATGGATTTTTTATAGATCATATCTTTCTGTATTATAGGAAGGACCCAGTCTCCTTTGACCTCTTCATTCTCATTGTCTACTAAAAATTCTTCTCCTTGAAGGTCGCCGAGACTAATTGAGCCACTTTCCATCATATGACTAGTTTCTTCATAATCACCTTCTTCAAATGATTCGTCTTCCATGACTATCTCAACTATTCCTTTGTTGTTTTTCAGGGCGAGGTCTAGTGCTTCTTCTTCACTAAGCTCAAAATAGTCTAAACTACCCAAAGTTTCAATGAGCTTGTTGTTCTGGATATTTTTGCACTCGTTTGCATAATGTCCTACTTCTCCACATGCCCAACACTTACAGCTATTTTTCCCTGCAGGACAATAAGCAGCTTTTCTAAAAAACCTTCGCTTTTTGGGACTTGGCTTGTTATAATACTTGATCTTGTATTTTTCTCCCCTTTGCTTCTTAAAGCTCTTTTTCTTATAAAATTTTCTCTTTCTTCTCTTCTCAGGTTCATTTCCCCATGGATGAGGAGTATCCCAACAAGCGTCAAATTGTTTCTTTATTTTCCTTTGTTTTTGGAGATCAAGACATTGATCATTAACCCATTTTCTTAAATAAGAGATTGAAGTACCTTCAGTATCAATGACATCTGCTTTTTCAAGCCATGTAATGTATTTTTCATTGATTATGGAATTTATGGGATAAGGTAATTTGTCATAAAACATACCAAGATTGGTTGAATTATGCCCAATTTTGTAATAAAATTGACTGAACTCCGCAATATAATTTTCCAGATACCTCATATCCCAGAGTTCTATGTTATTAATCTTTCTTTGCCACTCTGACGCTTTTTCTTCGGAATCAAGTTTAGCTCCGATAAATTCAGTTTCTATTTCCTTGCATAATTTTTTGAACATAGCAGCTGGTGTCTCCATCATTCTTAATACATTCTTACCTTCCTCATCTAATGAGTCATACCAGTCAGCTACAGTGCCAGAAAAACTATGTTCGATATAGTTTAGGAAATTTCCAGCCGTCCATGTTGTATTCAAATTCAGGACACTATTCATACCCCTATTCCAATGCTCAAATATTTCCTCTCTATTACGAGCTCCATCAATGTTTAGGATGTAACCTGTTTGGCTAATTGGGGTAAGGCTAATTTCTTCAAAGGATGTAGTTTGCTTTGGGATGAACCCAAAAGAAAAGTTGGTTGTTCGACCTGCAGGAACATATAACGGTCTCATAAAATGGGTCTTTCTTCTAGACGATTCACCAAACTCTTCAGGTTTGGGAATTACATTGTTAACAAGATTGGAATCAAATTCGTCGATATTGAGTTCTTCGCCAATTTCATTGATTTCACTTGGAGCCGCCAATTTACCATATTTTTTCTCTAGTTTTCTTCTAACTTCTTTTAAAGGAACAGCATCCAGATCCTGACGTTTAATTAGGTTCATTTTTTGATATATTTCTTCTTCTAACTGGACATTATTTGTCTCTTCATTATCATCAGATAATACTTCTTGCTTGTCTACTATTGCGCCCATCCTCTTGTTCTTTTTCTGGATTTGGAGATGATTGATATACTTCTTTTTCGATTTTTATGTCTTGCAATGGAAATGGATTTTTGTTTTTTAAGTTTTGGAAAGGATATTTATGCTGAAAGGGAGTACTAATACCTAGATCTGATTTTCCACTATGTCTAACTTCGTTAATTAAGGAAAGATGGATTACAGACAATTGTTTCTTTACCTCCTTAACTTCAGTCTTAATTTTTGCTAATTCCGCTTTTAATTCTAAAACTATATCACTGATATAGTTTAATTGTGGTGCTACTGAAGTGGATCCCTCTGGGGTGTGCACAATATGTGAATAATTTGGAGCAGGACAGGTAGTTGATGATTCAAGCATTAAATGCAATTAATTAGCTTAATTAACTATTAATTAACATCGAGTTCCTTTAATTGTCTCTGCGGCTCTGTCAGTTGAAGTCGGGCTCGCGTCAATTCATTATGCGAGAACAGTTGTTGACATGGTACGGAAATCGGGTCTGTTATTCACTGCCTTATATTTAAAGCAGTGTTCTGTAAGTCTCCAACGTTATTACGCTGGATCTTTTCAGAAAACAGATTCATTATCTGTACCTGTATCCTTAACTCGTACTGGGCTTCCTAGGATCATACCTGTAATGGTTCGTAGAGCCATTCGGGTTAGTGATTCTAGGGCAGATAAATGGGTCAGAATCTATCTTTCTTGGTTTCAGTTATGTAGAATTATTGAATTAGCTAAGAAAGTGAATAAAGCTACATTCAGTTCTATCATAACTCCAACCAGAGATATTGATTCTGTTAAAGAGGTCTTGTCACATATGAAATCATATGGTAGACAATTACTCTCCATTTATCTTCCAGACGTCCATACTATACCATTAGAACAAGGTATAGTATGGGAACCTACTTGGAAAAGTACTCCTATTTCTGATAAGTTTATATCCAGGTATAGGATATTAGACGATATCAGAATAAAGTGCATCTCATCTCCAAATATATTTGTAAATTTGAAGCATGAGATGGCATCATTTATAATGAATGTATGTAAAATACATTCATTACCTGATGGTGTCTTTTCACCTGGTATATTATGGGAAAAGTGGATTAAATATCCATTTTACCCTAATAATACCATGTTTGCTAATAGAAACCTTGAGTGGTTTGAAAGATGTGTTGGACCAATAATGTCCTCACTCATTCCAGCCTATCAGGGAATTCCATTAGCAACAGGTAGGTTAGCGCAGGTACTTTCAGGGGCCGGTAAGAGAAGAATCTTTGCAATATGTAATTACGTAAAGCAAAGATTACTTTATCCTGTTCATAAGTGGGCTATGATTGTGCTATCTAAGATACCAATGGATGGTACATTCAACCAGATTGCTCCTATTGATAGGTTAAGGGTTTCACGTTTTAAGAATACATATTCTTTTGACTTGAAATCTGCAACCGATAGATGGCCGCTTAGTGTTATATACACCTTAGTAGAGCTCTTGTTTGGCCCTACTATGGCGTCATCTATTGTTAATGGGACTCTGGGCCTTAACACTTTTATTGTCGATAAACCTATCGTATGTAAAATGTCTGAGGTAGCTTTTCTTGCTGGACAGCCTTTGGGTTACTATGGTTCCTGGTCATTGTTCTCATTGTCACACCATTTTCTGGTATGGTTGGCAAGTGCGATGATTGATCCTGCTTACCTGAGTAAGCCTTTTAAGGATTATGCTATCTTAGGCGATGATGTAGTAATTGCCTAAGATAAGGTTTCATACCAGTACAAAGAGCTACTGGCAAAGCTCGGTGTTGAAATCTCATATTCGAAAAGTATTATTTCGAATACGGGAGCCATCGAATTTGCTAAGAGATTTTATGTAAAGGAGATGCAAATTGATTTATCTCCGATATCAATAAAATCTCTTCTTTGTGCTAGGAGTACGATTGGCTTGTGCCAATTATCTGTTAAGTATAATTTATCAATGAATATACTTCAACGGATAGGGGGTGCAGGTTATCGTGTTCGCAGTCGTCTAATGACTACTCAATCTAAACGTTGGGAACGTCTAAAGGCTGCTGCTATGAAGCCTAATCGTCAGAACGGAAAATTACCTTTAGAATATTGGATTGGAAGGGGAAACCCTCTCAATCCGTATTTAAGGGGAAGAATAATTTGGTTTCGGAGAAAGGAATTAAAACCTAAGGAGATTCGGTTGCCACCAGAGCAACTGTGTTTTGAAGGTGAAGTTGTATTCAATGAACACACGTTAATCCTTAATTGGGTTAAGCAGTGGCTCAAATGGGTACAATGGTACTGGACGATTGCATATTCACCTGATGTGACCATAGATCAATTGTTTGATGCACCTATCTGTGCAACTACATGGAAGCGAACTAATAAAGATGTAAATCTTATTAAGTTTGGTCTTTTATGGAAAGCATATGATATGGCTGCAGGATGGTCATTATCTACTACTCCAAATTGGATTTTAGATAATAAGACTATTATTCAGTTTGATCGATGGATCTTAGGAGGCTATTCAGGTTCTGACTTCATTATGGCTCCTTTAGACTTATCATCTAAAGAGAATAAAGAGTCGCGGTATATAAGAATTTAGGTATATATATAAGAACTATTAATTAACTTAATTATCTTAATTCTTTTTTGCTCACGTGGCTCTGATACCAGATAAACACGGACTACTAATAATACTTATGAACATAAGATCACATGCACAAAATGAAAATTTTCGAAAGTCAGTTTTTAAGGATTGGGGTAAAATATGCAAATATGAAAAGTTCAGGGCAATGGATGTGAATAGGAATAGTGAATTGTCCCCTTAAAATAGTTACCACAGAACAGAGGGTACCTGACAGTAATTATTCCTGAAGGAGAATAAATAGGACTGTGTGAAGCTTTGTGCGGTAATCGGTAATGCCTTGCTTGCGAGCTGCGGTGCTATATTGCGAGCTTAGGCGCTATATTTACCCTAGCCCACTATCTTTTCGTAGTTGGAAAGAGAAGACGGAAGTTCTTGGGCAAGGAGTGAACCCGCTGACCCAATAGGTTGAAGTCCTTAGTCTTCCCCTGAAAGTGAGATGATATAACGCACTCCACCTGTGATAAAAACTCCAAACACGACCGACAGAAGGAGCGTAGCACTTTATGAATCGTTTACCCGCTTAGAAGTCGAAAGATGGGAACAAGAACTCACTCCGGATGTTGTTAAGGATTCACCGTCACGCTCGCTGCTTTGATAACCGGAAAGAGCGAGAAAAAGAAGTAGCTATAAAAAGAAAGAGTTGGAGCTTTCCGCACCTGCTTCGGGAGGATGGGAATAGTTACATTCTTTGTTGGGTGGGAATAATAGCAAGTAGGTCCACCGACTCCTCAGATCAATCACTAAACTTAGGCCGGCTCGATCACGAAGCCCAGAATATAGATATGAATCCATAATGGGACTGCTTCAACGGCAGCTTTACCGACAGCTTCCTCCTTCGTTCACGACTCCGGTGATATTTTTATATCCACTAACGAGTATTAAAAAGACTGCGATTAGCCAAGTTTTACCAGAAAAAAAAGTTTTTTGTTTTGGTTCGACCCGTAGTCACATATGAAATAACGGATGGTATAAATTTAGCAACACTTTTCCCTCAGGATCTGTTGCAGGAAAGGGATAATGTGCGACTTCAAGTTGT
>Ga0209795_10002489_pt1 | contig 10210 bp, 9 predicted proteins | sample AgamicOrMarz_FD_187166 | JGI IMG/M metagenome (GOLD analysis project Ga0209795, IMG submission 187166) | Agave microbial communities from Guanajuato, Mexico - Or.Ma.rz (SPAdes) (version 2) | ecosystem: Host-associated > Plants > Phyllosphere > Phylloplane/Leaf | place: Guanajuato, Mexico...
ATAATTCAAAAGATATAAGAAGTGTTAGCCAAAATTCTGGTGAGTATCATTGGAAATCACAGAATCCAGATTTTCAATATCAAAGAACGATTTGGGCTCCAAAATGGCTAGGTGTGGATTCTTCCACTTCTGGAAATGGAAATGAACAATGGTTTGTACTAATAGAGAGTAGAAGTTTTGATCAATTACAGGTAATTGTAATATTTATGGGTGGAGCTATTTACTGGACGCTGTTCACTATTTGGGCAATTATTAATGCACACCATCAAAAACGGTTACGAATTAGATGGATTTTTATATTTATAGGGCTTAATGTTTTAGGTTATTTACTTTATTATTTTACAGGAATACGGAGCGTTTCTTCTAAAGAGCATGAGGATTTATATTAAGATTCTGTATCCTCTACCTCAAAGCTAATATATACACTTATAAACTAATATGGTAAAATTACTCATATTTTGTCGTTAGGAACTTAAATTTTGTTGGAGGTTACAAATGAGTTACGGCGTTTCAGTATTTTTTATATTAGTGCTTATGTGTATTATTGCAAGTCAGTCTTACTTACCAAAATGGTTAAAGTGGTTAGTTGGTGTCTACTATTCTTTAGGAATATTACTTTTTAGTTATCTTCAAACTCGTCTAGCCGATAAATGGTATGTACATACTCCTGTTCCAGACGAATATTGGGATGCAAATTCAAGATTAACAGATCTATTTGCTGCTGTGCTCTTTATACCTGTCTGCATACTTTTTTTTATACTATATTATAACTGGTTCAAAAAACTAAAAAAGCCCCTACATCGTGTGTATTTGGGAATTAGTGTGGTTCCTGTTTTACTTATAGGTTTTGTATGTTTCTTTATGTTTGAATTCTTGTATGGGTATAGGCCTTAAAATCATATTACATTTTACAACTCCAGAACTAAGCGTACAAAAAATAAACCTTTGCTAATATAAGCAAAGGTTTTTCAAATTTATTGGAATAGGGGGAGTACGTTATTAGTTTGGCCAGATTTGTAGATTCATATACATATACCTTTAAAAACAAATGTTGCCATTAATTATATTTATGGAAAATAACCTCGACTCCGTTTTATCGATCATTGAGTAAATACTAAATTACTTCATTTATTATTAAGGTTTTACCATTTACTCTTAGTAGCGACAAAGGAAACGATTTTCCTCGTTAAATGTATGTATAAATGGTTTTCTTTGATGATATAGCTAACATTTCCATAACATCTTCAATGGTAATGATTTCACTAGGATTGTTGATCGTACAACACACTCCTTTTATTTATGTTATCTAATAATTTATTATATTATATTAATACAAAGTTACAGATTAAAAGTTTTTATAGTAGATGTGTAAATGATATAACTAACTTATAAAAAGTTAAGTTATATCATTTACTCTCAGTGATGACAAATTGGTTATTTTTCTACAAGGTGTGTAATAGATAAAACTATTTTTAATAAAGTACGTTGTATATTACTTTTATTAATAACATTAAATTAAATTTATATAGAAACATAATATATGCCCAACCATATATTATGCATTATAAAACTATATGACTTGTAAACTTAATTAGAATAAGAACTAATTTATTGTACTAAGAGTAAAGATGTAAACTTTCATTACCATATTGATAAATTACTTTTTACACCTCTATAAAAGTAACGATCTAAAAAACGTACATGGAATTCAAGTAAGTTGTAAGCAGTATTACATTTATCGTTAACGATATTAATTAATGAATTTAAACGTTTATTATCTTCCACTTCTGTTCCTAGCAAGTAATCACAAAATGCTATACTGTGTAATGTGGTAATGAGCCTAAGATCTAAATCTTCTTCATCGACAATATTATGAATGATTTTATAAAACTGATCTTGTCTACTGATTGATGTTTTTTCCTCCATGGAAACTGATTTATCAAATTTATGAATGCCCACGTTCTGTTCAGCTGCACTTTCTTATAAGTCCCACATTCTAGTAGTATGCTCGGACTTATCAAAAAAGAGACACGTATCATCACGTATCTCATTCATACCCCATCTTTTTTAAGGCTTAAAAATAATCCTCAATTGATTTTTTAAGTAAGTTCGTTCGCAAATCGCTTCTTATCTTTTTCACGACAGCTTCATCTATCCTAACGGTTCGTTTATCAAAATCTGAATTCACAATTTGCTCGGCGACCTCAGGTGAGTATAACCTTGCCTGTTGAATATTTATTGTGTACCCCTGTTTATTTGCTTTCCATTAGTAGCCCTTTCCCGAAGCGATTGAACGTTCTAAATCCATCAAATAAACGATATTCTCTTCCTATAAAAAAGACGTAACAATTACTCCTCGTTACGTACACATTTCTTATGATGTTCTTCAATTACCTTGTCAAAAAAATCTTTTTTTGTAATACCTAATGCCTGTACTACTTCTTGTAATTTATCTCTAGTCTCCACGCTAACATCAGCAAGGATACGGACTTTAGGTTCTGCCATCGTACGAAAAACTCCCATCTATATTACCCCCCTATATTTTAACGTGGACGTACGTACTTTATACAATCTATTTAAAAAGAGAGAGCCGAAGCTCCCTTATCAAATGTTATTTGTTATTTTTTAAAGGGTACTCGTTTAATAATGAATGCCGCTATGATGACTGGTACAAATAAAATACATAAGACCATATACGCTTCTTGACTCATTTTAAGTCCCTCCTATAAAATAGAGGGGAAAATCCCCTGATTATCTACTTAAAGATTTGACTTGTTGAATAGCGTCAAATTCGATTTGATCATTTTTCTTTTCAATTGCTCCACCAATCATAAATACATCGATTAAAGCCCAGAAACCAAGTCCACCGAATGTTAATGTCATTGCAATAGCATATCCAATATTACCTGCATAGTAACGGTGTCCTCCGATAGCTCCTGTGAACCACCATAGAGCGTATGCAATACCTTTTGATTTTCCTTTTTTGCTAACCTCTGCTTGTACCATTGCTAATTGTTCTGCTGTTAAATCTTTCTTTGCTAGTAAGTTATTCACGTTTTAGTTCCCCCGATTATATCTTCTATATTTTTTCATAACGAGTAATACTGTATCACAATTAAGTGACGTACGAACTACTCTATTTCCAAATGCTAGGTTTCACTCTTCTAATGTGCTGTTTTGTTCTTGAAATAATTTTTTGGGTTTTACTTTTACACTTACGTGTTAGTTTACGTTTGCTAATTCTTGTAAAGCTTCTGTTATATATTCATTCCCTTTAGCCATAACTTGAATTAATTCATTCATTGTGAAAATAGGCAAGCTTGTTGTAGTACTTGTTAATGATGATTAAATCTTAATTACCTGTTTTACTTGCTGCTTCTGTTTTCCCCTGATTTACTCCACATAATGCGAACATTAATAAGGTAAGAACGGTCAGTGATTTCATAAAAATTTTCTTCATAAAAACTCTCCTCTTTTTTTATATTTTTATAAGAAACGAAAAAAGCACCTTCCAATTAGAAAGAGGCTTTCTCTTCACAATCATTTATAAATAAAAACCTAGTTAATCAACGATTTTTGAAATGCAGAGAGACGCCCTCTGACGAAATGAACTGTTGTTTTGCGTATAACTCTCTTCATTCGATGCAAATTTCAGCACGGATTTAGAGCAAGAAAAAACAGACCTTACTATACTTAAGATCTGCTCTTATTTACTTATTTGTTAATTTTTTCTGCCTGGCGACAGATTAGTCATTTTTCTCAAAGTATATAAATGATAAAGTTTTTTTAATAAAGTACGTTTGATGTTAATTAATAATATAGTGGAAAGTGAAACTAAACATAATCATAATCTATCTCATGTTATAAAATCGTTATATTCTTCTAAGTTGTCATCGTCTAATGATCTGGATATATTCCCTAATTTTTTAACCTTTCCTTCTTTTAGTTGGATAAATTTTGAAGGCTATTCTTCTTTGAAGGAATGGTTTCCTACAAATCTTGCCCAAACATACTACTTCAAGATAAAAGTTTTTATTTTACTTAAATTTAGTTGCACAGGAAAATTTGTATTACAACTAGTAACTTTTTCATGTTATGATATTTACTGTTGATAAAAAAGACACCGTTATTTGGTAAAAAACTTCGTATTTTAGTTCCTTTTACCTTTATGTATCTAGGTTGGGAACGACCTCGCTTTTTTACGTCAACGAATTACACTACATACATATTTGGAGGAAACAACATGAAAAAACATATTGCTATAGTAGGTATGGCTTCTCTACTGGTATTAGCGGCAGGTTGTCAAGATGACAGCGCTAAATCAGATGCAAACAAATCAAACAAAGGAACAAGTGAAGTTGTAAATGATGCAGAAGACACAGCTAAAGCCACTAGCGGAACAGCCACAGCTGCTAAAGGCAGTGAAAAAGAAGAAATTCCTTATATGACTCCAACGTGGACACTCACTAAACAAAACGCTACATTACTTAAAAATGATGCAGGTAAACTTGAGTTTGTTGGAACGACCGAAAACAAGAACGCTGCAACTTATTCGGTTGTATTACGTTTAACTGGGGACATGAAAGACGCTTACTTGCCAGGTTTAGAACTTAAATTCATGACAAATGAAGGGGAAACATTTACTGTTTACTACCGTGATTTAGCAAGCATTCGCATGGAAAAAGGTGCTAAGTACATGGTATTTGATACAGAACAAGAGATTGGTAACTCTCATGTTATCCGTATTGATGGAAACTTGTATAGTTCTGCCGATGAAGACTTTAATACAGAAGATTTTTCTGTTGATGTAAAGCCATCTAAGAAAACTTGGGAATTGGAAGGTACACGTTTTCCTATGACGTTAAATACAAAAATGAACGTAACCCGTAAAAACGATTTAGGTACAGTTAAAATTACATCATTCTCTTCAGACGATACATCGTCTAACACAATTACAATTAACGGTAGCGTTAATGTAAAAGAGGATGCAGAGGAAACGTTCTACATGCCTATTCTTCAGCCACAGTCTGGTTTCTATAAAGTAGCTTCATTAAGTCCTGACAAAGCGGATAACTTCTACCGCAGTGTAGATACGACATTTAGTCAAGAAGTTCAACTAGATGCGCCACTACAAGCTGGTGGTATGGAAGACTTATATTTCTCTGTGCTAGGCGAAACATTTGCCTATAACGTACGCACAGGAAAAGAAATTAAAAACCCAAACATTTCTCGTATGGTACAAGGACAAAATGGGACAGATGAGACTGACCCTAATAGTCCAAATGGATACGTTGATGCTGGCGGAAAGATTGTCTACAATGCTATTGAAGAGTCACAGGCTACATATAACAAAGGAAGCGGACAAAACTCACGAGTTGCTTTTGAATATCAAACGGGTGGATACAAACATATGAGTTTTAACATTGGTGCTGCGAAAAAAGCAGTAGCGGATGCTCCGACTTATGATGTTGTTGTATACGGTAGTGATTTTACTGATGAAGAAGGTAAAGAAGCAAAAGGTAAAATCCTGGCTAAGAAGACTGTTACAAAAGATACGCCTTTAGAGAAAGTTGATGTGGATGTAACTGGTCAAACAAAAGTAACTGTTTTCACAACAACAACAGGAGAAGACTCAATTTTTGGTCATCCAAGTCCGTTCTTACCAATTATTGTATCAGACGTTGTATTAAGCAAATAAGGAAAATGAGACCTTTCAATAAAATTCTATCTTTTTGAGATGAAACATGTTAAAGCTGATCTCACCAATACTTTAATTTCGAAAAAAGGTGCGCTTTCCAAAGAAAGTGCACCTTTTTTTATGACTTGCGCAGACTACTGTTAATTTCTAAATTATTATCATTTCCAATTGATAGTAGTTCTATATATTTATTAATTAAAAAGAAAGGTACGATTAAAACTACTTAAGAAAAATGTTCTCATTGGAATCTATATTCTGGTCGTAAGCTCTTTAGGATTTGTTTTATCGGGAAACAGTTTAATTTCTCCCTTTATTTTCTTAAATATAGGTGGTGGAATTTTAACGTTCAACCGCGGCAACTTCTGGGGACTTGGCTGTAAAACGCAAAGGGTACATAATTAATTAATAACCGAGCAGGTACTGCATCAGGCGAGTTAAAGAAGTGGCACTTGTCATACATACCAGTAAAATATTAGCACTTTTTTGCCTATTATCTTTTGGGAACAGACTTTTTTGTAAGAAATTACAAACGTTTTTGGCTAAATTAAGCATTGCACCCTTATCTAGGAAAAAGGTAAAATAACGCTTAGGTTTATGAGTATGGAAGCAAGACAATATATTCATATAATTACCATTGGTTACTTTTGACCTATGGCCATCTAATTATTCATAAAGGAGGAACAACTAACGTCTTTCAACTCAAAAACAATTACATAGAAAAATACTTGCCTAGATAAGTATAAGGACGTAAAGGGGAACATCTATGAGAAAATGGCTAATCGCACTATTTATTTTTGTATTACTTATTATTGGTTATTTGGGCTTTCAACACGGCTTTCGCACGGCTTCTCCTGCAGATAATAAAGTAGCTAATGCAGAGGATGAAAATAAAATAGAGAAAAAAGAAAAAGTTAAAAACAATGACCACGTTGTTCAAAAGGTTGAACTTGATAAGGGATGGGATTACTCCTTTGATAAAGAGATTGACCCAAGTTCTCTAAATAATAAAACAGTTTCTGTAATAGAAAACGATGGTCAGTCTGTACCTGTTGACGTATCGTTACAACAATTAGATAAAACCATACATATTGCTCCGCCATCTGGTGGATATAAAAAAGGAACCATCTATCACCTAACCATGACAAAAGGAATTGCGTACAAAGACGGAAGTCACGTATCCAAAAAACACACCTTAACGTTTGTTACAAAACGAGACAAGGTAGTGGATGGGAAATTAAACCCTAACATAACAAAAGTTGAGACTTCAAGTATTCAGTCGTTTGATGGTAAGACACTAAAAATAGATAAATCTGCGAAGAAGGATTTAAAAGCTGGTGATATTTTAGTTCTTCCTTCTGAAGAAGAAAAAGAAGGACAAGCAGTAAAAGTGGTAAAGGTTACTTCTCACTTCACAAGTTATGAAGCTGAAGTAACAACTCCTCATTTTAGTGAGTTATTCGAAAAGCTAGACGTCTACGGAAGTTTCCCTATTAAACCAGAAAACTTTCAACCAAACAAAGACTTAGAGGGTATTAGCGTTCAGCCAATTGCTTACAGCAAACCGAACACCATGATTGCTTCTAGCGAAGATCCTGAAAAAAAGGGAGAGTACTTTTCTCCTAAGATTACATCGAAGTATTCAAAAGAAAATGGTTTTCAAATTATATTAAGTAATCTGAATTTTAAAAGAGGCGATAAAGAATTTAAAGCAGATGGCATGGTTCAAGTGTTGGACCCGTACATGGATTTAGATACGGATATTACTACAGGTAATACAAAACGTTTAATACTGACTAATAATACCCATATGGAGTCGCACACAAATGTAAGACTTTTAGGTAAAGATGGAAAGTATAAAGGTTTGACCAAAGTAACTGATAAAAACAAATCACTTTTAACTGAAAAGTTTATATTAGGTACGTACACGGTGCCACTTCCTGAATTTCCGTTAGTGTACTTAAAAGGCACCATTAGTTTAAAAATTGAAAGTGATTTTGTAGGAGAAGCCAAGGTTTCTGTTGTTGCTGAGTTAGATGATTCACGAGGCGTAATGGTAGAAGACGGAAAGACAAAACCTTTTTCTAACACGGATTTTGATGCTCAACTTGATGTTCAAGGTCATGCTTCTGCATCCTTAAAAGTGGGTCCTGCCGCTACTGGTGGTGTCTATCTATTTGGCATTGGCGGAGCTGGCGCTGAAGTGTTTGGAGGGTACAAAGCAAAAAGTGAAATTGCCATGGGCAAGTCTACAAAACTTGGGCATTATTTTTGTTATGACCTGTCTGAAGGACCCTCTATTTCTGCTTCTGCGTATGCAGATACTGAAAACTTAGTTGATGAACACGATATAGAGAGGTTGTTTGAATGGACGTTCATTGAAACAGATTTAGGAATGATGAAAGCAGTAAATACATGTAACACGTTTACCGCACTAGTTTCAAAAGAAGATAAGATTGAGCTTAAAGCAGGTCAATCCTATGAACTACCTGTTGAAGGCGATTATCTAAACATCTTAAGCGATATGTCAAAAATTAAAAAAATAGAAAATATAAGCGATGTTGATATTACATTTAAACAAAAAAACACCGCTCAGGCGACAAAACAAACAGGTTCTAACAAAATAATCATTAAAGCCAATTCTGCACCCGGACACGAAGAAACAGATATGGTTATTTCTTACCATGAAAAAAGCAAAGCTACTGGTAAAATCATTCAAAGTAAGCTAACTATTCCCGTCTCTATTACAAATTATAAAGAAATAGAGAAAAAGCAAACAGCTAATCTAAATGGTGACTGGACACGTAACATTCAAAATGCGGTTGGTAACTTAAAGATTAGTAAATCAAACGGGAAGACATTCTATTTCACTCTGAGCACACTCGGAGGAGGATACACAGGTGATATGGAAGGAACTGCAAACGTGAACGGAAATAAAGGCATATTTAAAGACACAGAATTGGATTCAAACTGTGTGCTGAATTTTGATTTAAAGAAAAAGGCCATTGCAATTACAGAGAACGAAGGGTGTGCGATGTGGCATGGTGCGTTAGCTGGATTCGACGGAACGTACGATAAGGGCAAAGAAAACGTGAAAACGGAAGCTCTTTCTGATGTGGGCGCATTAACACCGCAGGAAGATAGTGCTGTTAAACAGTTAGTTGGTAGCGAATATAAAACGTTATCTGAAGATTTAATGCAGTGGGATGAAGCTGCAGATCCTAACATGGAAGGTGCCAGAGTAATTTCAGGTGGTGTTCCGCAAATGTACATGTTTAGAGAGGCCATCATAATTATCAAGGATGACTACTATTATGTTGCATTTACAAAAGACGATAACAAAATTTTATACTATTCTAATGACCCAACGTATGCAAGCATGTTCCCAGGTACAATTGAAGATTGGTCGTTTAAATTCGAAGGATTTTCAATCAAAATAATGAACTGAACGCTAACAAATTAATATAAAAAAGCCAGTAGGTAATTCCTGCTGGTTTTTTGTAGTTTCTTTTTATAATGATAATTATACAAGCTAAGAAGGTTGATTTTCTAGTTAAATTAAAGAAGCAGTTTATTACAATAAAATATAGAGATTTAAGTTATTACAAGGGGATGTACTTTTAAGGGGGACCGTCAATAATTTTGTGTAAATGGAAGTTTCCTTTTCTTATGAACATTCCCCACTAGTTTGCTTTAAATATCATTTGTAGCTCTGCGGGAGCTTGATCAAAGCCAATGGGACGTCTTGTAGCAAAAATCTGGTTATAATGGTCAAATTAGGAAAAGAGGAAGCGTTCAAGTGACTCTTCGTTTGGAAATTGTTCCTTACGCTTACTATATTTCTTAATTTGTTTATTAAAAGATTCAATCAGATTGGTCGAATAAATACTGCGCCAAATAGACTTAGGAAAGCAATAAAACGTGAACAAATAAGAGTTATTGAGCAATAGTTTTGTCACTTTTAGGTACCTTGACTTTCACCTTTCAATAAATGAATGTAGGGCCTGTTGGCCCATTTTAAGGCTTTCTTTCCTTGAATTAATTATGTCTACAAGAAAAGGTCTTCCTTTTTGTATTTATTCATTTACACAAGATATTTTACGCCCTCTGAAATTTTAAAAGTTTAAACAAAATATAGTTATTGACTTTGGTAATTATATCCTTTAATCTAAATGCAAGTCACTCATTTGAGTGATTTTCATTTGAAGAGTGTGAGGGATTATATGACTAAAACACCGTCTGGATTTAAGCGTTTAAATGCTGATATTCCCGAAGAATTGTTTAAAGAATTTGCAAAGAGATGTATTGAAGAAGGCGTGAGCAAAAAAGAATTTCTTGTTCAACTTTTGGAAAAAGAACTCTTTAAAGATTCAAAGAAGTAAGGAAAGAAACAAAATAAAAGGGCACTTTCCCTGCCAGGAAAGCACCCCATGTAGAACTCGTAAGGACTTCTATTATAACATGGGTTGCCCTCAAAAAACAGGAGGGTCTTATCATGGATCAAAGTGAAAAACT
>Ga0209795_10002490_pt1 | contig 10209 bp, 9 predicted proteins | sample AgamicOrMarz_FD_187166 | JGI IMG/M metagenome (GOLD analysis project Ga0209795, IMG submission 187166) | Agave microbial communities from Guanajuato, Mexico - Or.Ma.rz (SPAdes) (version 2) | ecosystem: Host-associated > Plants > Phyllosphere > Phylloplane/Leaf | place: Guanajuato, Mexico...
TGCGCACAAAACTATCTTGCGTTTCATTGATTTGTCTTTGAGCCTCTGCGCCAATAGTTTCGAAAACTAAAGAAGATTTACCTGAACCAGAGACTCCAGTAAACACAACGATTTCATGTTTAGGAATTTTTAATGAAATATTTTTAAGATTATTTTGTCTGGCTCCGTAAATATTTATTGTTCTTTTAGTCATGTGTAATCACTTGAATTTAGGGATTTATGGTAAAGGTAAAATAAAATTTATGAAAAGGATGTATATGTTTCTTAAGTAAATAGTTTAAATATTTAACTTATAGGGCTTAGTTGTTAGTACGCTGTCTAGAGAATTATTAAATACATATTTTCTTACTAAAAGGTCTTAAGAATAGACTAAATTTTTCTAGGAGAGCAGTGGTGGTCCACCACTCATTAAAATGCTGAGGCTAGCGTTTTGATAGCTACGATTTCTGTTTGTTTTTTTGGCGTAAGACATACAAATATAAATTTTCTACTTTTTCACGTGCCCATGGTGTGGTACGTAAGAATCGTAATGATGATTTAACACTTGGATCTATGCAAAAACATCTGATTTCAATTTTACGACTTAAGCCTTCAAATCCACCGTAGTAATCCAATAATTCATCCAAAATGTCAGCAAGTTTTTTGCCGTGTAAAGGGTCATTGGAGGCGTTCATAATAGATCAACAATATTTTGGGAGTCCATTATTATAACCTGAGCTAGTTGGAAAGTGAGAGTGATTGCGGAAACACATCCCGAAGCGTATTAGGTTGTAATTGATTATCGAAACTGGTTGATTTCAGTTTTTAGACTTAAACAAGCCAGATAAGTGGGAAAGATTGCTAGAATATTTTTTAATGCAGTTGGTGTGAGTATTTGAAATGTTGTATGTATTGTGGGGATGGAAATCTAAAGAATAGCTGTACACATAAATCATATAAGTTTTTCAAAAGCATGTATAGCAGTATTTTTGTTTTTTTAATTAAATTTCAATAAGATATATGATTATTTAAGTTTTAAATAAGAGCTTAGGCAGGTTAATAATTTTGATGTTTAAAAGGCGATTTAGAAAAAGAAATCTATATGGCAGCCAGTAGTATTCACAAAATATAGCTCGTAAAGGTGATGTGCAGTTCACTAGGGTAAATATAAAAATGCAATTACAACTTATTGGAAGTTACCTAGAGAATTATTCTGACGAAGATTAGAAATAGAGTTAAATCAATTTAAGCCGTTAAGAGCAAGGTTTAGTAAGTTGCTTGAGCAACAAATACAGTTGGGAAAGCTTTTAACAATTCAGTGTAATGAAGCATAGATAGATGGCGTAGTAACAATGCAGAGTAGCCAGAGCCTTATATATGGTAGGTTTCCAAATATTCTATTTAACATAATATACATTATACGAATAATCGTATAAGTAAGCATTTGATAACATTAAGCTTTTAGCTCAGTCGCTTTCTTTTCTTCAACCTGCAACGGCTTACCGTCACCAGTTGTTTTATAAAAAATGTTGCGATCAACGGCTGTCATTTCGATTGGTAAATAAATTTCACGGCCTTTATAAGACAAATAGAAATCTTTCATATGATGATGATCTTCAACAACCTTAACGTTCTGTGAACATGGAACCCACTGATCAAGACCTTTGTCATAACGTTGTGATTCAAACACTAAACGCATGTTTAAGCCTTTCTCATTTGTATTAAGATCAATATTAAGAAGTTTTGCTTTAAAGATAATTTGAGACATGATTTTCACCTTAAGATACGAGTTTTAATTGACGTTGATTAAATGTAGAGACTGGCTCTTTGAAATTTGGTGGTACTTGTTGATCGAAATTAATTTCGACCAGTTTGATAAATGGTATGACGTTGTTTTTAGAGTCAATATGTAGGTTTTGAAGAAATGCTTTTGAATAACCAGCAAGGATCAAATCTGCCATTTGTGCAAAGAATTGAGACTTACCATATTGTTTTTTCATTGCTTCAGTGCCGTGAGTTTCTAAAGCACAATAAAAATTAAATAAATTACGAGCCTTTGTAATGCTTGACTTTCCTGTTGGTGTCACAGTGCCGAAGACATTACATAGATTTTTAAAAATAGAGTCGTGATCAGTCGTTTTCATGGCAGAACCCTCAAGGGCTTTGAATATTTCAGAATTAGCTTTGACCCATAGGTCTTTTAAAAAATTAGGATTTTCACGTTGATAGCGTATAAGTTGAAATAAATTGGTCGGTAAACCGAGTTCTTTTAAAACATAACGTTTGATACCAGTTTCAAAGCGTAATAAACCTTTTGCCCATTCTTGAAGTTCTGGATCAGACATAACCTTTACAACTCGTTGAGCACATTTATCATTTGCCTTAGCAAGCTTAATTTGCTCTTCAAGTTGATTTTGAAATTCATTAAATTTGCCGTAAACCTTACGTGCATAACGTTTTGAACGTTCAGAACCGAAATAAATTGTATTTTTATAGACAATCTCTTTTTGTGATTTCCGTATATGTCTTGATGACATATTACGCATAAAATCAAGTACTTGTGCTACTTGGTTCTCATCTTTCAAACGTGCTGAATAAGTTGCATCAAGCTGTAAAACTTCGGTTTCTGAAATGCAAAGCATTGAATAAAGTGTAGGATGTGATTCAGCAAGATAACCAAGCATTTCCATTGCACCCTCTTCTATCAAATCCGAGCCGTATACGTTATGACCTTGTAAGATCTTTGCAGGTGAAGCCTTAAGTTCTACATGTGGGTAATAACGCCCCTCATGGAAAAACTTAAAAGCCATCGAGGTATGTGAGGTCGGTAATTTCTCCCAACCATGATTTAAAACACGATGTTGAGTATTACCCTCTTCATCTTTGTAAACATCCCAAGAACCAATTTTTTTAAGATCAAGATCAAGCATGTCAAAACCTAAAATGCAGTGATTACCATCGTCAGTTATGTTTACTAAAGAAGCATCAATAGGAATATGCATTACGATTTTATCCAACATTTCCCCACCATGTGAACATGCATGCATTGATGCAATATGCGGAATTTACCACAGTGATACACGCATGCACAATACATGCATGCAAAAATACATGTATCATTTTCCACATTGTAAGATTTGGAAATTTTAGAATGGTACAAAGCGTTAGGCTTAACGACAAAGAGCAAGAAGAGCTCAGAAAGAAAGCTGTTGAATTAAACAAGATATTAATTGCTAAAGGTCAACAACCTATTAGAGATAGTGAGTTAGTTCACATTCTAATAGAAACAGGTTTGGATCTTGTAGAGATTAGTAACAGCGGAAAATTACACATACCAAAATAAGAGAAAGTCCGAAATTCCGGAGTTAAGTCCACACTAGAGAAGGTGGACTTTTTTTGCATCCGGATGCCCTTCCCAACTCTTTTAGCATCGTGTCACGCCGATGGACTGCGAGCCCTCGCCATCGGCTTCGCCACGACACTGCCCTTAGTTCGCATAATGCAGATTGATGTTAAAAAGCCCCGTGATTTGTAAGTTTATCACTGGGGCTTAGTAACATAATCTGTGCATCACATTATACGAACAGTCAGGCACCAAAATATTTAATAAAAATACGGTTAAGAATAACGGCTAGAATGAAAGGGATAACAGCAACCAAAGTCCAGAAAATAGATTCAATCCATAACTGATGAATCCAAGATGGGAATAAAAAAACCCATGTAATAAGTGTCATATTTTGCCAAATCCCTAAAAATCACAAGCATTGATTTTATTCATTTTTTTGATACCCGGCTTAAACTCGAGTAGAGCGAGCACTTGTAACTTTATGCCAATTAGTCGAAGTGTCTAGACTACGCCTTGAGACACTCAAAATTCATGAAAAAACCAATGATTACGCGATGTGTCTCAATTCCCCTGAAGACACTTCTTTGCTAATTCTACGTCACACCTTATAGACGGTTTTAGTTATCAAAAAGAAAAGTTTCAAATCGTTGGTTTCTCAGCTAATACTGGAGCAGGTTCAGTAATTAATTGCCCCTGTTGTTGCTTAGCAAAGTAATTAAACGGTCGATCTCCTTGATCAATCAATTTCTTGCAGTCCGATTGGCTCATATCATGCAAAATCGTACCTTGCTGCGTATACGCCACATAACGACCATTCTTTTTAATACAGCCGCTAAAAATGGGCTTAGCCGTAACCTCATATTGAATCTGACTTACATCGACATCATAAGGCTTATTAGGGTTGTACTGAACAGCAATACTTTGCATGTCGTTCTTCTCTTTTGCTAATAACTCAGCATTTCTTTTAGATGGATCACGTAGGTCTGCACATTGCTCAATGGTGAAACCGTACTGTTTAGCACACTGCTGATCTAATAAAAGATTCTGTTCGTCAGTCTTCTGATTAGCTGTTTGACCAGCCGTTTTACTATCTTTTTTGGAAGCTGCTGCACTTTGTTTTTCCTCAAAGCGATTCACATTAAATGTGTTTGTATTCATTAAGCCAATTACAACCAATCCAACAATCCCAAGGATGATTGCTAGATAAACAAATATCTGTTTAGGTAACTTAAATTTGATACTTGAATGATCAGACGCAGAATGATAAAGATTTTGATATTCGTCTTTAAAATGAAAGCGATAGTAATCAAAATACTTCTTATGTTTAGCATTACGATTTGCAGCCGGTTCAGGACTAGATAACCACTTATCGAATACAAAAACATTAGTATAAGGCGGCTTTGAACTAGGTCGCTTTATGAAGTACATCTTATCAATAAGCTTATGGATGCCTTTCTCAATTCGCGCAGGATCTTGCGTAATTAGCCATATATCCTTGTTGAAATGACCATGGATAGTTAAATCCTTAATCATCTGATCTTGAGAGTATTGATTACCTTTGTACTCATACGCTTTACGCATATGTACTTCATCATAAATAATAATTGAACCGTCTGGAGTTTCACGCCAATCGTCTGGAGCAGGTTCGATTTCAGGGATTCTCAAGCCGTCAATATCACAATAAATCTGACGTACCGGCTTACCTTGTTCTTCTAATTTTTTATTTTGTTCAAGCATATCTAATATGGTTTTAACCATAAATTGAGATTTGCCGTTACGTGGTTGACCACAAACTAAATTAATCACTTTTTCGTACCCCAACTTGCATACTAGATAATGCAACACGTAAAGCAATAGCAGATAAAACCATACTAATAGCCTGATCAAATCCGCTTAATCCAACAACATACAATACGTTGCCCAACGTGCCCCAATAACTTTGAATAGTGCTTACTGCTAAAGAAAAAGCCCCCTGAGTAGCACCATATGTAAATAATGAAAGACCAGCACCTTTAAGTAATTTTGAGACGGCACTAGATAAAATGGTTTCTGATACTTTTGAAAGAAGACTAGCTAAGCTCATAGTTAATCCTCTCCCTTAACATTGATACCCGCAACGATAAAAGCTGATGTTATCGCCCCTACAGCAAGTACGGCAGGCTTGAAAAATGAGAGCGCATCACATACAGGTTGATAAGGTAATTGATAGGTATATGTTTTACCCAATACAGTGAATTCAACAGAATCTTGAGGACAAACTTCCGACCCTGTAAGAGTTACTTTTCCTGCCGATGCATCATCATCAAATTCAACTTTTTCAGGATCTTTTTTTTCTGGCTCTTCTTTCATCCATTGGTCTGTAGTTTTCCAATCGTCATACCACTTACAGACGGTAAAAGCCCACTCACAGAAAACGGGAAATTGAATCGAAATAGACTGACCACCTGTGGGATTTCCTTCAGGATCTTTAATCGGTTCTGCTTTGCCATCAGCAGCACCTGAATCAGTAGTCCACCCACGATCATTCATATTCGGTGCAGATTCAGTTGGTGGATTAGTATATTGAGGAGCACCAAATGGTGCAGGCTGATTATTTGGAGTGTTTGGAGCGTTCTTAATTTTCTGATCCATGTCATTAGCTAACTCATCCCCAATCCCATTTCCTGCATGGTTATAAGCATCAGCAACCGAATTATTCATTAAGCCCGTATTAACCCGACTATCAATATTTGAATCAACAGGATCATGATAACCTTCGCCCATCATGGCAGCCCCTAATAGCTCAGGTGTAAGAGGAATAGTTTGATCTGTATTTTCAGGTGGCGGAGAATTAGGTTTATAGTTAGGGTTAGAGTATCTATATACAGTTGTATTACTAGAAACACCTTGAGTATTAATATATCGAAAAGAAGCAGAAGAAGTTTGTTGCTCAATTAATGAAATCTTAGAATAACAAAACTCAGAACTTACAGAATTACATAAATAAGTTAGGTTCTGCTCTAAAGCATTAAGCGGAGTAACAGATTTAAAATTACCTGATTTCCAATAATATTGAACTGATGGATCATTAGGATCAACTAAAGCAGGATCAGCAGGCTTTTTCTTTACGTATGCACCATCTGTCATAACCCAACCGATAGCCTCAATTAACTGAGTTGCTGCCATAACTCCAATCATTTGAACGCCTGGATTCTTTGCATAGAAAGCCACACGTTTAAACATCGAGCTACCCACTTTCGAAGCTGTAGGTGTAGCTTCTGCAATAGCAATTCTTGTAACTGTTCTACTCTTGGCAGTAACAGGATCAGTTTCAACAAAAGACCGAGCAGAACGGCCATAAACACGTTTAGCGTAATCTTCTCTATTCTGTTGTAAGGTAATTTCTCTTTGAAGCCACCAATCACCGTTATCGGCTGCATTGGCTTCAGTCATTAGAATTATTGGTGAAAGGATAATTGAGAGAGATAAGTAAAAGCGGATTGTTGTTGAAATTGTTCTTTTTAAAACATTTTTATACCAATATAAATCATCATTAATAGCCATATGTACGCCCCAATATCACCCATGACTCACCCCTAAAAAGAAAGTGAGCTAAAGCAGAAGCGATAGCTCACATGTATTCAATCTGAATTAAAATGCAGAACGAATATATTTAAATACTTTGATACCTAACGGAATCAAAATAGCAGCAGCAGCTACAGCAGCACCCGCAGTTGCAGCGCCTGATAACTCCCCAGTGATTGCAGTAGTATCTACAGCAGCATTAGATGCAGCAGCAGCACCCGCAGCAGTTGCTACTACAGCAGCTTGTTTGAAACGTTGAAGCATTACTTGTTTTTTAGTGTTCATGATGAACTCCTTACTTTTCAAAATTTTGCACTCGTATGACTTTTATTCCCCATACGATTGCTAGACATAACCAAAAAGCGCCCCCAATTGTTGTTGCTTCGGCGTAGCTTAATGGTGGTAAATAGAGATCGGCTTGACCCCATGTAAGACAGGTCTGCACCCCATTAGCATCGGCTGACGATAATTGCTTACAGACCATATCCATTTCTTAAATTCCCCAATAGATTGCCGACCTGCGATTAACGCCCCCAAAGGTCGGCAAATTCGTTATTTACACTTGTAAAAGTGAATGCAGTAACTTGAGTGTTTTATGAACTCTTTACCGCACTTCTTGCATTTATAAACGAACTGTGTCATATTAAAAATACACGTAAGTTGTTGATTTTTAACATATTATACATTATACGAATAATCGTATAAGTAAGCATTTGATAACATTAAGCTTTTAGCTCAGTCGCTTTCTTTTCTTCAACCTGCAACGGCTTACCGTCACCAGTTGTTTTATAAAAAATGTTGCGATCAACGGCTGTCATTTCGATTGGTAAATAAATTTCACGGCCTTTATAAGACAAATAGAAATCTTTCATATGATGATGATCTTCAACAACCTTAACGTTCTGTGAACATGGAACCCACTGATCAAGACCTTTGTCATAACGTTGTGATTCAAACACTAAACGCATGTTTAAGCCTTTCTCATTTGTATTAAGATCAATATTAAGAAGTTTTGCTTTAAAGATAATTTGAGACATGATTTTCACCTTAAGATACGAGTTTTAATTGACGTTGATTAAATGTAGAGACTGGCTCTTTGAAATTTGGTGGTACTTGTTGATCGAAATTAATTTCGACCAGTTTGATAAATGGTATGACGTTGTTTTTAGAGTCAATATGTAGGTTTTGAAGAAATGCTTTTGAATAACCAGCAAGGATCAAATCTGCCATTTGTGCAAAGAATTGAGACTTACCATATTGTTTTTTCATTGCTTCAGTGCCGTGAGTTTCTAAAGCACAATAAAAATTAAATAAATTACGAGCCTTTGTAATGCTTGACTTTCCTGTTGGTGTCACAGTGCCGAAGACATTACATAGATTTTTAAAAATAGAGTCGTGATCAGTCGTTTTCATGGCAGAACCCTCAAGGGCTTTGAATATTTCAGAATTAGCTTTGACCCATAGGTCTTTTAAAAAATTAGGATTTTCACGTTGATAGCGTATAAGTTGAAATAAATTGGTCGGTAAACCGAGTTCTTTTAAAACATAACGTTTGATACCAGTTTCAAAGCGTAATAAACCTTTTGCCCATTCTTGAAGTTCTGGATCAGACATAACCTTTACAACTCGTTGAGCACATTTATCATTTGCCTTAGCAAGCTTAATTTGCTCTTCAAGTTGATTTTGAAATTCATTAAATTTGCCGTAAACCTTACGTGCATAACGTTTTGAACGTTCAGAACCGAAATAAATTGTATTTTTATAGACAATCTCTTTTTGTGATTTCCGTATATGTCTTGATGACATATTACGCATAAAATCAAGTACTTGTGCTACTTGGTTCTCATCTTTCAAACGTGCTGAATAAGTTGCATCAAGCTGTAAAACTTCGGTTTCTGAAATGCAAAGCATTGAATAAAGTGTAGGATGTGATTCAGCAAGATAACCAAGCATTTCCATTGCACCCTCTTCTATCAAATCCGAGCCGTATACGTTATGACCTTGTAAGATCTTTGCAGGTGAAGCCTTAAGTTCTACATGTGGGTAATAACGCCCCTCATGGAAAAACTTAAAAGCCATCGAGGTATGTGAGGTCGGTAATTTCTCCCAACCATGATTTAAAACACGATGTTGAGTATTACCCTCTTCATCTTTGTAAACATCCCAAGAACCAATTTTTTTAAGATCAAGATCAAGCATGTCAAAACCTAAAATGCAGTGATTACCATCGTCAGTTATGTTTACTAAAGAAGCATCAATAGGAATATGCATTACGATTTTATCCAACATTTCCCCACCATGTGAACATGCATGCATTGATGCAATATGCGGAATTTACCACAGTGATACACGCATGCACAATACATGCATGCAAAAATACATGTATCATTTTCCACATTGTAAGATTTGGAAATTTTAGAATGGTACAAAGCGTTAGGCTTAACGACAAAGAGCAAGAAGAGCTCAGAAAGAAAGCTGTTGAATTAAACAAGATATTAATTGCTAAAGGTCAACAACCTATTAGAGATAGTGAGTTAGTTCACATTCTAATAGAAACAGGTTTGGATCTTGTAGAGATTAGTAACAGCGGAAAATTACACATACCAAAATAAGAGAAAGTCCGAAATTCCGGAGTTAAGTCCACACTAGAGAAGGTGGACTTTTTTTGCATCCGGATGCCCTTCCCAACTCTTTTAGCATCGTGTCACGCCGATGGACTGCGAGCCCTCGCCATCGGCTTCGCCACGACACTGCCCTTAGTTCGCATAATGCAGATTGATGTTAAAAAGCCCCGTGATTTGTAAGTTTATCACTGGGGCTTAGTAACATAATCTGTGCATCACATTATACGAACAGTCATATAATTCAGTAATAAGCCCTTAGTACTACGCTTTATTTAAACTCTAATAGTTATTTTTTCTCGTGCTAGCGCTTAAGCAATGCTGTACGTCGATGACAACTTTAAAGGATGTTTACTTTCCTAAGATAATTTGTATCAAGAATAAAGACTTCATCATTCAAATAAAATTTAAGTAAATGGTGATCTTCATCTGATTTGAATCTTACTATGCTTTTTCTATAGCTCATATTTCAACTTGATATAGTTTGATGTTGAAAATATCGTGCATGTTTGACTGCATAAAAATTTAAAGAAATCTTAGAAGCTAAAATTATCTTTCTTTTAGTGTCCCCGTATATTTAAATACTGAAAGTATGTGATGAATTTCAATTTATAAGATATAACGTCCACATATTTAACTAATAAGGTGAATTTAACTAATAAATTTAAATAAAAAGTATAATTAATCACATTTTAAATT
>Ga0209795_10002492_pt1 | contig 10206 bp, 6 predicted proteins | sample AgamicOrMarz_FD_187166 | JGI IMG/M metagenome (GOLD analysis project Ga0209795, IMG submission 187166) | Agave microbial communities from Guanajuato, Mexico - Or.Ma.rz (SPAdes) (version 2) | ecosystem: Host-associated > Plants > Phyllosphere > Phylloplane/Leaf | place: Guanajuato, Mexico...
TGAAGGGACACGTTTATCGAGCAATCGCCGTGCCGCTGGATGAAGACGAATGCGCAACGGGTATTGCACTTGCTCGCTGACAACTGACTGGCTTATCGTGAACAAACAAGCCCGGATAAACGAGGACGCAAAATGAACATTCCCCGCAGCGTGGTTGGGTTTCTCTCGTCGCGCGGTCTTGTGATCGCCACCGCCGAATCGTGTACCGGCGGTCTCATTGCATCTCTGCTGGCAGACGTACCGGGCAGCGGTGCATGCCTCGACGTGGGCCTCGTCGTTTACTCGCCGACGGGTAAATGCGGTGTACTGAACGTGCGGTCGCAGACGATCGAAGAACATGGCCTGACGAGCGAGGCAGTCGCCCGGGAGATGGCCACAGGTGTACTCGCCCTCGAAGGGTGCTCGGCCAATATCGCAGTCTCGAATACGGGGCTCGCGGGTCCACCGCCGAAAGGCACGGATCTGCCGGCAGGCACACAATGCTTTGCGTGGCGTTACAAGCGCCGGGACGGTGAATTCATGTTTGCCGAAACGCGAGTGTTCGACGGAGACCGCACCACCATCCGGCGAAACGCAGCGCTTTACGCGCTTTCGCGAGTCGAGTATTACTTCAATCAGTTGCCGAACGTACGATACGCTCGACCCGGTTCGCCGCACTCCACCTGAACGCGTCGCGAACGCCGCATCGGGCTGTGTTCAACACTGGTTGGAGCGGATAAGCTGCCGCTTCCGACCGGCTATTCATAGGCGCCGCACATCATGACGCAATCATTCTTCAATTTGTACAGTCACGATTTTGCACGTGTCGCGGTTGCGGTTCCGGTGTGCCGCGTGGTCGATCCGCAATTCAACGCGCAGCAGACGCTGAAACTGGCCCGCGAGGCCGCACAAAAGGGCGCACTGCTTGTCGTGTTTCCCGAACTCGGCATTTCGGCCTATACGTGCGACGACCTCTTCCACCAGCGAGCACTGCTCGACGCGTGCGAATCGGCAATCGGTGAGATCGTTGCGGCCTCTACGAGTATTCCTGCGGTACTGGTCATCGGCGCGCCACTGAAGATCGAGCATAAGTTGTTCAATTGCGCATTAGTGATTTCGAACGGCAAGCTATGCGGCGTGGTGCCCAAAAGCTACCTGCCCAACTATGGCGAGTTTTACGAAGCCCGCCAGTTCAGTGCGGCGGAGAACGCGTCGAGCTCCGAAGTGACGTTATGCGGACAGCATGCGCCCTTCGGCGCGTCATTGCTGTTCGACGTCCCGCACGCGCCGCTCTTTCGCTTTCACGTAGAAATATGCGAGGACGTATGGGTTCCCGTGCCGCCGTCGTCGTTTGCGGCGCTCGCGGGTGCAACGGTGCTCGTCAATCTTTCCGCATCCAACATCGTGATCGGCAAGTCCGGTTATCGGCACCAACTAGTGGGGCAGCAATCCGCGCGATGCCTGTCCGCGTATCTATATTCGTCTGCGGGCCGCGGCGAATCTACAACCGACCTCGCATGGGACGGCCAGGCGCTGATCTACGAAAACGGCGAACTGCTCGCCGAATCGGAGCGTTTCGTCGACACGTCCCATGTGATTTACGGCGACATCGACCTCGAACGGCTGTCGCGCGAACGGATGAGGCAAACCACTTTCGGTCAGTCCACGCGCCGCCACGCAAACGAGGTCGGCAAATTCCAGGTGATCAGCGTGCCGGCTTCGCTTCCCGATGCGGAGCATTTGCCGCTCATGCGTTCAATCAACCGTTTCCCTTATGTGCCGTCAAATCCCGCGACACGCGATGAACGCTGCGCCGAGGTCTACAACATTCAGGTGCAGGGGCTGCTGCAAAGACTCGGCGCGGCCGGAATCTCGAAAGTGGTTATTGGTGTCTCGGGCGGCCTCGATTCCACGCAGGCGCTGCTCGTATGCGCAAAAGCCATGGACCGGTTGAAGCTGCCGCGCTCGAATATTCTCGGTTACACGATGCCGGGCTTCGCGACCAGCAGCCGCACACTCCAGCAGGCGAAAGATCTGATGCAAGCCGTGGGCTGCTCGATGGAGGAAATCGACATACGCCCGAGCTGCATGCAAATGCTTCACGACTTGCACCATCCGTTTGCGTCGGGCGAAAAACAATACGACGTCACGTTCGAAAACGTTCAGGCGGGCGAGCGCACCAGCCACCTTTTCAGGCTCGCCAATTTCCATCAGGCAATTGTGATCGGCACAGGCGACCTGAGCGAACTGGCGCTCGGGTGGTGCACCTATGGCGTGGGCGATCACATGTCGCATTACAGCGTCAACGCGAGCGTGCCGAAGACGCTGATTACGCATCTGGTGCGCTGGGTCGCCGAGTCGGGCCAAGTCGGCGACGCGGGCTCGCATGTGCTGGAGCAGATCCTGGCGACCGAGATCAGCCCGGAACTGGTGCCCGGCAAGGTCGACAAAGTCATCGACCAGAAGACCGAAAGCATTATCGGTCCGTATGAGTTGCAGGACTTCAACCTCTATTACCTGTTGCGCTTCGGCTTTTCACCGTCGAAGGTCGCGTTCCTCGCGCATTGCGCATGGGCCGACCGCGAGCGCGGCGTCTGGCCTGCAGGTCCACATGTGGCGCGCAACGAATACACGCTCGGCGACATCAAGCGCAATCTGGCGATCTTCGCCGAGCGCTTTTTTCACACCAGCCAGTTCAAGCGCTCCTGCATTCCGAATGCACCCAAGGTGGGATCGGGCGGCTCCTTGTCGCCGCGCGGCGACTGGCGTGCACCGAGCGACAGCGAGGCAACGGTCTGGCTGCGAGACATCGAAAGGATTCCCGGTTAGCGGGACGTTGCAGGTATGGCGAATGCGGTGTGTGGCGCATCCGCGAGCGCCCGCATGCCGGATTCGCGTGCTCATGTGCATGTCGACTTCGCGTGCAGACAATCCCCACAAACCGACGCGCGGCGCCGCGTCATTCTGGAGAACTGCCATGCCCGATACCGATTCGTCGATGTCTCCCACCATTACCGCGATGATCCGGCTCGATCATATGCATGTACTTGCCGCGTTTCATCGTTATCACACAGACACGCCGTGGTGGCGCAAGCGCGCAATCGTTAATTCCGTTTGTGCGGCACTCGAAATTCACGCACAACTGGAAGAAGAAATCTTCTACCCGGCATTGGCCGCTGTAATGAGCGAGGATAAAACGCTCGAAAAGAGCCAGCCCGAACACGACGAAATGCGCGCCACGATCGCAAAGCTACGCGCAAGCGGACCCGAGGATGCCGCATACGACGGTCTTTTTCAGCAACTGATGCGCGAGGTCATGCATCACGTGGCCGACGAAGAAACCGTACTGCTGCCTGCCGCTGAGCGGGCCTTGAAAGGCGAGCTGCGTTCGCTCGGCTCAAAAATGACGCGCCGTAGAATGCAGCTTCTTGGTGAGCGTCCGCGGGAAATTGCAGTGAATACCGCAGGTACATTCCCGATTGCGACTTTCCTGCTCGGATCTCTGCTCGTGATTGGCGCGACGCAATGCTTGCCGAAGTCGCGCAGATCGCGCTACACCGATTGACCGCGCTGAAAGCGGATCGCGAATCCGCCGGGCAATCGTCGCCCGGCGGGTCTGTCATGCCCCAGATGTAGCAACCGGCTTTTCGACAATCCGCACCGGAATGGACTTGGCGCCGGGCACTTTACTTTCTTCGGCGTAATGCCAGAGCGGCAGCAGCGGATTGCATTCCGGGTAGTAGCCGGCAATGCAGCCACGCGGAATGTCGTAAGCCTTGACGGTGAGTCCGCTTACGCGCCGGTCGAAGCCGTCGTCGGAAATGGTCTGCAAGCCGATCTTGTCGCCTTCGGTCAGACCACTCGCCGCCATATCGTCTTCATTCATCAGCACAATCATGCGGTTACCCTTCACGCCGCGAAAGCGATCGTCCAGCGAGTAGATCGTCGTATTGAACTGGCTGTCGGAGCGCAGTGTCATTAGTCTGAGCGCGTCCGTCTCGCGCTCGGGCATGTCGGGATCTTCGCCAAGTGCCTTCGGCACTTGGAACTCCGCCTTGCCGCTTTTCGTCTTCCATTGCCGCTCGCGCGCGGGGAGAGGTTTGTGAAATCCGCCCGGCGTCCACATACGCTGGTTGAAGTCGTGGAATATCTCCGGATAAGTCTTTTCGATTTCATTGCGCACAATCGAGTAATCATCTCGCCACGCATCCCAATCAACGTTGAAGCGTGTGCCCAGTGTCGCTTTCGCGATTCCCGCGACGATATAGGGCTCCGAGCGAATGTTGTCGCTGGCCGGCTCGGCCACGCCGCGCGAACCGTGCATGCACGCGGTGCTGTCTTCCATTGAGACAGCCTGGTCGCCGCTCGCCTGCCGGTCGATTTCGATGCGGCTCAGGCACGGCAAAATGTACGAGATCTCACCGTGTACGAGGTGACTGCGATTGAGCTTGGTCGCAACGTTCACATTAAGGCGCAAACCTCGCCACGCGGGTTCTATCCGCAAGCGATCCGGCACGGAACGCACGAGATTGCCGCCGAGGTTGAATACGCCCTTCACCTCTCCTTTGAGCATGGCTTCAAACGCTTCGACGGTATTCATGCCTGTTTTGCGCGGCGGCTCGAACGAGAACTGGCTTGCCAGCTTATCGAGCGGCGCCAGTTCGGGTTTTTCTGTAATGCCGACCGTGCGCTGCCCCTGCACGTTGGAATGACCGCGCACAGGTGACGGCCCAGCGCCGGGCTTGCCCACGTTGCCCCGCAGGAAGAGCAGATTGCACACCATGCGGACGTTTTGCACGCCCAGCCGGTGTTGCGTCAGTCCCATTCCGTAGTGGACGATCACTGCATTCGCCTTCATGTATTCGTCTGCGGCCGCCTGTATCGCGTCGCGAGTCAGACCGCTGACCTTTTCTATGTCCGCCCACGAAGCCTCGCGTGCATAGTTCGCGAATGCTTCGTAACCGGTCGTGTGATCGCGAATGAAATCCGCATCGACGACACGCGGCGCACCTTGCTGGATGGCGAGATCGTCCGCAGCAATCACCGCCTTGCAGATGCCGAGAATCGCAGCGGTATCTCCGCCGGTCTTGAGTTGATGATATTGCGTGCTGATCTGCGTGTTGTCGGGCGTGAGCATCTGCACCGGCGATTGCGGATTCGCAAAACGCACGAGCCCCGGCTCGCGAAGCGGATTGAATGTGATGATCGGCACCCCGCGCTTGCGCGCGTCCTGCAACTGATGAAGCATGCGCGGGCTATTGGTACCCACATTCTGGCCAAAGAAGAACATCAGGTCCGTCTTCTCGAAGTCGTCGAGCGTAATGGTGCCGACGCCTACCCCGATTGCTTCCTTCAGCCCGACGCTGGTGCTTTCGTGACACATGTTCGAACTGTCGGGCAGATTGTTCGTACCGTACATGCGCGCTAAAAGCTGGTACATGTACGACGTTTCGAGCGACGCGCGGCCCGACGCATAGAACACCACACTGTCCGGCTGGAGCTTGTTTAGCTCGCGACCGATGTCATCGAACGCCTGTTGCCATTCCACTTGCACGTATTTGTCGGTGGCTGGATCGTAGCGCATCGGCGCGGTGAGCCGCCCCGCTTCTTCCAGGTCATGGTCGTGCCATGACAGCAATTCGGTCACGGTATGCAGTTGAAAGAACTCTGGCGTCATTCGCTTGGACGTCAGGTCCCAGGCGGTGGCCTTCGCACCGCTCTCACAGAACTCGAATACGTGCGGGTCGGCCGGCTTGGCCCACGAACAGCTCACGCACATGAAGCCGTCCGGCTTATTCTGCTTCGCGAGCACAGCACTGTCTTTCAGGCCGACATGTTCCTGCGCGAGAATTGTGGTGACTGCCTTCAGCGATCCCCATCCGCCCGATGCGTAGGGGTAATCTCGTGTCGTGTCCTTTTCTTTCATTACGGTCTCCGCGCGAACGTCAGTACAGAACGAGAGCAAAGTGTGTACCTGTTGGCGAAAAGAGTGCATGCTCCTGACAATAGGTTTACACGCCTTTCGGATGGTCTTGCGCGGGTGCCCGCGCTATGCCGGCAGACACAGTCAGGCCACGCATTTGCATTTACATTGCTTATATTCAGAAGCATGCGCTGCGGCGCAAAATTGCGAATCGGTCCATCAGGTCAGCCACGTCCTTATTCGAGGTACCGTAATGCCACCCTCGGTCGACGCACTGTTTCTTGCCCGAACGCAGTTCGGTTTCACCATCGCCTTTCACATTATTTTCCCGGCAATGTCCATCGGGCTCGCCAGCTATCTTGCAGTGCTCGAGGGCGCATGGCTCTTCACCGGCAAGCCGGTATACCTGGCCGTATTCCGCTACTGGCTGACGATTTTCGCAGTGGTATTCGGCGTCGGCGTGGTGTCTGGCCTTGTCATGTCGTATGAGTTCGGCACCAATTGGGCGGGCTTTGCCTATCGGGCGGGACCTGTTGTCGGCCCGCTTATGGGTTACGAAGTACTAACCGCGTTCTTCCTCGAATCGGGCTTTCTTGGTGTGATGCTGTTTGGCATGACCCGCGTCGGCCCCAAGCTGCATTTTCTTGCAACGGTGCTCGTCGCTATCGGCACTTTGCTAAGCGCCTTCTGGATTCTCGCTGCAAATTCATGGATGCAAACGCCGCAAGGATTCGAGATGGTCGACGGCCGCTTTGTGCCCACCGACTGGCTCAGTATCATCTTCAACCCTTCGTTTCCCTACCGGCTCGTGCATATGGTGCTCGCGGCCTATCTGAGCGTGGCGTTCATCGTCGGCGCGGTGGGTGCGTGGCACTTGCTGCGCGATCCCGGTAACGAGCCCGCGCGGCTCATGGCTTCCATGGCGCTATGGATGGCGTGCATCGTCGCGCCCATCCAGATTCTCGCCGGCGACGCGCACGGTGTGAACACGCTCAAGCATCAGCCCGCAAAGATCGCCGCACTCGAAGGCGACTGGGAGTCCAAACCGGGCCAACCGCTGATTTTGTTCGGCATGCCAAACATGAAGACCGAGACTACCGACTACGCAGTCGAGATCCCGCATCTGGGCGCGCTGATCCTCACACATACATGGAACGGCTCTATTAGAGGACTCAAGGAATTCGCGCGAGAAGACCGCCCGTTTTCGCCGCTTATTTTTTGGGCTTTTCGCATCATGGTCGGCCTTGGCGTGCTGATGGCGCTGACCGGTTTCGCGAGTCTGGCACTTCGGGCGCGTCATAGCCTTTATCGCGCGCGCTGGCTTCACCGGCTGATGGTCGCAATGGGACCGTCCGGCCTCATTGCCCTGTTATGCGGCTGGACCGTGACCGAAGTGGGCCGTCAGCCTTACACGGTGTATGGCCATTTGCGCACCGCCGACAGCGTGTCGCCCATCGCCGCGCCAGGCGTCGCGACATCGCTTGCGGCCTTCGGCGTCGTGTATCTGATCGTATTCGGCGCGGCGATGGTATTCGTACTGCGTCTCATGGCGAGGCCGCCATCGCTCGCGACAGAAGGGCCCGCCAAGGACAAGCCGCATCGCAGCGCGGGCATCACGCCCGGACCGGCGCAACGGCAGACTGCATCGACCACCACTGGCAACACTTCTGCACGGGACGATCGCCATGACCGCCACGATTGATCTGCCGCTCGTCTGGGCGGCCATCCTAGCGTTTGCCGTGCTTGCCTACGTGCTGCTCGACGGATTCGATCTCGGCGTGGGCATCCTGTTCGCCGTCGAACGCAGCCGGGACGATCGCGACCTGATGGTGAACACCATCGCGCCCGTATGGGACGGCAATGAAACATGGCTCGTGCTCGGCGGCGGCGGACTTTTCGCCGTGTTTCCCCTCGCCTATTCGATCATCCTTCCAGCGCTCTATCCGCCGATCATCGCGATGCTGCTCGCACTCGTGTTTCGCGGCGTGGCCTTTGAATTCCGTTTTCGCGCGACGGGTTCTGGCCGCGCGTGGTGGGACGTCGCTTTCTTTTCGGGTTCCACCATGGCCGCTTTGTGCCAGGGACTCGTGCTGGGCGGACTGCTTCAGGGCATCCATGTGAAGGGAGTGTCGTATTCCGGCGGCTGGTGGGACTGGCTTACCGGCTTCACCGTGCTGTGCGGCCTCGCCGTGGTCGTCGGCTATACATTGCTTGGATCGTGCTGGCTGATCTGGCGCACCGAAGGACCGCTGCACGAGCGGTGCCGGCGTTATGCGCGCACCATGGCAGTGGCGGTGCTTGCGCTGATTGTCGTGGTCACGCTGTGGACGCCGATGCTGCAAGGCTCGCTCGCTGCGCGCTGGTTCCGCTGGCCGGACATTGCATTCACCGCCGCCGTGCCGGTACTGCTGATTCTTCTCGCGGCCGGCTTCTGGCGCAGCCTTTCGGCGCGGCGCCAGGCGCTGCCTCTACTCTTCGCCTATGGCATTTTCGTTCTTTGCTATGCAGGTCTTCTGATCAGTCTGTATCCGTATCTCGTGCCACCTGCCATTTCCTTCCGCGATGCCGCCGCGCCCCACGCAAGCCTCTTATTTCTGCTGGTGGGCGCAGCGATTACCGTTCCGATGATTCTCGGCTACACGGTGTATGCCTATTCGGTTTTCAAAGGCAAAATGCGTCCCGGCGAGGGATATCACTAACATGTGGCGACGATTCGCATGGTTTGTCGGCCTGTGGTTGCTGGGCGTTGCAACCGTCGCCCTCGTGGCAGGCATATTGAAAGCTTTATTACACGCCGCTACGCATTAAGCGATCTTCGAACGTTCTGCACGCGTCACGGCGGCTGGAATGTTTGCGCGTTGACGCGTAACGTTTTCAACCGGATGCACATTAGAGTGCATTCGCTTACTTGACGCAGAAACTCGCGCGCCTGTCGCAAGCGCGCGGCGGGCCTTAACCGCGACGCTCCTGCGGCGCCCGCTCGCGCGCGATCCTCAAACGCTCTTTCAGGGCAGCGTGTACGCGATCACGTAATCACCTTGCTTCGTGCCGAGCGAGCCGTGCCCGCCCGCGGTGACCAGCACATACTGCTTGCCGTTGCTGTCGGCGTAGGTCATTGGCGTTGCCTGCCCGCCTGCGGGCAAGCGGGCTTGCCACAGCCGCTCGCCAGTCCGTACATCGTAAGCGCGCAGATAGTAATCAAGCGTACCGGAGAGGAATGCCACACCGCCAGCAGTCGTGATCATGCCACCCAGACTCGGCACGCCGAGCGGCATGGGAATGGGCAGCGGCGCGCTATCGCGGATGGTGCCGTTCTTGTGTTCCCACACAATGTGGTTCGTGCGCAGATCGACGCCCGCGACATATCCCCACGGCGGCGCCTGGCACGGAATGCCGAGCGGCGAAAGGAACGCATTGAGCTCGAATCCATAAGGCGTGCCGCGAGCGAGCTTGATGCCGCTTGTTTCACTGCCCTTCTTCTCTCCGTTATCGGACGGAATCTGCGAGCGCGGCACCAGCTTTGAAGTGAAAGCCATGTAACTCGGGTTCGCGATCAGTATTTGCCGAACCGGGTCCACTGCAATGCCGCCCCAATCGAACACCCCGAAATTGCCCGGAAATACGAGCGATCCCTGCTCGGACGGCGGCGTGAACATGCCGTCATATCGCAGCGATTTGAACTTGACGCGGCACCACAGCTGATCGAAAGGATTGGTGCCCCACATGTCGCGCTCGCGTACTTTCGGCGGTTTGAAGTTCAGTGCGGAGAACGGTTGAGTAGGCGAAGTGTGATCGCCGGTTCCCGCGCCCTGCGGTACGGGTTCTTCCGTGATCGGCACGATCGGCTTGCCGGTCTCGCGGTTCAGCACGTACAAACTGCCCTGTTTCGTCGATGCGATCAGCGCAGGTTGCACGCCACTGGGTGTCTGCAGATCGATCAGCGAAGGTTGGCCGCCTACGTCCATGTCCCATAGATCGTGATGAGTGAACTGGTAATTCCAGCGCATCTTGCCGGTTGCGAGATCCAGTGCAACGACGCCCGCCGCCACCTTCTCCGAGGCCGGCGTGCGCAGGCCGCCCCACTGGTCGGGTGTCTGATTGCCGAGCGGCAAATACACCATGCCGAGTTTTTCATCCACGCTGAAGACCGACCACATGTTCGGCGAATTGCGAACGTACGTCTGATTGCCTGTAATCGGCTGGGTCTCGTCTGGATTACCCGCATCCCAGTTCCACACGAGATGACCGTCGTGCACGTCGAACGCGCGGGTGACCCCCGAGGGTTCGTTGGTCGACTCGTTATC
>Ga0209795_10002493_pt1 | contig 10203 bp, 10 predicted proteins | sample AgamicOrMarz_FD_187166 | JGI IMG/M metagenome (GOLD analysis project Ga0209795, IMG submission 187166) | Agave microbial communities from Guanajuato, Mexico - Or.Ma.rz (SPAdes) (version 2) | ecosystem: Host-associated > Plants > Phyllosphere > Phylloplane/Leaf | place: Guanajuato, Mexico...
AAACCGATTCGATTGGCACGACAATAAAACGAATAATTTGAGGATATACCATGCCGTTTTTTGGTTTTACCCCTTCTGAAGGCTTATTGAACGATATACAAACTGGAATTGCGAATAAAAATTCTAGTGAACCTTTATATCCACTTCGCGATAAGATTGCTTTACAACTCAATGAAGAAATTATTGATAATGTCTTAATTCAGTTAGTTCAGCATTTTCCTGCGAGTGAAAAACGCGATACTGCCGAAAAACTTGCTGGTTATGTCAAATCTACAGTTGCCGTACTTTTAAAGCAATTGTTAAGCAAAGCACCAAATGATGTAGTTAAACAGTCAGTAGAGTTTTCTGAAAAAAGCTTATTTAAAGACCCACAAGGCCAATATAAAGTAGGCGTAAATTTAGATGCAGGTTTAGTAACTAACCTTAAGCATAACTTTACTGAGCTTGAAGCAGGCAATGACATTAATAAAGCTGCTTTAGCTGAGTTATATAAACAATTCGGCGATGCCATGATTAAACACTTCATGTCTGATTTTAATAAAACATTAGACCTTGGCATGATTAAACGTAAAGCAGCCGATATTGGTGCAGCAGCCGTAACTAAAGCTGTTCACATTGCAATCGACAAACTGATTCCAAGCTTAAATCGTACTGAACTTAAAGCGATGGCTGAATACCATGATGGTTTATTCTTTAACTAATAAAAAATAGACTATCGGAAACCTAGCGAAAGCTAGGTTTTTTTATTGCAAAATATTGATATACATTGCCATTAACCACGTTTATGTTAGCATGCGCCAAGCACTGATTGACCTTAGTTAACGCCGCATGTCTCCTAGTCCACAATATAAATTTTTACGCCAAGCTCCTCGAGATGGTCTTAGCACCGCTATGCAACCGTCAAAGTGGCAACAACTCCATGTTGACCCTTGGTTATGCCTATTTCTGCTCTTAAATGCGTTGTTAGGGCTAACCGTACTCTATAGTGCTTCTGCACAGGATGTAGGGTTAGTAAGTAAACAAGCCATGAGTTTTGGTATTGGCTTCATCGTGATGATTGGTTTAGCCCAAATTCCGCCTAAGGTCTATCAAGCTTTTTCACCATATTTTTATTTGTTTGGCTTATTTTCACTTGTGGCAGTCATGGTGTTTGGCGAAGTCCGAATGGGTGCTCAGCGCTGGATTGATATTCCCGGTTTCGGAAGTGTTCAACCCAGTGAGTTCATGAAAATCGGCATGCCCATGATGGTCGCATGGTTTTTAGCACGTAAGCCTCTTCCCCCTAGCTTTTCACAAGTTGTTTTATCACTAATGTTAATTGGTATTCCTTTTTTATTAATTGCGGAACAACCAGATTTAGGAACATCAGTGTTAGTGCTAGCAAGTGGCATATTTGTTTTATTTTTAAGTGGACTGTCATGGCGTATGATCGGTGCTGCAGGAGCTTGCGCTGCGGTCATTATTCCGATTGCTTGGGAATTTCTTTTACACGATTATCAACGTCAAAGGGTTTTAACGTTGCTTGATCCTGAGGCAGATGCACTCGGTACAGGTTGGAATATTATTCAATCTAAAACTGCAATTGGTTCGGGTGGTTTTTCAGGTAAAGGATTTCTTGAAGGCACCCAATCACATTTGCACTTTTTACCCGAAGGTCATACCGACTTTATTATTGCTGCGTACTCCGAAGAGTTTGGGCTCATTGGCGTACTTATTTTAGTTATTCTTTATTTTGCTATTATTTTTAGAACATTCCAAATCGGTTTACAAAGCTTCCATAACTATGGACGATTAGTCGCTGGCGCCTTTGGTTTGTCTTTTTTTGTTTATGTATTTGTAAATGCGGGAATGGTCAGTGGTATTTTACCTGTAGTAGGTGTTCCTTTACCTTTTATGAGTTATGGTGGAACAGCTATTATTACTTTAATGGCCACCTTTGGTTTAGTCATGTCCATTCATACACATCGATAATCTGGAATTTTAAAACGATATGTTGTCTCAACACTTAAATAAAACTTTAAAAATGCTCGCTTTGTGTACTGGTTTAATCAGTACAAGTCATTTCGCTCAGGCCAACGATTTTGCAACACATCCTGATTATTTAAATTTTAAACAAAAAACCATGAGCGCTTATGGGTTAAGTGGCGATCAAGTTGATGCCGCAATGAATGGTGCAAAAAATTTACCAAACATTCTAAATATTATGACTCGTCCAGGTGAAAGCAAACCTTGGTATGACTATCGTTCTATGTTTTTGGTTGAAGGGACAATTCAACGTGGCGTCCGATTTAAAAACCAATATGCAGATGCTTTAAACCGCGCTGAACAACAATATGGCGTTTCTCAAGCTGTCATTTTGGGTATTTTGGGTGTCGAGACAGGCTATGGCGCAAATAAAGGTTCTTTTATTACACGTGATGCTTTAGCCACCCTTGCTTTTGGCTACCCTCGCCGTGCTGAATATTTTGGTGATGAGTTAGCTGCTCTTATTGCATGGACTTATAAAGAAGGCTACCCAACAAATAGTATTGTAGGTTCTTATGCAGGTGCAATTGGCTATCCACAGTTTATGCCGAGCAATATTAGTAAATATGGGGTCGATTATGATGGTAATGGACACATCGATTTAAGAAACTCTGCCGAAGATGCAATCGGTTCAATCGCAAACTACTTAGCAAAACAAGGTTGGCAACGCGATCAACCTATCGGATTTATGGCGCGTTACACGGGATCAAATCCAGAAAGTGTTATTGCTAAAGATTTAACTCAGCCTTTTCCATATGGTGCATTAAAAACACTAGGGATTTCACCATTAAATCCTTTAGTTAAAATTGATGATCTGGATATGGTGAATGTTATTCAATTACAAGACTATAACGGTCCAATTTACTATTTAACTTACCCGAATTTTCAAGTGATTACGACCTATAATAAGAGCCGTATGTATGCTACTGCTGTATGGTTATTAGGTACTGAAGTGGCTAGCCGATAGGCTAGCTTTTTTATGAGTTGTGTAAAAGTCAATAAATATTTTTGTTAAACAGTTCACAATATGCACAAATTTAATTTCTTGTTACACTATTGGTTATTTTTTAACCTATAACTGTAAGTTTTTGCCCTTTTTGTAACGATTTCTCGTTAAAGACTAGACACTCTCCGTAAGCGATGAATATTATCCACCCCAATGTAGCAATTGCAAAAGTGAATAATAAGACATGTTCACTTTAAATTTCAGTCAATCGCTGAAAGAAAAAAGTACATGTTCTCAGGAGTTTATACAAATGCAGTTATCGCTGAAATACGTTCTTGCACTGACGGCTAGTTTAAGTATGGCCCCATTGCACGCTGAAATGGTGCAATCCTCATCATTAAATAGTGATGTAGATGGTTCTAATTTAGCAGCTCGTGTATTGAGTAAAGATACTCAAAATTTTAATTCTCGTTTTTCTAACATTAACAGTCTTTCAATCACTGAACGTTCTGGCGATCAAATCCGTCGTCAAGCGATCGCAGCAAAAATTGAAATCCCTGAAGATGAGCCTTCAGTGATTGAAAAACTTAACACAGTAGCTTCAAACACTGTTCGTAAGTTTAGCCAAACTGGTATGGCATCGTGGTATGGTCGTCAATTTCATGGCCGTAAAACAGCAAGTGGTGATACATTCGATATGAATGCTCTAACTGCTGCTCACCGTAGCCTACCATTGAACTGTTACATCCGAGTAACCAATAAAGACAATGGTAAAAGTGTGGTTGTAAAAGTAAATGACCGTGGTCCTTTCCATGGCAATCGTGTACTTGACCTATCATACGGTGCAGCTAAACGCCTTGGCATTACCAATGCTGGAACTGCAAAAGTAAATATTGAACGTGTTGATGGTCCAACTTCATAAGTTATAGCCTCTAGAGTTCATGTAAAAAGCCGCAATTTTTTCTGCGGCTTTTTTCTTTTTTAAACTTTAAAAATAATTTCTAATTTAGGTTAAAAAAATTAGCTTTTTTAGCTCTTCTCCAACCCCAGTTTTGGATATTCTTTGAACAAAAAATTGCATTTATTTTATCAAAGTCTATTTCGCTTCTAAATTGCGCTTAGCGCGACTTTATTAAATTTGCGCTACCCTAGTACCATTTTCCTAAAATTAGGGCTATTTATGGCGTTTTTAGAGTAGATGAGTAGAGCTTTTTTATATAATTTTCCCACCTATCTCAAAATTACACTTTTTTTGATGATTTCATCATCTAGTAACCAATAAAAAATATTCTGAAAAATTGCATCATTCTCAAGGTTAGATTGAGTACTTTTTCTATAATCTAGGCATTACGTTTTTCTCATGATTTTTTTAAACACGTATTGCGAGGTTTCTATAGTTGAATAGTATCGGTTTCTTGTCGCTTAACCGAAGAACAGGATAAAATATAATCAGAAAAAATAATTCAAAGTTAAAACAAGGAGTGTGTCATTAATGAAATCCGTTACAGAATGGTTTGATGAATATAGCGAAAGTCATCAGAACCCAACCAATAAACAAATTCACTGGCTTTGCGTTCCTGCCATTTTATTTTCTATTATAGGAATCATTGCCCACTTCAGCACATTACTCACTGCTCTATTACTTGTACTCACTTTAGTTTTTTATGCACGTTTAGATCTTGTACTTGCTGTTGCAATGGCTGCTTTACTGGTTGTTATGGCGTGGCTCATTTATACCCTACCTGTAGGAGTAGGATTTTATATTGCTATTTTTGTGATTGCTTGGGTCGGACAGTTTTATGGCCATAAAATTGAGGGTAAAAAACCATCTTTCTTTAAAGATTTACAATTTCTACTCATTGGCCCAGTCTGGTGCATGGATGCTTATCTCGGGAAAGTCTTACCTAAATGGAAAAGCAGACAAAAACACGCTATTTCCTAAATGTTCAATTAAAGCTGGATCATTTCGATTCAGCTTTTTACATTTTACTGATTTATTAGAAAATTTATAAAATAGAAAAAAATCAAACTGGCAATAACACTTAAAAGCACCCTCTTCAGATAAAAGGCAATCGCAACACAAAAGATTGCTGCATAAATATAAGGATTATCAAGAATTCCTTTTAAATTATCGCCCTCAAAGAAAATTATTGGAATACATATTGCGGTTAATAAACAGGGTGCAGAATAATTAAGCATCTTATTCATAATAAGAGGTAATTTAACTTTAACATTGGGCTCTAAAAAATAATAACGATTAAAAAAGACGATTACTGCCAAAGCTAAAATCATGAACCAAGACATATTATTGCTCCTTACCTATTTTTTCAGTTAACACAGCAACCAACATCCCTATTAACCCTGAAAGTAAAATCGCTCCTTCAACCTGATAAAATTTAAAGAAAAATCCGCTTAAACAAGTCATTAACACACCCGCAACTACAGGTAAGCCCTTACATAGCGGCACTATCATGGCAATAAAAATAGCCACAATTGAAAAATCTAAATGATAATTTAGTAAATCAGGAATCACTGTTGCCAGAAGTATTCCGACCAAGCTAAAAACCACCCAGAATAAATAAAAAGACAGACCTGCACCCAACAGATATTCTGGCTGTCTTTTTTCACCGGATGCACACACCGCAAATAATTCATCCGTTAATAAAAAACCCAAACTTAATCGTTTCGAAAGAGACCAAGCAGAAATGTCATTTCTTAAAGTTAATGCATAAATGAAATGCTGAGCCGTTAAAAAGAAAATCGTCACATAAATTGTAAAAGCGGATGCACCTTCCATTACCATGCTTAAGCTAACCAATTGAGCTGCCCCAGCAAAGACAATTCCTGACATTGCAAGCGCCTTATAAAAAGATAAACCGGCATGAATTGCCATAGATCCGGCTAAAATTGCCCATGGAATAACAGAAATTGACAAGGGCAAAATATCCATTGCACCGCGCAAAAAAAGATAGGATGGCTTATTTTTTGAAGACCCAACCGACTGATGAAGCTGAATATTCATATATAGAAATCCAAGATAAAAGATCTCTCTATAAAATGCGTAATGAGAGTTGATTTATATTGAATAAAATTGCTGTAAATAAATTTTTAATAATTTAGTTATTTAGACTGACTACATATTGAGTTGGGGTCACTCCCATTGCTTTTTTAAAGTGACGATTAAAATGGCTTTGATCAGAAAAACCACATTGCTGTGCCACCATCGCAATTTGGTCACCCTGTTTTAATAATTGCCTTGCTTTTTGTAAGCGTGCTTGAACAAGCCAGGCATGAGGTGGCAAACCTACATATTTTTTAAATTGTCTTAAGAAATGCCATGCACTCAAACCCACCATGTCAGCCAGATCTTGCAAAGAAAAATTTGTTTCAGGCATTTCTACCAGCAACTCTTTAACTCTTAATATTTTTGAATATGCCTCTGGCAACTCACAAAAAGTATGATTTGATTTACCATGTCGTTTCATTAAGCAGGCTAAAGTAGACAAATACATTGTTTCTTTAAGCAGGAAATTATCTTTTTGTTCTAATAAATCAAAGAGCAAACAAAGTTGATGAGCCAAACCCAAGTCACGAATAACAGCTTGAGGAAACCAGGGTGCCCCTCGGGAATTTTCAAAAAAATCTTGGCTGACTTCTGCTAACATTTCAGGTGTGGGATAAATCGCCCGATATCGCCAACCCGACTCAACAGCAGATGAACCCGTATGAATCTCATCAGCATTTACTAAAATAATATCACCTTTAGGAGCTACATGTAGCTGGCCCGTCCTAAAAAAAGACTGTGCTCCCTCTTCAATCACACCAATACAATACCCTTCATGAGTATGTTTCGAAAATTGAGTTTGGTGATAATGTGCTTTTAGTAACTCTAGACCGCCCAGCTCTCGCACATGCAGATAATCGGCTTGCTCCCGCTGCATAAATACGTCTCATCTATTCATTAAAAAAACCATAGCATGTTTTAAGAAACTGAATAGAATAAAATTGCTCTATAAAAATAATCTCTTTATTCGTTTATTTGGCTTTATTGGTAGATTTGCCCATCATGTTTGAGCCAACCGCTTTCATGACGATTTTGTGGATCACGATGTGTCCAGTGTAATACACCACCTTTAGGGTTATATTCGTATTCGCCATAAAACTCTACTACGTCACCTTTTCTTAAATTAGAAATTTTAGGTGCTAAATCAATATTATGTGCGACTAAAATTGAAAGGCCATTTTTTAATACAAGAATAAATTTCTGGTGTCTTGACCCATCATTATCATCTCTTAAAATTGCTTTTACTCGACCACTTCCCTGCACTTGAACATTACTACGTCTCTGCTCATAAGCAGCTTTTATAGTGTCCACCCCATTACTTGATAATGTAGTTTCAGTGGGCTGAGCTTCGGGTATAGTGGAGGGTGATTGACTTTGCTTATGTCCAGATAAATCCAGGCCAAAATATGCAGCAATCAATAAAATTATGACACCACCAATACTGAGATTCTTTTTATTTGTCATTGCATGCCTTTATTTTAACTGAGATAAAAAAAGCCCCGATGGGGCTTTTTTTATTGTGATACGAATTACTTCGCAGCAGCTTGAGCAGCAGCAACTTCTTCAGCGAAGCTAAGTTCTGCTTTCTTCTCGATACCTTCACCAACTTCGAAACGTACGAAGCTAGCAACATTAGTACCAGTTGCTTTTAATACATCAGCAACTTTTTTGTCGTTGTCGATTACGTACATTTGACGATCAAGAGCAACTTCGTTCAAGTATTTATCAACTGAACCAGTTACCATTTTCTCAACGATGTTAGCTGGCTTACCAGATTCTAACGCTTTCGCTTCAGCAATTTCTTTTTCTTTAGCGATAAGGTCAGCAGGAACAGCTTCAGCATTTACAGCTACTGGGTTGAATGCAGCAACGTGCATTGCAATACCTTTACCAGTATCAGCATCACCAGTATAAGAAACTACAACACCGATTTTTAAACCGTGTTTGTAGATAGCCAAGTTTTCGCCTTCAACGATTTTCGCGCGACGAACTTGGATGTTTTCACCGATTTTTTGAACAAGCGCAATACGAGCTTCTTCAACTGATTGACCGTCTGCTAATTTTAATTCAGCGATTTTAGCAGCATCAGTTTCACCAGCAGCTAAAGCAGCTGTAGCAACAGCTTTTGAGAAGTTAGAGAAGTTTTCGTCTTTAGCAACGAAGTCAGTTTGACAGTTAACTTCAACTAAAATTGCTTTGTTGCCTTCTTGAACGATTGTGATTGCACCGTCAGCAGCAATGTTACCTGCTTTTTTAGCAGCTTTAGCTTGACCAGATTTACGAAGGTTATCAATAGCAAGCTCGATGTCACCGTTCGCTTCTGTTAATGCTTTTTTGCATTCCATCATTGCAAGACCAGTACGGTCACGTAATTCTTTTACCATGCTTGCAGTAATTGCAGTCATGTTGATCTCCTAAAATCGGTAGAAAATAAATCTTTTCAACAAAAACGGCCCAAAGAAACTCTGGGCCGTTTGCACTCTCGACGCTTAATTTGCCACCATTACATGTCGCAAAAATGACAAGCCTGCGTCAAAACGCATTAAGCCTCAGAAGCGTCTTTCGCAGCGTCGTCGCCTTTTGCTTGAGCGTTCGCTTGAGATTGAGCGTATTCTTTACCAGCAAGAATTGCATCAGCCATAGCTGAAGCATATAGAGTTACTGCACGGATCGCATCGTCGTTACCCGGAATAACGTAATCAACGTTGTCTGGGTTAGAGTTTGTATCAACGATACCGATAACAGGAATACCTAAGTTCTTCGCTTCTTTGATTGCAATCGCTTCGTGATCAACGTCGATTACAAATAATGCGTCAGGTAAACCACCCATGTTTTTAACACCGCCTAAAGAGCGCTCAAGTTTTTCCATCTCACGAGCACGTTCTAAAGCTTCACGTTTAGTAAGCTTAGCAAAAGTACCATCTTGAGATTGAGTTTGAAGATCTTTTAAACGGTTGATAGATTGGCGAAGTGTTTTCCAGTTCGTCAACATACCACCTAACCAGCGGTGATCTACATATGGTTGACCAGCGCGTTGAGCTTGTTCACGGATGATGTTAGAAGCAGCACGTTTTGTACCAACGAACAAAACTTTGTTCTTTTTGCTTGCTAATTGGTTAGCGAAGTTCAAAGCATCATTTAACGCAGGAACAGTGTGCTCAAGGTTGATGATGTGAATTTTGTTACGCGCGCCAAAAATGTATTGACGCATTTTTGGGTTCCAGAAACGAGTTTGGTGACCAAAGTGCGCGCCTGCTTGAAGAAGGTCACGCATGCTTACGTTGTAATCTGCCATTTTCTTTACCTTAAAGTTGGGTTAGGCCTCCATATATCCGCATTCTCCACCCTTTTACAGGCACCCAGAGTAATGTGACGATATATGTGCGGATTTTTTACTCCATCTATCAAAATTGTTCGTAAAATATATTCACGAAAAGCATTTGATAAAATGGGCGGCTATTTATACCATAGACACTTGTAAATTACCAAAAGTTTTTAGAGATCATGAACAGTACTTATACAGCTCCACGTCGATTAATCAAAACTCCAGATGAAATTGAAAAAATGCGCATTGCAGGACGACTGGCGGCTGAAGTTCTAGAGATGATCAAGCCGTATATCAAGGCGGGTGTAAGTACACTTGAACTTGATACTATTTGCCGTAATCACATTGAAAATGTACAACATGCTATTCCTGCCTGTGTCGGCTATGGTGGCGCTCCTGGACGCCCTGCTTTTCAGCACTCTATTTGTACTTCGGTTAACCATGTTGTCTGCCATGGCATTCCTTCCGAAAATAAAACGTTAAAAAACGGCGATATTTTAAATATTGATGTGACTGTGATTAAAGATGGTTATCACGGCGATACAAACATGATGTATATCGTTGGTGGTGAGACGTCTATTTTAGCCAATCGTCTTTGTAAAGTTGCTCAAGAAGCGATGTATCGAGGAATGGCAACTGTTAAAGATGGTTCATATTTAGGTGATATTGGCCATGCAATCCAAAAATATGTTGAATCAGAACGTTTTAGTGTAGTGCGTGAATATTGTGGTCACGGTATTGGAACTGTTTTCCATGATGAGCCTCAAGTATTACATTATGGTCAAGCTGGTACAGGTATGCGTCTGGAAGCAGGTATGACTTTTACCATTGAACCTATGGTAA
>Ga0209795_10002494_pt1 | contig 10197 bp, 9 predicted proteins | sample AgamicOrMarz_FD_187166 | JGI IMG/M metagenome (GOLD analysis project Ga0209795, IMG submission 187166) | Agave microbial communities from Guanajuato, Mexico - Or.Ma.rz (SPAdes) (version 2) | ecosystem: Host-associated > Plants > Phyllosphere > Phylloplane/Leaf | place: Guanajuato, Mexico...
GATTTTTTAATATATCTTCATAAATGCAGATAAGGCCAATTTCAGCTTTATTCTGTTGGACTGATTCAACTGTAAGTTCAGTAGTATTTTCTGAGATCTCTATCGTTAAATTTGAATACAAATTCTTAAATTCCATTATTGGTTTCAATAAATAACTAATAAAAGCAGGTATGGTAGACACCCTGAGAGTTCCAGAATGTATATCTAAAATTTGTCTAGCCTCTTCGATCAATTCTTCATATTTTAACAAAACTTCATTTGCTTTTTTTACAATTTTAGTTCCTTCATATGATTGAATAACTCCATAACGAGTGCGGTCGAAAATTTTTATACCTAATTCATCTTCTATTTTTTTTATATCCTGACTAATACCAGATTGGCTTATATGAAGATTCTGACCAGCGATAGAAAAAGAGCCCGTTTTAGCAACTTCAGAAAGAATTTTTAGTTTTTGTATATGCATAGGATGACCACCTTAAGTAGTTAGATTATTATTTTAGAAATTCGTTTTGAGAAAAATAAAGTCTTCTAATTTTAGATATAAGTAATTGTGAAACAGGTATTATAAACCTTAATTTTACTAAGTATTTATTAAGATGTACAATTAATTCAGATAATTCCTAATTTTCAAACTGAAATAAAATTCTGAAAAAACTTTTGTCTTATTTTCTATTTTAAAATTTTTTATGTATTTTGCAAGCGTTTACTTGTTTGTAAAGAGTATGTGGAACCGGGGTGTTTTAAAATCTTCTATAAGAAAATAATCCTTGACCTAGTTTCGTTATACCCTAATGGTCGACCTTTTTTATAAGAGGTAAGGCCAATTCGAAGGAAAAGGTGTTACTATAAATTCTATTTATTTAATATTAATTAAACTATTTTTAGGAGGTTTTTAAATGCAAACGACTGTAAAAGTATTAGAATTTCCGCTTTATATTGATGGTAGATGGACACCAGCAAAAAGTGGTGAAACGTTTAGTGTTAAAAATCCTGCATCTGGAGAAGTGATTGCTCTAGTCGCTAAAGCAGGAAAAGAAGATACAGAAGCTGCTATTGTTTCTGCTCGTAAAGCCTTTGATTCAGGAGTATGGTCAAAAAAATCACCACAAGAAAGAGCTCAAATCTTAATTAATTTCGGAAATAAAATCGTCGAAAATTCGGAGGAACTTGCATACTTAGAAGCTATTAGCTCAGGTGCAACTGTAAGACGAATTTCAAATTTAGATATTTTATATTTAGTAGATTTACTTCAGCAAACAGCAAAATTTACTGTTGAGTATCCATTTGTTGAGTCTCTGCCTGTACTACCTTTTCCTGGACCTAGCAATAATCAGGTTTGGCGCGAAGGAGTTGGTGTTGTAGCAGCGATTACTCCTTGGAATCTACCTATGCTTTTAGCAATGTGGAAAATCGCACCTGCACTAGCAATGGGGAATTCTATTATCATTAAACCAGCTTCAAATACTCCTCTTTCTACGTTGAAATTAGCAGAATTAGCTACTGAAGCTGGAATTCCAGATGGCGTTTTCAATGTCGTTTCAGGACCTGGAGCTACAGTTGGAGAAGTGCTTGCTACTCATCCACATGTTGATAAAATCGCGTTCACTGGTTCAACAGAAGTTGGTCGACGTATTATGCAACTGGCGTCTGGTACAGTTAAACGCGTAACACTTGAGTTAGGTGGAAAGTCACCTTCGATTGTTTTACCAGATGCTGATTTAGACATTACGATTCCAGGTAGCTTATTTGGATTCTGTCTACATTCTGGACAACTTTGCGAATCTGGAACTCGTCTTTTAGTACACGATTCTATTTATGATGAAGTTGTTGATCGTTTAGTGAAGTTGGCTTCATCTATAACAATTGGAAACCAGCTTGATATGGCGAACGGCATGGGACCTATGGCTTCTTTGCAACAACTTGAAACAGTTTTATCCTATGTTGAGACAGGAATTAAAGAAGGTGCCCGCTTAGTTTGCGGAGGTAAACGTTTAACAGGTGAAGTTTATGATCATGGCTATTTCATTGAACCAACTATTTTCGCAGATGTAGACAATAAAATGAAAATTGCTCAAGAAGAGATTTTCGGTCCTGTACTATGCGTAATTCGCTACTCTACAGTTGAAGAAGCAGTCGAAATGGCGAATGATACAATTTACGGGCTAGCAGCTGGTATTTGGTCAAAAGATGTTAACAAAGCACTAAAAATTTCACGTGAAATAAAAGCAGGAACAGTTTGGATTAATGACTGGCACATGTTAAGAAGTGATGCACCTTTTGGTGGATATAAACAGAGTGGTTTTGGTCGTGAACTTGGTCGCTATGCATTAGATGAGTACACGCAAGTGAAGCATGTTCATTGCTCACTTACTCCTGAACTAAGCCAAAAACCTTGGTACGGAATCTTATTATAAAAAACTAGATTTAAAAGTTACTATTATAAAAAATAGATTAATTCAGAATGGAAGATATAAAACAATAATAGAAAAGAGAAGGTGATCCTATGATAACGTCATTTTTTCAGTTTTCGGTTCGTACAGTTGTAAACAGTGGGGCTGGAGCTCGCTCAATGTTACCAGAAATGATAAAAGGACTTGGTGGTAAAAGAGCAGTCCTTTACGTTGATAAAGGAATAACTCAAGCGGGAATTACAGATAAAATTAAGGAACTATTTGAAGCTATTCCTAGTACAGTACAGCTAGTAGGAGTCTTTGAAGACATTGAGCAGGATGCAAAAGGAGAAATTATAAACCGCGGAACTAATTTCTTTAAAGAATGTAATGGAGATTCATTAATTGCCGTTGGTGGAGGAAGCGTTTTAGACACAGTTAAAGCGATTAAATGGATGTTACATAATAAAGTTCATGATATTCGTGAAGCGCTACTTGTTGGAAATGTAATGGAATTTTGGCCAGAAGCTCAGTATATTCCAATTCCACACGTTGCAATCGCAACTACGGCTGGAACAGGAGCAGAAGTGTCTCCGATAGCTGTAGTATTCAATGAAAAGGTAGGAATTAAAACAAATATTTTAAATACATTCATTAGCCCTGATATGGCGATTTTAGACCCTGAGCTTACAGTTGGTTTACCGCCAAAAATTACAGCATTTACAGGATTTGATGCATTAACTCATGCAATTGAGGCATATTTCTCACCTCAGTCGAATCCAATGACAGATGCATATGCACTTCAAGCGATTCGTATGCTTGTGGATAATTTACCTACAGCTGTTCATGAAGGACATAACCTTGCGTCTCGATCAAATATGTTAATGGCTAGTTCGATGGCAATTTCTGCTTTCAGTCTTTCTGTTAATGCGATTCCAGTTCATAATATAGCACACGTATTTGGTGCAAAATTCGGAATTCCTCATGGACTTGCAAATGCAGTGTTATTACCAAATGTAATGGAAGCACTTGCACCATACTATTTAAAACGAATTCATGGTTTTGCGGAAGCGCTAGGGCTTAAGGATTTACCTGAAAAACCAGAAGAGTGCCTTGAAGAGGTCATTTTATTCATCCGACATCTACGTGAAAAAGTCGGTCTTCCAAGTACATTTGCTGATTTTGAGGTGAATGTCGATAATATGGCGTACATTGTAGCAATGGTTCATAGCGATCCTTGTGGGATATTCTTCAAAATTCCACCTGAAGTAATCGCAAAAGTTTCAAATGAAGTTGCAGGTTCCCGCTTAGTAATTTCATAATTTTTAATTATAGTTACTGGGCACCTTCAAAATTTTTGATGGTGCCTCAACTATATTCATATATTAATATTTTTCGATTGATTACTTTTTACAATTTCTCTTTCGTTTCTTGTCACCGGTCTAATAAATAACATGTAATACCAGGGGGAATATGAATGAATTGGAATCTAAATGAAAGTTTAAGAAAAAGTGCAGAAAAGTTTCCAAATAGAAATGCTATTACATTTGAAAATAAAAATATATCGTATAGTGAATTAGATTCACAAGTTGAATGTGTAGCTTCTAATTTAGTACATGACGGAATCAAAAAAGGAGATAGAGTAGCCTTAGTATTAGGAAACTGTCCGGAATTTGTCATAGCATATTATGGAATACTTCGTGCGGGTGGAGTAGTTGTTCCAGTTAATCCAATTTATACGAAAGATGAAATTTTATATATATTATCGAATAGCAAAGCAAAAGCTGTCATTGCAAATTTTGCAATGGAATCGATCATTGATTGTTTGAAAGAAGAGTTAAATCAGCTTGAAATGCTGTACTACGTGGAATCGAATAAAGCTGAATTCATTTGGGAGCAGTTAATCGTTAATAGCTCAAAAAACAATCAATATCCGTTAGTTATCGAAGAAGATCTTGCTGTTATTTTATATACTTCTGGAACAACAGGAAAACCAAAAGGAGCTATGCTAAATCACAGAAATATGGCATCAAATGCAGAGTCAATCGTTAAACTAGTCGAGTTCAATGAAAATGACCGCATTTTAGCTGCTCTTCCAATGTTTCATGTATTTTGCATGACGGTTTGTATTAATACACCAATTATGAGTGGAGCTAATATCGTAATTGTTCAAAAATTTAATCCTTTTGAAGTCATTGATACAATTTTTAATGAGAAAGTGACATTATTTGCTGGTGTACCAACGATGTATAACTTTTTATTACAATTAAAAGATTATTCAGCAGAGTATTTCGCGTCTATACGTGTATGTTTATCAGGGGGAGCATCGTTGCCAGTTGAGTTACTTCAACGGTTTGAAGAAAAATATAAGACGATTATCGCCGAAGGATTCGGACTTTCAGAAACAGCTCCTGTAACGGCATTTAATCCTATAAAAGGAATAAGAAAAATTGGATCTGTAGGTGTAGATATTCCAGGAGTAATAAATAAGGTTGTAGACAAATTTGGAAATGAAGTTCCAAGAGGCGAGATAGGTGAACTTATTGTAAAAGGTCCAAATGTAATGATTGGATATCTAGATATGCCTGATGCAACAGCTAACACCATTAAGGATGATTGGTTTTATACGGGTGACTTAGCAAGAATGGATAGCGATGGATATATCTATATCGTTGATCGAATAAAGGACATGATTATTGTAAACGGATACAATGTGTATCCAAGAGAAGTAGAAGAAGTGATTTATGAACACCCAGCGGTTGTAGAAGTAGCAGTAATTGGAATTTCTGATAAAGATTACGGAGAAATCGTAAAGGCTTTTGTTGTTTCTAATGACGAAAGCATAACGATGAATGACATCTTGTTTTTCTGCAAGGACAAGCTAGCGAAGTACAAACTACCAAAACAAGTAGAATTTAAGAAAGAATTACCTAAGAACAGTACAGGTAAGATTTTAAAAAAAGCTTTAAATATTGAACAAGTTGAAGCTAATTAGTTTAATTGAGAAATTTTCTAATAAAAATTTATAACAATTCATGGAGGTTCTTATGATAAATAAACTATTAACTCAATCGATGCCCGCAACTTCTTTTACAAAAAAGGCAAATTTAGCAGTATATGATTTTCTTAATTTTGATGATAGACAGGACTTTCTTGATGCTAATAGAGGATTTATTGCACCACTAGAATCAAAGATTATAAAAGATGATACGGGTGAAGTTGTTTGGGACATTGAACAGTTAAACTATTTAAATGACACTGCTCCTGAGACTGTTAACCCTAGTTTATGGAGAAATGCACAATTACAGGCGATATCTGGTTTATTTGAAGTTGTAGAAGGAGTATATCAAGTTCGTGGACAATCATTGGTAACTTGCTTTTTTATTGAAGGGAAAAATGGAGTTATTGTCATTGATGCTTTAGCAAGTAATGAATCTGCTAAAGCCGCAATGGAATTATATTATAAACATCGACCACAAAAACCAGTATCAGCCATTATTATTAGTCAAAGTCATGCTGACCATTTTGGCGGTATTCAAGCCGTACTTAAATATGCTGAAAATCCTAGTATTCCAATTATAGTTCCTCAATATTTTACAGAAGAAGCCTTAAGTGAAAACGCACTTTTAGGTACGATCATGGCGCGTCGTGCAGAGTATCAGTTTGGGAAAGATTTACCGGACGGTAAAAAAGGATCTGTATCAGTAGGGATTGGCCCAACGATGGGCTCAGGGACTATGAGTTTTGAGTTGCCAAATGTTGAAATAGAAAATGAAATTCAAACGATGGAAATTGATGGTGTAACATTTAAATTTTTATTAACTCTAAACACAGAAGCACCAGCTGAAATGCATTTTTATATAAAAGACTACAAAGCATTATTTGTTTCAGAGAACGCCAATAAATTGATGCATCAAATTTATACTGTAAGAGGAGCAAAAACGCGAGATGCATTACTTTGGGCTAATTCACTGGATAAAACAATCGATTTATTTGAAAATGAAGAAATCGATGCATTACTCATGATTCATGCTTGGCCTGTTTGGGAGAAAAATAATGCAATAAAACATTTAAAACTGCAACGTGATTTATATAAATATATGCACGATCAGACGGTTCGATTGGCCAACCATGGTTATACGATGGACGAAATAGCTGAAACGATAAAACTTCCCAAAGCATTAGATACTTACTGGGGTAATCGTGGGTATTATGGTACTTTAAAGCATAATTCGAAGGGAGTTTACAATTTCTATTTAGGATTTTATAGCGCTCATCCTTCCGATTTAGATCCTTTACCACAAGTGGAAACAGGTCATAAATATGTAGAATATATGGGCGGGGCAACAAATATTTTAAGACAAGCTAAAGTTGACTTTGAAAAAGGTGAATATCGCTGGGTAGCTCAAGTATTAAAAAATGTTGTAATGTCCAATCCAGAAAATTTAGAGGCTAAAAACTTGTTGGCAGATACATTAGAACAATTAGGATACCAGGCAGAATCAGCAAATTGGCGCAATATTTATCTTGTTGGCGCATCTGAACTAAGAAATGGAATGAACAATGATAATTCTCCATTAGATATTTCTGGGGTTGTTAAAAATATGCCAGTAAATGAATTCTTAAAATTGGTAGCCATTAAATTAAACGGTCCAAAAGCAGAAGGTAAAAAAATAACGATAAATGTAACATTTTCAAATTCTAACCAAGAATACACTTTATTTTTAGAAAATTCAGTTTTAATATTTAAAGCAAATAAGTTGGACGCTAATGCAGATGTAACTTTAACGATTGATCAATTTGCATTCTATGGAATTGTACTTGGTCTACTTTCACCAGGACAAGCAGTAGCAGCAGGTAAATTAATCCTTACTGGTAACAAATTAAAACTGGATGAATTTTTATCACTTTTAGATGAGTTCGACCGTTTTATAAATATCGTAACACCTTAATTAATGGCTCAAAATAATTAGTGATTTATTTTAAAAAAAATAAGCACCTGCTCAATCAAGTTCAGTACAAAAAAGATTGTGCCGGTGTTTTTCCAAAGGTATGGTTACTAAGGTCGATCGAAAAAGTATAGATTTGTTGAGAGGCAGGAGTTTGGATGAAAAGTTGGGCGAAGTGGATTATTTTATTTTCACTTTTTATTATGGCTATTATTAATTTTGCTGACAAATCAATTTTAGGTTTAGCTGGAATTCATATTACCAAAGATTTAAATTTAACCTCTACCGAGTTTGGTATTTTAGGTAGTAGTTTTTTTTGGTTATTTTCAATATTTGGAATAATAGGTGGCTCTTTATCGGATCGTATAGGTACTGGAAAATCACTTGCTATTATGGCAATTATTTGGACATTCGCTCAATCTATGGCTTTGTTTGCATCAAGTCTATCGGTTCTAATCTTAAGTAGAATATTATTAGGCGCAGGAGAAGGCGCATTTCTGGCAACTGCAATTAGTCATATAAGTAAATGGTTTAAACCAGAATCACGTGGATTCGCAATTTCCATCATTAATTTTGGTAATGTGGTTGGGATAGCTGTTACAGCTCCAATTATTGTTTCTCTAATATCAAATTACGGTTGGAGACAGACGTTTTTTATTTCTGGTATTTTTAGCTTTGTCTGGTTTATTTGTTGGCTTTGGTTAGGAAAAATGAAACCAACTGTATCTTTTAATAAAGAAGTAAATAATCTAGAAAACAAAAATGAGAATAATAGGAAGGATATGTGGAAAGCTTTACGATCACCTATTTTTATTATGACAACTTTAGTTGCATTTATTGCTTATTCGTTCATTGTATTTGGACTTACTTTTAATCCATCATATCTAATAAAAGTAAAAGGATTGTCAGAACAACAGTCAGCATCAGTTATTGCTATTTCTGGATTAATTGGAGCGATCTTATCAATCGTACTATCCATCATTTCAGATCATTTATACAAAAAAACAGAAAGTTTATGGAAGGCGAGGACCTTATTTACTGCTATTTGTGTTTTACTAGCAGGGATTTTGTACTCACTGTATCCACTTTTGAACGGAGTGGGTTCAATCATCATCGTACTTTCTTTAGTTAATACACTAGTGGTTACTGTAAACACACTTAACCCTGCTGTAGTAGTAAGTATACTTCCACACCGAAGAGGTGTTATGACCGGAAGTTATTTTGGAATAATGACTTCATCAGGTATTATTACTCCTATTATTTTTGGGAAACTTATTCAAGAATCTGGTACAAATTCAGCAGGTGGATATAGCATAGCAATTTTCGGAATAGCTATTGCTATGGCAATTGCTGCGCTATTAATATTCTTATCCGGAAACCGAAACCAACAAGCTTCAATTGAAAAAGATAATAAGCTAGTGAACCTCTAATGAGAGTCGTATAGAAGATTCCATGATTTCTCAAATTTTATGGTAGATTTTAAGAATAAAATTGAATAATTAATACTAGTTTAATAATGAATATTAACCCTAGAATGCAAGGTTTTTCTGAAGAAAGATTTAAATAAAGAGGTATGAATATGAATAATGCGTTAGAAAAGCAGAAGGAAACAATTGACTCTAAATATATACAACAGCATTTAGCAAATGAAAGAACTTTTCTTGCTTGGGTAAGAACAAGTATAACCATTATGGGAGTTGGTTTTTTAATTACCAATCTTCATTTTTCTACTCTAGCTTCTAATGCAAAAATGGGAGACGGATTATCAAAGATAATTGGATTATCATCAATTATTGTTGGGATTTTTGCATTAATCATTTCAACAATCAGTTATTTTATCAAGGGAAATGATATTAATAATCAAACGTTTAAATTTTCAAGGATATTGGTTGGTTATTTATCGATAGCTTCAATACTTATTTTTCTTATTTTCGGTGCTTATTATTTAGATGTATGGGAATTGTTTTAAGCACTTCTACTATTATTAAGAATTTGCCAAAAATGATCTTCTTTTTGAGGATCATTTTTTGTAGATTTGGATAAAGCAAACGATCACTATTTTCACAAGAGGTAATAAGTTCCCATTTAAGAATAAACAAATGGACCCTCATTTTTATCACATAGGGTAATTAACAATAAAAGATTAAATGATAAATACTTAAATTTAGAATGTGAGGTAATTGTTAATGAAAGTATTGGTAGAAAAAAAAGAAAACATCTATATAATTCAAATCAATCGACCTAAAGTTAGGAATGCAGTTGACCGAGAGACTGCACAGTAGCTTGCTGAAGCATTTCGTAATTTTGAAAATGATGAAAATCTACATGTAGCCGTATTGTCTGGCATGGGAGGAACGTTTTGTGCAGGTGCCGATCTTAAAGCTTTCTCAGTAGAAGATGGAAATAGTTTGGAGATAGATTTGTCGAAAGATGGCCCTATGGGTCCTAGTCGAATGAAATTATCAAAGCCTGTCTTTTTATGGGGATTGCCAATAGAATCGTAGAAGTAGGAACAGTGAAAGAAGAAGCTGAAAAACTAGCTGCTCAAATTGCTAGGTATCCCCAATTATGTATGAAAAATGACCGTAAAGCAGTTTATGAAGGATTTGATTTAGATTTTGATAAAGCAATGCAATTAGAGTTCACCTTAGGAATGACTGTTGTACAAAGTGGTGAATCCATGAAAGGTGCTAAGCATTTCGTACAAGGGCTAGGTAAATACGGAATGATCAATTATGAATAAGAGATAGAGAGAACTTCATTAATCATGTGACAAAAAGAGGTCGATTTAGCAAATAGTTGAAGGAGGACGATTGGATTGGAAGGAAAAGTAGCAATTATTACAGGGGCAGGAAGAG
>Ga0209795_10002496_pt1 | contig 10189 bp, 3 predicted proteins | sample AgamicOrMarz_FD_187166 | JGI IMG/M metagenome (GOLD analysis project Ga0209795, IMG submission 187166) | Agave microbial communities from Guanajuato, Mexico - Or.Ma.rz (SPAdes) (version 2) | ecosystem: Host-associated > Plants > Phyllosphere > Phylloplane/Leaf | place: Guanajuato, Mexico...
TAGTTGTAAGGAATATATTTTTCTTATATTCTCTTTTGGATTCGAACCAAAATTCGCACTTTAGAAGAATGCTGTTCTAACCGATTAAACTAAGAAAATTTATTAAATATATATAAATTTATATATGTAGATCCTTAGCCTCCATACCTAATCGGCTATTTGTTCGTCTGCGAATACGTAGACTCCATAGCGTAGCTGCAGCGTAGCTGGAGAAGTAGAAAAAAAAAACCTAATTCATTAAATATTTTAGAAAAAAGAAATTTGTATTGTAGAGTATTTATCGAAACGGTTAGATCTATATTTAATTACATTATTGACTAATTTGTACTTTACAAACTACGGCGGCTTTAAATGGCCGGACTAGTTCTCTTGCTGCTCCGTAGGATGCATGCAGGGGTTGCTGCGCTCCTCTCCCTCCCTCGGTCTGGTTTAGGCCTGCGCAGCAGGGAGGGAGAGGGATGAGAAAAAATACATCTTTATTCAGGTTGGATAAGCAGTGCCTGTTAAACGTCTGGATCCCTACTAATTCTTGCCTTTACAAAAGGGGTATCTTTGCTAGGTTAGGTTGCCTGCCCTAATGCTGTGTATTAGTTTAATCAAGCTCTGCTCCTTTTCAAGATCCTTCAACCGAAGGCTCACCTTCCATTAAAAGCCGCCTCGTGTAGATGGTAAGGGTGGGTTAATTAGAATAGCATACCTCCTCGGTTCGCTGCGTATCAGGCGTTCAGAAAAAGAACAAATAGGGCAATGTTATTCAAATATTCCTTTTATTAGTGTAATACTCTATGCTACATTCTTATTTTTAATTATACTCTATTGATTTAGAGTACCTAATACGGCTGCTCATTCATCCGGAGACTTGCATTTATTATCAAACTATAATTATCTTCAAACAAAGCTCATTAGGAACAGGAAAAGCTTTAGGACTCGATTAACCAAGGCTGATTTAAATCTACCCTCATTCTACCTAAGCGAGGAACACCAAATAATTATTTTTGGAATAAGGAGCAGTATAGGTTTTCAGTACTTCTTGCTTTAGCCGAAGGAAGCTAATTAGAGTAATTAAGTCTTCCTACAAGTTTTTATATTCCTTACCGAATTTACATTTCTTACCTGCTAGGCCAACCTTCCTAACAAAACGCTACAGGGGTCCAGGACAAGCCGCCGTAATTTAGCAATTATAAGTAGCGAGGCCCCTCCCATTTATACTAGAATTTGCCTGCGGCTGCTCCGCAGCAGCACTACTATGGTTTAGCAGAGCGCAGGAGGATGGCTTTGCGCAGCAGATTAACCTTTCCTTTACCCTCGTCTCCCTCTGGCCCCTACTTAAGAGAGGGAGGGCACCCCTGTTAAGCCAGCGTTTGGAGGGGAGCCAGCATAGCCAGCGTAGCCAGCGTAGCCAGGTCCTTAGCGAGTATGCAGAGCGGAGAGCGCAGATCAGGGGGTGGGGTCATGATGCTTTTGTTCCAGGCCTCACTTAGGTTTAAGGTGTATGGTTTTGTATTTTAATTTCCGCTTAGCAATCTTTGGCTAACGATGGAAAAAGGAAGAGATTTTAAATGCAGTGCTGTAAAGCGAAGTCGGAGGAAAAGTGAAGATGTCAAGGCTGTGCATTATGCTCCGCACTCCTTAATCACACCTGTAGAAGTAGGAAAAGCATGCTTATCCCTCTTGTACCAGGGGAGATTTTGTATAAAAATAAAGGTCAGTATCATTTACTAATATCTCTATGTCTGAAATACGAGTGTCTTTTAGCACTCCCTAATGAGGCATTATTAGAGTGAATTTAGCATTTCCTGGCTCCTTAAGCAGGAGTAAAAGCTCACCCTTCTACCAAGTCCTTGCAATGCTCGCTACGCTGCTACGCTGGGAGGAATATGTTTTAACCGAAGGACTCAGCGCTCTGATCTTAACTCCTTATTAGCAGAGTGCACTACGTAGAGAGGCTCCTTTTTCTTAAGCCATTCCTAATGCAAGTTTTAAGCCTCAACTGGAGGTTGCTCTCCTCCCCCCCCCTCCCCCTTTGGTTGCGGAGCTAGGGGAGCGGAGCATGCAAGCCTTTTAACTTTACTATGCTTTCAAGCAACCTACTAAAGAGGTGTTCCTTTTATCTCTGTCTCGGTGCACTGCAGAACGATAGTTTTGACTGATAATTAAGATTATAAAACATTAATAAAATATAAATATAGAGTTAAGAAGGAATTGAACCTTAAAAGTTAAACTTTGCAGGTCTACTACAGAAACCATCTGTACTTAACTCTGTTAAACAAGTATATAAATAATATTTATAAAACTCTTATTACAAATTATTGACAAATTACATTTCAAGCTAAACTTATATGACTGCAAAGCCTGCACAGGCTTAAGATAAATCAAAATAGCAGAATAGCCCCTGCTTCTTCGAAGAAGCAACTGCCACACCTCACCTTCTGCACCTAACTCAATAAAGATAAAGGAGAGATAGGTTGAACCGGAGAGCCAGAACTCCTTCTTAAGGAGGATAAACATGAGTGTTTTGCTGTACCTACCCTTTTACTAATAAAGGTTATATTTTAATAGAAGTGCATACTGCCTACGGCTCCTACGGAGGAAGAAGCCAACTTCGCTTAAATTGACCGCTTTTTGATACTAGGAGTGCGGAGCAGGCAAGCACCACCAAATGCACCAAATGCTAAAGCAGGCTTAAGGCTTGCAGTAAACAACTCCCTTAAAAGTATTCCCTGATTCTCCTTCTCTCGGCCTAAGCGAGCATAAGGTTATATCGTCTTTACCTTGGTAAGGCTAAACAAGGGGGATTGGTTAACCTGCATATGCTGCATATGCTGCATCCCTCCCTCTATATTAATTAATGAAAATTATTTAAACTATATAGGATCAAAGCCAAATATAAAAGATTTATTTTTTGATATGTCATAGTATTTACCTAGAAATAACATTTAATAAATAAAAGGAGAATAATATTTTCTTTTTAATCTTAAATAAAACTTTATTTTAGATCTCCTTTAGTCCGCCTGCTTCTAATAAGGTGCAGCGTTGGTCAAGTACAAAGTGCATTGTCTAGTATGAGGATAAGTAAATGTTACGTATGATCTGATTTGCAATAAATAGGTTTAAAAAGAAATGAAATAAAAACTGCTGTCCACTTGAGTTAGCAGAGCAATGTAAAAAAAGTAGTAATTATTATTACTAAATTAAAAATAAAAAGTGTGGATGAACTAGCAACATTCAACCCTCCCTGCCTCTTCCTTGGTTGCTTAGGTTGCTTAGCTTGATTCTCCCTCCTTAAGAGAGGCCCCCTTGCATGCATGCTCCGCAGCAGGAGAGTTGCCCTCCTTTGTAGCAGGGCCGGAGGCAGGAGTTTTTGCTTAAAATAGGGCTGCTTGTCCGCAAGCAAACGCAAATGGTAGGTAAGCAGGCTAAAACTGCTAGAAAGGTCCCCCTTATTATAACTTTTACCCTCAATATCTCATTAAAGTTAAATTATAAAATTATTTTTTAAATGATAGAACTCCCCTCGCTCTCAAGGCAAAGGGGATTGATATTAACTATTCCTAACCCTTATTGACGCAGACAGCTAAAGCAGTGGACTGGTTCCCGAATGCATAGTGCTCCACTTGATTAAGATTTAGTGATATAAGCCAGGTACTTCATCGTAGGAGAGTTAGTTTACTTAATTCTTTACCTGCTTCGTTTCGATTAATGCTCTCAGTCGTAGGATTAGTGCTTTAAGGCAGGATAGTTAGTTCATAATTTAACGTAGAGGTAGTTCTTTTTTTTTTTTGTTTATCAATAGGTTTTTTTATGATTAGTAACATGTTAAATTAAAATCTACGAAGAGCCGTACCTTAAATTTCGAATTATTAATGCCTCAATTAATACCTTATTTTTTTTTAAATCAAATAATTTTTGCATTTTTAACATTATTAGTTTTAGTATATATATTAAGTAAATATGTTTTACCTACATATCCTTTATTACAAGTTATTAGAACTTATATTACTAAATTAAGTGATAAAAATTAATAAATAATAAAAATTATAATTTTACCCTAGAATTAAAGGTTTATCCTCAGGAATCTGTAAAGCAGTTTATAAAAATAGAGTTTTGTCATAGCAAAACAAATATCACCACTAAAGAAAAGATAAAGAGGAAAGATAAGTTCTGTTCATTTAAACCGTAGGTATTGTATCTAACTTCACCACCAAGACATCTGCTCCGCACTACGGAGGGTGCGTAGCCCCCAGCGTAGCAGAGCAGAGGATATTTATACTGTTTTTCAATTAGTTAGCTTATAAGAAGAAGGTAGATTAGAATCCTGAAATTGAGTCTTTAGCAGTACCAAAAATTCATGAAATGGGGAAACCAGAGGGTAGTGTCCAGCCCTTAAGCAATGCGGGGGGGGGGTGGAGGAGGTATCATTTAAAGGTTTATTGACGTGTGCTTTATCTGCAACCATTTAAAGGTTTGTATACTACTACATAAACCACATACAAAGAGATCAAAATAATCCATCTTTAAGGTTAAACCAAATAAATATTTATATAAAATTAGTTTTAAAATATTATATTTAGCAGTCTGATCCTCCGTAATTAAGAGGCGGAGCTTGAAATGAAGAAATTAATTAAATAAAAATTTAAACCAAGCCCTATTAAGCGAGCGTAGCTAGGGAGGTTTGCTTAGGAAATGCCTGGTTAATAATTAGACCAGTGCTGCTTAAGTAGTATATTTAAGATCCTTCTAGCACTCGCTCCTAATTGGTGGATAAGGTTCCTGATACTGTAGAAAAAGAAGACTGGTAGTTTGATTAATGGGTTAGGTATTTCTTTCTACACTTATCTACTTTGATAATCTACAAATACTAAAGCAGGGAATATTAAAAATAAGATTATTACTATTTTAGCTAGGCCTCCGTGATCCGCCTTCAAAGTATGATAAGACTGTCAAAGAAGAGTACGCTTGTACCAAGATACGTTTTTACGCAGGCAAGCAATATTTTGTACTAACTTATGAATTATAAAAAGCTATGCATTTGAAATGTAAAAAATGAAATGTTTTGGAATAAAAGTATAAAGTTTTAATGAAGTAACGCTAATTATCTATACTCTCCCACAATTTTATTCCTAAGGTTAGGAGTACTGCTTAAGGACAAGCAGCCATTTATCCTCGCATTTGCAGCCTCTCCTGCCGCTATGCTAGGGGGGCAGAAGATGCATTTGCTGGCAGCACAAAAATAAACAAATATCTCTGGCTCAAACGCAGACTGCTCCGCATTTCCTGCTCCGCATTTCCGCATTTCCGCATTTCCGCATTTCCGCATTTCCGCATTTCCGCACTACGGAGAGAAGTTTTTTTTAAACGTTACTTGCAAATTGCATTTATTAGCTATTAATGCGCTCTGCTTAAGCACATTACAACTCAAGCTTAAGTAGGAGGAGCAGCATAAAAAAGTAATGAAAACCGAACACAAACTCATTTTATTACGAAGGATGAAACAGACCTAATACTACTCTACTTTGCCCTAAAATAAGGAATGTTTATGCTTGTGCTAACTCCCTAGTAGGAGTAACTAAATGTTATAGAAATATCTGTTTACAATGCACCGCATCTCTAGGAAAAATAAATTTGTTGTCTCCTATGGCTTTTAGCATTTGGTGATGTGCATAAAGATTTAAACAAATCAAATATAACACCTAAAAAGGAAAAATGAAACGTCCTGCTAAAAACTCGAGAATAGAAGTATAATATTGCAGTACTTTTAAGCTGAGCTTGCGAAGGTAGTTTTGGTATGCCATTCATATTATTTGTGTAGACATTACAAATAAAGCACTAAAACTTTTTTCTTAATTTAAGCCCAAGAAGAATTGAACTTCTACAGATTCCTCATCAAGAAATTATTCTAACCATTAAATTATAGGCTTAATTATTTTATAACCTTTTTGTAACTGATGTAAAATCCTCGCTAAAATCCGATTATAAAGATGAAATGACAAAAAAACCGAAAATCATACTTGCGGAGCTAGGAGCAGACCATAACTAAACTTTGCCTGCTGACAATTATAAGCGGAGGAAATGCTTTCATTTACTGGATTAGTGTAGATTGCATAGACGGATGATTTGCCTTATTAAGAACAGGAAAAGCTGGTCTTAAAGCAAGTAAGGTAAGGTATGATAAAGAGGACCAATTACCTTATCAAGCCCAATTATAAGTTAAGGAGCAGAGCTCTACGAACTCGAAGTCGAAGTATTTTGTTAGAGAAACCAAACCTAAACAAAGCCTAGAATAGCCTTTTTAAAGAGTGCGGTGCATAGCTAACATACTGGGCCCTTGCTTAGGTGTCCATTTCTCCGCAGACCTCCGGCCTTTAGAAGGCTGCATTTCATTTCCTGGCTCCTTAAGGTTGCTTGTAATGGAAAGTTTATTCATTTTAAGAACTGTAAAGCCTACTCACCATGTAAAAAGAGAAATACTCCTTTGTAGCAGGGCCGGAGGCAGGAGTTTATTCCTTTTTCTTTACTTTTTTAAAAGAAACCTTGGATAGATACAAAGGAGGCTGAGGTAGTTTTATAAGTGTGTTGCTCTGCAAACTAAAATTTGAGTTGTTTGTAGTCAATTATCCCCATTTATTTACTTTTTTGTTTTCATCTTAGTTTATTATTTATACACTATAGGATATGTTTTATAAAAAACAAGTTTAGTTTTTTTTTAATTTTTAATAAAAAGAGTTAAGCTAGGTAAGTATATACTATAAACAGTTGATGTTGTTTTATACCAATATAAAGTAGAATATTTTATATAGCTCTCCTGCTGCTGCGAAGCAGCTGCAGGCAAGCAGAAAGAAAAATATATATTAAATTTACGAGCCCTTCCAGATTCGAACTGGGATAATTCTAATTGACAATTAGACGCTTTACCATTTAAGCTAAGAACCCTATTTTATTTATTTATTTTAATTTTATTTATTTATTTATTTTATTTATTTTTTTTTAATAAGGCCTACCTTCTGCCGGAGTTGCACAGTTATATTAAATTTAAATTTACGAGCCCTTCCAGATTCGAACTGGGATAATTCTAATTGACAATTAGACGCTTTACCATTTAAGCTAAGAGCCCCTATAAAATTTTATTATTTATTTATTTTTTTAATAATTAAGTTGACTGTACAGCACACATATTCACTTCGAAGTAATATAGTAATCTTAAATTATAATAGTATACCTGCTTAACCCTTTAGTTTTAAACTTGGCACTCTTGGCACCCTTGGTAGGAAACGGTGCAACCTCTCCGGAGACCTTTAGAAAACTGCGCAGCTTGCCCTGGCCCCACCCTGCTCCTTAAGGAGGGAGGACCTACTAACAGCCTCCTTTGAAGGCGGAGCAGAAAACTATCTTTCCTAGAAGGTATTAAATAAATGTTAACTTCGCATAATTATGGTTTAGAGTAAACAGCTGTATATGCTGCAAGGACCTTCACCTTTGCCTGTTGTATGCTTTTAGATTAGAAACTGTTATATCTATTATACTACAAGAATGAGGCGACTCGAACACCTACGATTGATTTTGGAGATCAACATACTGCCATTTATATCACACTCTTTTAAAAAAAGATATATATTTTATATAATATTTATTTTGTAAAATATAGCAATCAATAAAATTGTTAAACCCTACCCTGCTTCGAATATACTGGGAGGTATCCTAACCTAAGAAGCAGAAGAGAAAAGAAAATATATCGCTAAAGAGTCAAGAGCATAAGTCAAAACTGCATCATTATTAATAAAACCTTGTTAAAAAGATATCTGATAAACCAAAATGCTCAAAGTAAAGGATACATAAAAACCTACTACTGCGGAGCAGAGAAAAACTAAGTTAAATTTCTCCTCTACCAAGGCTGATGTAAACTGGTTGTTAACTCCACCCCCCCCCCTAAACTGGTACCTCTCTATCTACGCTGACTCTCTCCTTACCGGAGTAGGGGGCCATGATCGTTGCAGGAAGGCCCTAAACTCCGAAGGTAGAACTTTAACCTTGTAGTAGAAACGCCTCCTTCGTAGGTGCAATATCTAGGTGCGCTCCTTTTCATAAATATAATTTGATTCGTCGTATAGTTTATATTTATTAAATATAATGTATTATTCTTTCTGCACATTGGCGTAGCTTATTCTTTTTAAGGAGGAAGAAATGCAATTTTCTATTATTTTCTCTTTAACCCTCTCCTCTTTCTTCTGCTTAAAAACATTTGCAGCGTAGGAAGGTGCCAACCATTTCTACGTAGAAAGCTTACCGTAGGGCCCAGGACAAGCAGACATAAACTTTGCCTCCTCGCTAAGGAGCAGCATAGCAATGTAGTAATATCCTATTTTAGCATTAGGGTTCTTCTTATGTATACCTTAAACGGAGCCTGCTTCTTAAAGAAAGGTTACTTAAAGCCAACAATTATTTTATTATGGTATCTACTTCTGCTAATCAAAGCACTTTCAAATGTATAGATTATGTTAAAATAAAAACATAGTTATATTTATAGTAACAAGATAAAAGTTTTAATTAAAATTAAAAAAAAAAATTTTATTATATTCTTTTAAGCGCTCCGTAGGATAGCCTCCGACAGGCAGGCAGCGAGTATTTAATTGATTAATAAAAAATAAAAAAAATATATTTTTTTTATAATTGGTAATACATATTTTATAATTGATGGAAAGAAAAAGATATAAAACTATGTATAACTAGGAAAAGTACCGGAGACAACCTCTTGCTATCTCCTGCATTCGAAGGCTGCTAGCACTCAATATTAGTTTATTAGTAAAATGACACACCCGCAGGGAGCGGAGCAGCGACTATTAAATTAATAAAAATTTTATTTAAGTGTTTATATCTATTCTGAACCTCCCTGACTTGTAGAGAGCTAGGCTGAGATTATTACAATTATTAGAAATTAATTTATTAATAATTTTAACTTTTAGTAAAGGAGTAAACAAATAATGCTAGTTCTCCTCCTTGCGGAGCATGCAAGCCTTTTTCTTTTAGACGAAATTTCTACGGCTGCAGCTCCGCAGCCTCCGGCAGCATCTTCTGCCCCCCTTAAGCGTTTGTGAATTTCCTCCTGCGTAGCTAGAGCTATCTCCTGCTGCTGCGAAGCAAGCATGCAAGGGGAGAGGCTGCAAATGCAGAATAAGCAGAAACCCTCCTACTATTGCTCCGCCTTTTCTTTTTAGAATAAGTATGTTTATTTAATTTATTAATATAAAATATTCTATGATCCTTTTATATTTTATAATTAAAAATTTTTACTATCTATTGAGATAGTTAAATAGAGCAAGCGATGATGATTTAAGAGATAGTAAAGATAAAGTCAAGGATATTACAAATAAAAACCTACTAAAAAATAATAGTGAATTTAAAGATTAGTTTTTTTATTAACTTAAACACTTGATTTTTCTTACTCTAACTTTTTAAAACAACTCTGCTCCAAGCCAAAGCAAAGCCAAAGCAAAGCCAAAGGGGAAGCCAAAGGGGAAGCCAAAAGGGGGGGGGGGGAAGCCAAAGGGAGTGCGGGCTACGCACCTTGCTTCTTAGCTTAGCGCAGCAGTATTTTTTTGGGTTCTCTTTTCACGTAAGTATTTTGTTAAGATGCATCCGGTGCTGAGCCTCCTACTTTTTAGATAGCTAGGCTACGTAGAGCCGCAGGAGACTGTTTTATTCTTATTTATCATTATCATTATAAAAAAATAAATTTTAACCCATTTAAATATATAATTTCTTTTGCCGCTTAACTAATGATCTAACGGTTTGACTTATTTGCAACTACTCATACTTAAGCACGTTTAAATGGAATAAATGTGGGTATCTGAATTATCAAAAATTCTCGTTTTGGTTATGTCCAGCAGCAGCTACGCAGCAGCAGTAAGGTTAAATCTTAGAAGGTTCGACTCTATGCCAAGCAGGACGATAAAAACGGTTCTCCGATCCTCAGTCCGTTTGTATGAGCTTTGCTATGCTGATTTAAACGGAGGAAGACTACTGACTTATTTATGATAGTATTTAAAGAGAGATATAAAATATATAATATATAACAATATTATTTCTTCGAAAGTTGCAACTATTCATAAAAAGAAGACTGGGAAGTGCTCCACCCTATTTCTTTAAGAAGCAGGCTGCAGCCTCTCCTGCAGCCGGAGGAAATGCTAGGGGGGGG
>Ga0209795_10002497_pt1 | contig 10183 bp, 11 predicted proteins | sample AgamicOrMarz_FD_187166 | JGI IMG/M metagenome (GOLD analysis project Ga0209795, IMG submission 187166) | Agave microbial communities from Guanajuato, Mexico - Or.Ma.rz (SPAdes) (version 2) | ecosystem: Host-associated > Plants > Phyllosphere > Phylloplane/Leaf | place: Guanajuato, Mexico...
ATGTGCCTGACACCTGAAAAATATACCTAGATTACCAGACAATTAAGCGATGAGCACGTCCAAAATTTAATTTGTTCAATCGTTAATTATCAAAAAAGGGGGAATAATCCCAACACTTTCATTTGAGTTAATAGCCATCCTCCTTTAAAATCATTAGTATGAAATATAAATCAGGAGGCACCTTATGAAACTAAGTAATGAAGAACTAGAAATATTAAAGCTAATCGAAGAAAACCATAAAATCTCCGAAGAAACAATTGCCTTAATGGTGATGAGCAGCGAAGAATCAGTCAGAAAAACCATAAAAAAATTAGAAGAAGAAAAAGTAATCGTTAGTTATCCCGCTCTCATCGATTGGAGCAAAGTCGAAGGGCAGGAAAACATCATCGCGATGATCGATGTAAAGGTAACACCAAAACGCGGTGTGGGTTTCGATGAGGTTGCCGAGAGAATTTATCGTTTTCCAGAAGTAACGTCTCTATACCTTATGAGTGGCGCCTATGATTTGTCGATCACGATTGAAGGGCAAACCATGAATCAAATCGCAACCTTTGTATCGGAAAAACTTTCCACGATTGAAAATGTCATTTCTACCACGACGCATTTCATGTTAAAAAAATACAAACATGATGGGGTGATTTTTGGCAGTAGCGATGATAAAGACCGGAGAATGGTGATTACACCATGAAAAAGGATTATTCCCACTATATATCTGCAACCGCTAAAGAATTACAGCCCTCTGGGATAAGGAAATTTTTCGATCTAGCCGCCAGCATGAAAGACGTTATTTCATTAGGGGTTGGCGAACCCGACTTTATTACCCCCTGGAACATTCGCGAGGCGGCCATCTTATCAATGGAACAAGGGTATACCGCTTACACCGCAAACCCAGGTTTATTAGAATTACGGCAGGAAATCGCTAATTATCTTGGAACTAGATTTGCTGTCAATTATGATCCAAAAAATCAAATCATCGTCACAGTCGGAGCAAGTCAAGCTATCGACCTAGCGTTTCGGGCCATTTTAAACCAAGGCGATGAAGTGCTGATTGTGGAACCAGCGTTTGTTTCTTACGCTCCCTTGGTTACGATTGCCGGCGGGACACCTGTCGCCATCTCTACCTCACCTGCCAATGGGTTTAAATTAACGGCAGAACAACTAGAAGGAGCCATTACCGAAAAAACGAAAGCCATTTTGTTTTGTTCACCTAACAATCCAACAGGCAGTACCTTAAATAGAGAAGAACTCATGGAAATTGCCGCAATCATTGAAAAGCATGACCTAATCGTTGTCTCCGACGAGATCTATGCGGAGTTAACCTACGAAGAAACCTATACAAGTTTCGCTGCGATTGAAGGCATGTACGAGCGAACCATTTTAATCAATGGATTCTCAAAAGGCTTTGCAATGACCGGCTGGCGCTTAGGGATGCTCGCTGCCCCTAAGGAATTTATTGAGGTCATGTTGAAGATTTTTCAATACACGACCATGTGCGCACCAACCATGCTCCAATACGGTGCGATCGAGGCACTAAAGAATACATTTCATGAAGTAGAAGCTATGAAACGAAGCTATCGGATGAGACGAAACTATGTCGTGCAAACCTTGAATAAAATCGGGTTGGACTGTCATACACCAGGAGGAGCCTTCTATGTCTTCCCATCAATCAAGGCAACCGGCCTCAGCTCCGAACAATTTGCCGAAGAACTATTAATGAAGGAAAAGGTTGCCGTCGTACCGGGGAATGTGTTCGGGGAAAGCGGCGAGGGTTATATTCGCTGCTCCTACGCAGCCTCAATGCCGCAGCTGCAAGAAGCCCTAAAGAGAATCCAGCGATTCCTCGAGTCTAGGGGCATTTACGGCGAAAAACGGACAGAAGAAGTCCCATTAAAACAATAGAACTAGTCGAGAAAGAGCCCGATTCTGTTGGTTTCATCTGCAGAAATTGGGCTTTTTCCTTGTTTGAACGGTGCCTGACACCAATCTTTTGTTAGTGCCTGACACCCACTCTTTTTGTGACAGGCCTCGCGAATTATGCTAAAATACTCGGGGGAAATGGGAAAAAAGGGGTGATGTGTTTGAGGTTTTTTGCAAGTGATCTTTTTAAGAGAAAAGTTATGAATTCTACTTCTAATCCCGAGTTTATTAATCATAACTACGAATTATTATATGAGCGAATTAAGCTCGTTTCTTATATGTTAATTTTCACCTATCCCTGTTTTTTCATTGTCGACTTTTTCCTTTTTAAAGGCCTAAGCAACCCTACGTTCAAATTCATTCTTTCAGCCGTTCACATCACAGGCCTAGTTATCTCCCTTATCTTTTTATTCATTTATCATTTTTACACAAATATTTCTAAGGTGTACGTCGTTACTAGTTATATCCTTTTCTATTTAATCATCGGGGCTGTTTCTTCTATTAATAGTCAGTTATTTACTGGAAATATCTATGCCTATATTATTATTTTACTAGGAGTAGCCGTTTTCCTGCCGATTCAGCCAAGGCACCTGTTGATTCTATATTTGGGGATCCATTTGATTTTCTTAACGGGTTTATACCTTATCGAAGAAGACCACTTCTCGTTTTTGTCAAAATTGATTAACTCGACAGGAACCGCTGTGATTTCTTTCATGATTGCTCTATCATTATTTTCATTTCGTATGAATGATTATTTAAATAAAATGAAATTACGCAGGAATGAGGAAAATTTCCGGCGATTGTTCAATATGAATCCGAACCCAATCATTCTCTCCAAGCTGCATACTGATGAGATTTATTGATGAATAAACACGCCATTGAATACTACCAACTCCAAAGTAAGGACACTGCTCGAATTGACGGAAAATTCTTATTTCAAAATCCTGAGGAAAAATCAGCTATCCTTAAGCGTCTGTTAGAGCAGCAAAGTATTAAAAACTATGTGATGGAGCAACAAATAACCACTGAGATCAGAAAATGGGTCATGCTAAGTTTAGAATTGGTGGATTACTTGGATGAACCTTGTATTCTTATCGGTGTTACCGACATCACCGATCTGAAAAAAAATGAGGAAGAGCTATTTAAACATGCTGCGATTGACATGCTAACTGGGGTGCTAAACCGAAGAAGTGGAATGGAAATCCTCAATCGGCAATTATCCGGCGGGTCAGAATCTCAAGAATTTATTATCTGCTATATCGATATTAATGATTTGAAAAAGACAAATGATCGATTCGGTCATTCCACTGGTGATGACCTCATCAAGACTTGCTGTGACACGATCAACCGTCATATCACGAATGTGGATATCTTATTCCGATTAGGCGGGGATGAATTTATCATTATCTTCTTTCAAAAGCAAATGAATGACGTGCAGGAGTTGATGAAGACCATTAAGTATGGTTTTGAGGAGATTAATAACACGCAACAAAAGCCTTATTCCATCTCCGCCAGTTATGGTTTTTATCACTATCAACCCGGTACTATCATTACACTTGAAAAAATTCTCGAAATGGCCGATCAGGAGATGTATAAAGAAAAGAACGCACACAAAAGTATGACCTCCACTTTCGATTCTATGATGGAAAAGTCGTTAATTTAATTTTTTTAGAACCACCCCTTTACGAACCAACACAGGGTGGTTCTATTTTTTGAGCCCGTGGAAAGCTGCGGGTTAAATAACAACAACCTTTACAAAATAAGTGGTTCCTCTTGAAATCTCATCGAAAAACGAATAATATAGTTTAGTCTTATTAAATTGTTCGTATTTTGGAGGAACAACCATGTTTAAATTAAAAGAAAATCATACCAATACAAAAACGGAGCTGCTTGCGGGTCTCACTACCTTTTTTACGATGGTCTATATTGTGGTCGTAAATCCGGTCATTCTCGCCGACGCCGGGGTTCCGTTCGGGCAAGTGTTCACAGCGACAATCATCTCCGCAGTCGTTGCAACATTATGGATGGCACTTTTCGCCAATTATCCAATTGCCATTGCCCCTGGAATGGGACTCAACGCCTATTTTGCTTATTCTGTTGTGGGTGGCCATCAGGGGATAACTTACCAAACTGCCTTTGCCGCTGTATTTATTGCTGGCGTTATTTTTGTCATCTTATCGCTGACTCCCCTTCGGGAAAAATTAATTGACGCCATCCCGGAAAACCTAAAACACGGGATTACCGCAGGAATCGGGCTGTTTATTGCCTTTATCGGACTGCGTCTCACAAAAATCATTACATCACACCCGACTAATCTTGTTGGACTCGGCGACCTTCATTCTGCTTCTGCTCTTTTAGCGCTAGTAGGGCTGGCGATCACACTTGTATTGATGACACTCCGAGTCAACGGCGCGATATTTTTTGGAATGGTCATTACCGGGCTAATTGCTTTCTTTACTGGTCAGCTTGAATTCAATCAAGGTTTTATGGCGCTGCCTACTCTGCCAGAGGGACTAATGATTGCTAATCCAGTGACGGCACTGACCGACGTTATTCAGCATAGCCTTTATGCTGTTGTCTTTTCTTTCATTTTAGTGACTATTTTTGACACGACTGGAACGATGATTGGGGTTGCAAACCAAGCCGGTTTAATGAAAGGCGGCAAATTGCCGCGAGCGAAAGAAGCTTTACTCGCCGATTCTGTTGGTACCGCAGTAGGTGCTATGTTTGGGACGAGCCCAACAACAGCCTATATTGAATCTTCGTCAGGGGTCGCAGCTGGCGGTCGGACTGGTTTAACTTCACTTACAGTTGCCATCCTGTTCATCTTGTCCGCCTTCTTCGGACCACTCGTCAGCTCTGTGTCTGGGATTTCTGCGATTACCGCACCTGCGTTAATCATTGTCGGCAGTCTAATGATGGGAAGTATTGCGAAAATCCGCTGGAACGAATTGGATGAGGCCTTTCCGGCATTTTTGACAGTCTTGAGCATGCCGCTAACATCAAGTATTGCAACGGGAATTGCCCTAGGTTTCATCAGTTACCCTCTTTTAAAGTTAGTAAAAGGTAAGTGGCGTGAAATTCATCCACTGCTTTACGTATTCGCCATTCTATTCTTTATTCAATTAGCATTTTTACAGCATTAATAAAACAAAAGAGTGTCAGGCACCAGTGCGGTGCCTGACACTCTTTTTATGTTACCTACTTTTTAGGCAGATCCAGTGCCTGGTAGGCTAATTGATACTTTCCGCCGTCTGCCACTTCTGAATGGTACAAAGCCTTTAGAGCGGTATTTTTCTCGAGGCCGTGTTCTACCTTCAACTCTTTTAAGCGTGTATGCAATTCTTTATTATCCTTAATTAGCTGCTGCATTTGTGATTTCAAATACTTCATATGATGATAACTCCCTTCAGAAACCAAATCCGTTCCCCAAGTATAGCATTAATCAACTTTATTTAAATAAAACATCCAGTATTTATTTTTACTGACCCTGTCCTTTTTACCAACTTTTTTCTATATAGAAGGTGAAAGGAGGTGATTGATCATGGCCCAAGCATTACTTGAAGGCACGAAGCTTCGTTTGGTTTTCGAAGTTGGCATGGATGAAGATGGCAAATCCATCCTTCGAGCAAAAACGTTTAGCAATGTAAAAAAAGAAGCAACGGTAGAACAGTTCTCTCAAGCAGCACAAGCAATCACTGTTTTGTGCAAGGACACGCTAAATAAAGTGGAACGAAATGACAGTTCAGAAATTATTGCCTAGTAATCTCAGAGATTAATCAATCTCAATAGTTAGGAGGTGAGAAATATGGCAAAGACCTTGGAATTACAGTTTAGTACGGAGTTCGGAAAAACAGCGAGTTTATCGGTTGAAAACCCAAAAGAACCAATTGACGAGTCAGTCGTCAAGCAATCGATGGCACAAATCATTGCATCTGGCATCTTCACTACTGCTAGTGGAAATTTTGTAGCTGCTAAAGGAGCAAGAGTTGTCGACCGAAATGTAACAGAATATGAACTAGTATAATAACGGAGAGGCCGATTCCCCCTAGGGACGGCCTTTTTTCATAAAGGAGGAGGTGAAAAAAGTGGAGCAACTCATTCCAATCATCAGCGAGGTTGGCTTCCCAATCGTCGTGACCCTTTATCTGCTTTACCGCATTGAGTCAAAGCTTGATATGGTCGTTACCTCGATCCAGAATCTTCCCGACCGCATGAAGGAACGAACATAACTGTCCGTACAAACCATGGAGTAAATCGTAAGGATTGTTCTTTGTTACCGAAAGCTTATTATCTATGCCGTTCCGGTCACATAAGGGCTCTCTATGTTACCCTTACCACGCTCCGTTTACGGTTCCGGTCACATAGGGCTCTCTATGTTACCCTAATCATGCTCCGTTTGCCGTTTCAGTCACTTAAAGGCTCTCTATGTTACCCTTACCACGCACCGTTTACCTTTTCGGTCACATAGGACCCCTCTTTGTTACCGAAAGCGTAATGCGTTCAAAGTTTCGGTAACAAAGGAATATTAAGTGTTAAGATATTCTATCAATGACATCGTGACAAGCACCCGCACATAGTTGTCCATAGTTACATAGGATGTATATGTAATCAATTTTAGGAAATGGAGATGATGAAAATGAAGCTTTATTTAGATCCAGGTCATGGCGGACAAGACCCTGGCGCTCAAGGCCATGGATTGGATGAAAAGGATTTAACATTAGCTATCGCTCTCAAAATACGTTCCATTTTACAAAATGATTATGAAAACATTGACGTAAAAATGAGCAGGAGCAGCGATACCACTAAAAGCTTAAATCAGCGATCCAGCGAGGCCAATGCTTGGGATGCCGACTTTTTCTTAAGCATTCATATCAATGCCGGGCCAAGTTCCGCACAAGGTTATGAGGACTATGTTTACAGTGGCTTGTCTAACTCTTCTAAGACAGCTCAATATCAGGATATTATCCATGCTGAAGTCATGAAAGTGAATCAACTACAGGACCGTGGCCAAAAAAAGGCGAACTTCCATGTTTTACGCGAGACAAATATGCCAGCACTCCTAACGGAAAATGGATTTATTAGTAATGATCATGACGCTGCATTAATGAAACAATCATCTTGGATCCAAAAAGTAGCACAAGGTCACGCCAATGGACTGGCCAAAGCCTTTAGCTTGAAGCGAAAACCAATTGACCCGCCAACCGGAACACTTTTCAAAGTGATTGCTGGTTCATTTAAATCAAAGGAAAATGCGGACGAGCGAGTCGAACAGCTGCATAAAAAGGGCATCGAATCATTTGTTGATACCACAAAAATCTCAGGCGAAACATGGTACCGAGTTCAAGCTGGTGCCTTTTCCAGCCGCGAAAACGCAGAAGAACGATTAGCTGAAGTAAAAAAAGCCGGAATCAAAGACGCATTCCTCGTTGCAGAATAAACACCCTACAAAAGACCTTCTCTTCGCAAACAGCTAGGAGGTCTTTTGTATGGTTTTTGTCTTTATACTATTCAGATTGAGTCGACTGGATTGGATTTTCCATATCATATAGATGAACGCATTTTACACGGAATGGAGGAGTAAGTATGAAGCTATTTTTAGATCCAGGTCATGGCGGTGAGGATCCCGGTGCTCAAGGAAATGGGTTGGATGAAAAAGATCTTACCTTAGCTATTGCGCTTAAAATACGCAATATCATCCTCAATGATTATGAAAATGTTCAAGTAAAGATGAGTCGTACAAGCGATACCACCAAAAGCTTAGCACAGCGTTCAAAGGCAGCCAACGCATGGAACGCAGACTTTTTCTTGGCGATTCACATCAATTCAGCAGACAGTTCCGCCCAAGGATATGAGGATTTTATCTACAACGGCTTATCTGATTCTAGTAAAGCAGCGAAATACCAAAAGATCATCCATGCCGAAGTCCTCAAAGTGAATCAGCTGAAAAACCGCGGCCAAAAAAAGGCAAATTTTCATGTCCTCAGGGAAACAAACATGCCTACTCTTTTAACAGAAAACGGCTTTATCAGTAATAAACATGATGCAGCACTGATAAAAGATGCATCCTGGCAGCAAAAAGTCGCCCAAGGGCATGTCAACGGAATTGCCAAAGCCTTTGGACTGAAACGCAAAGCAACGAAAGAAACACCCAAAACATCAACCACACCGAAAACCACCACATCCGGAACAAAAACAGTCTACACAGTCTATGTTGGTTCCTATAAATCGAAAGAAAACGCACAAGACAGGGCCGAAGAACTGCAGAAAAAGAGTATTAAATCATCGATTGTGTCCACAAAAATATCTGGCGCCACTTGGTACCGTGTGAAGGAAGCCACCTATTCAACCAATGCAAAGGCAGAAAAACGCCTAAAAGAAATCGAAAAAGCAGGATATGATGATGCCTTCATTATTACCGAAAAAATAAGCACAACGGTAACTAAAACAGAAACCACGAAGCCTACATCAAGCACAAGCAAACCTACAACAACAACCAGTAAACCTACAACACCCAGACCCACTACAGGCACAAATCCAAAAACAAGTATCAAAGGCAGCACGAATACGAGCCCAAGCACTACTCCAACCAACAATACTAATGAAATCCTCATCATAGCTGACCCCGGTCAATTTACTATTTTAGGCCCAACCTTCCTATCGCCAGAACAGATGAATCAATTTGTGAAAAAGGTCAATCCTAAAGCGCCCGAATTAGGTGAGTTTTATCAAACCTTTGGAAAATATTACGGGATTCGAGGGGATGTAGCCTTTGCACAAGCCATTCACGAAACAGACTATTTTCGGTTTACTGGAGTCGTCCAACCTGAACAGAACAACTACGCAGGAATCGGAGCAACTGGAGGAGATATTCGCGGGGCACGTTTTGACAATGAAGAAGAAGGGGTCCTTGCCCAGCTTCAGCACCTGTACGCGTATGCGACAACTAAGCCGCTACCTAGTCAATATCCATTAGTTGATCCCCGTTTCCATCTTGTCGACAGAGGTTCTGCTCCAACTTGGACAGCTTTAAACGGAAAATGGGCTGTTCCTGGTACAACCTATGGGCAATCCATTCTAAGCCTTTATCAAAAAATGATTCATTCAGGATAATGAATAGCTGGAGGCTATCCAAAAACTCCACCCCTTCTCAGATGGCTTATTCCTCGCCTTACATGGATGGGATCCTGCCATCCCCCCTAAGAAAGACCTCTTTATCATACGAAAGAGGTCTTTTCCTATGTCGATTGTTGAATTCCCACTCATCCGGTATAATACCGAAAAAACGAGACTACACTGAAAGGATATGGGAGGGATATCAATGCGGAAATTTTTTATTTTATTATGGGCTCTAGCCATCTTTATTTTTACCTGTACCGCCAGTTTTTCAGGATTAATAGAATCAGGTGAAGTTCGCTTTGAGTGGGACAGCCATCCCAATTTTTTTGAACTCTTATCCCCCATACCGCTTGACCTTAGCCGCGACTTCCTGCTCCAAAAATGCGGTCATGTCCTTGCCTTTCTCATTTTAACCATTTTGTTTCAATCCAAATTCCGTTCCAAAGCAGTGATTCTATTTCTAGCAATTTGCTTTGCTTCGCTAACGGAAATTCTTCAATTATATTTTACTCGGGACGGAAGAATTTTTGATATAGCGATCGATCTAATTGGCATTCTTATAGCATCGGGTACAAGAAGTCTGCTCTCAGTACCTCAATCCAGGGAAACCCATCTTTGATGGAATGACTGGATTTTTTTAAAAAGCACCAAAATATCCGGAACAGCGGGTGGGTCAGTCCATAGGATTTCCATTTGCGATTGGCGTTGCCGGTATAATGGACCGATTTGTTGTAGTCTTTAGATTTTGAGTAGTCGACACAGTAATCGGTCTTTGTCGCTTTGCGGAAAGGATATTTGATTCCGGAGGGCTTGGTTCCCCATCCAAAAGACATCCCAAGCAAATAAACAAACGACAAAGAAACAGCCCTCACTAAAGTGAAGGCTGCACGCGAAACTTTCAATTATTCTATTAAAATGGACCTTTTAATAAGCCATTTTACGGTAATATCTGCGAGTCTCTAACGGATGATTTCTTTCACGCTCAAGGTATACACTAATTCGGCCAGTTAGTGCCCAGTTTAAGCAGATAGCAAAGTGCTTTCTGAATTCCTCACTAATTCCTTCCAAGCGATAATCCTTGGTATCCAAAATGAACAATTCCTTTGTGATATTTTCAGCGAAATTTTCCACACGTTCCATTAACGGA